>JAEEGH010026066.1_pt1 | contig 11676 bp, 9 predicted proteins | sample 9134181 | NCBI WGS metagenome assembly JAEEGH01 (sample SAMN16246544, study PRJNA631951) | gut metagenome | biome: gut microbiome; feature: rumen; material: DP-attached | host: Bos | place: Iran: Karaj | collected 2018-10 | reverse complement strand
ACGGCTGTGTCCTCCGCGCTGATGAGGGACAGCTCCTTCACCGCGTTGAGGAAGCCGCCCTGGCCGCGGAGCACGGCGGCGATGACGGCGCTGATGCCGAACAGCATGATGACGCCCTGGATGAAATCGTTCATCGCCGTGGCCTTGTAACCGCCGAGAATAACATAGACGGCAGTTAGGATGGCCATGATCACCACGCAGTATTCATAAGGGATGCCAAAGCCCATCTCAAAGAGCGTAGATATACCTTTATATACGCCGGCGGTGTAAGGGATCAGGAATACGAAGGCAATGATGGAAGCTACTACGCGAAGCCCTTCGCTTGAGAAACGTGTGCCGAAGAAATCAGGCATAGTACGGCTTTGGATGTGCTGAGTCATCAGTTTCGTACGTTTGCCAAGAACCATCCAAGCCAGAAGAGAACCGATGATTGCGTTGCCGATGCCGATCCATGAAGCAGAGAGACCGTATTTCCAGCCGAACTGTCCGGCATAGCCTACGAATACAACAGCTGAGAAATAGCTAGTGCCAAAGGCGAAGGCTGTTAGCCAAGGACCCACGGAGCGACCGCCAAGTACGAAGCCGTCAACGCTTTTTGCCTGTTTGCGGGAATATACTCCCACACCGATTGTCACCAATAGAAAGATGACGGTAAGAATGATTTTTATTAGCATACGACCCACCCCCTTACCCCTCCCATAAAGGGAGAGGAGTATTTTCTACTTTTGTCAGCGGGGTGAAACTGTTTTTGTTTTAGTTATTTAATTTAAGAATTTATCGAGATTGTTTTGCACCTCCCCATTCCGTTTATCATACTAACTACTCCCTCCCCTTTATGGGGAGGGTTGGGGGAGGGGTCTTTTTTAATTAAATCTCACCTGCATTTGGCACATAAGGGCGCTGTTACCCTTCTTTATGAACTCGCCTCCTGCTGTGTATGCGCTCTTATAGACATACTGAACTTGGAGGCGGCATCTCTTGAAGTACCACCACTGGAAACCGAAGATAGCCTTGTGCTGATCCATATCGAGTGCTTTGTTGAAATTGAAATAGTCGTAGGAACCTACGAGGTCAAATTTCTTTGGAACAAGAGGCACGCAACCTGTGATGTACCAACCACGACTGAGAGCATTTCCGTCCTTACCCTCAAGATACTCTCCGTGTACGTTGAAAGGCTTTGACTTGTAGTCGAAACCTATGCTGTAACGGTTACGCTTATAGTTCTGTCCTATCTCTATTTCTGGGTTGTAGATTGATTTTGCTATTGCATGACCTTTACCTAACTGACCTGTTGCTATAAGGTTGAGACCTTCTACAGGACTAACCTCCAAGCGTCCGATTACATCCTTCGCGTTGTTACCATCCTTCTTGTTGATACCCTGTCCGTTCATCACGTCAACCTCGTATTTAACCTTTCCTTCGGCAAACTCACCCAGAATGGCAGCACCGAGGTCACGACCGTACTGAACGCCGAGAAGTGGGTCAGAGCCACAACCAGAGAGGTATGTCACACCTTCAGAATATACATCAATAGCCTCCATATCGGTAGGAGACAGTTTGTTCTCGTATGTACATGCGTTCTTGAACTGTCCGAAACGCACGGTAAGTGCTTTGTCGTTTGTCAGACGGTAATCTGTATAGTATTCCTGTACTTGAGAGTTGAAATCGTGCATGAACAGGAAAAACCAGCGATCGGTTATGGCTGCATGAGCAAAGAAAAGGGTACGCTTGATGTCAAAGCTATTTGCTTTTTCACCGGCTCTGTCCCTGTCTTGGTATGTATAACCTGCCTGAGCATAGCCGTGTACGACTATTCTATCCATTACGTCAGAGAGAAATTCCTTGGTCTTGTTCTCTTCCTTTTGTTCCTGTGCTGTGGCGTAGTTAAAAGGGAAAAGACATAGCAGCACTCCAACTGCCATTTTGTAAAAGTGACTCATGTTTTTTATACCGTTTTGTTGAAAAATGTTATATTTGTTTAGATTTTTCGCGTGCAAAGATATAAAATAATAATCAGAATGGCAAATTTTTCTAAAAAATATTACTTTTATGAGTTTTATTACGATAGGTTTTATTATCTTTGTACTCGCAAAATGAAACGTGCGCCAGCTTTTATAGCAGACCAACACTTTTTGCTTCGTACGCGCCCGTGTACTCATAAATCTAATTTTTGTATAAAACCTAAATAAAAAATGTTAGACAAAAGCGAATATTTACATCCTGACAAAGAATGTCTCTCCCGACAGGAGATTGAGGCTTTGCAGCTTGAGCGCTTGAAGGCGACGGTCAAGCATTGCTACACAAATGAAGTTTATAAGAAGAAGTTTGCTGAGGCTGGAATCACACCTGATGATATCCAGACGCTTGATGATGTCCGTAAACTTCCTTTCACCACAAAGCAGGACTTGCGCGACAACTATCCATTTGGCTTCGCGTGCGTACCTCTTAATAAATGTACCCGACTTCATTCTTCAAGTGGTACGACAGGTAATCCTACGGTTATTCTCCATACTCAGAAGGATATTGACGAATGGGCTAATGCTGTTGCCCGTTGTCTGCATATGGTAGGTCTGCGTGAAGATGATGTTTTCCAGAATTCCTCTGGCTATGGTATGTTCACAGGTGGCTTGGGATTCCAGTTGGGTGCTGAGCGTCTTGGCGCACTTACTGTTCCTGCAGCTGCCGGTAACACTCTTCGTCAGATAAAGTTTATCAAGGACTTTGGTACAACAGCCATTCATGCTGTTCCTTCATACGTTACCCGTATTCATGAGGTGATGGAGCAACAGGGCGTTGATCCAAGCCGTGATACAAAACTCAAGGTGCTTGTCATTGGTGCAGAACCTCATTCTGAGGAACAGCGCAAGCGTATCGAAAAGATGATGGGCGTAAAGGCATACAACTCATTTGGAATGTCTGAGATGTGTGGTCCTGGTGTTGCCTTCGAGTGTAAGGAGCAGAACGGACTTCACTTCTGGGAAGACTATTATATTGTAGAGATTGTTGATCCTGAGACTCTTGAGCCAGTTCCAGATGGTGAGATCGGCGAGCTTGTGCTCACAACTCTTAACCGTGAGGCTATGCCTCTGTTGCGTTATCGTACTCGTGACCTTACCCGCGTTCTTGGTCGAACTTGTCCTTGTGGACGTAATCACGTGCGTCTTGACCGTATGAAGGGCCGTTCTGACGATATGATGGTGCTTCGTGGCGTTAATATCTTCCCGATCCAGATTGAGAAGGTTCTTATGCAGTTCAAGGAACTTGCAACAAACTACCTCATCACTCTCACTACTGATGCCGACAACGACAATATGACCGTTGAGGTAGAGCTTGAGGAACTCTTTACTGATGACTATCAGCGTCTGCAGAAGCTTCAGAAGGATGTTACCCGTGCTCTCAAGGATGAGATTCTGCTCACTCCTCATGTGAAGCTCGTTCCAAAGGGAAGTCTGCCTGTAAGTGAGGGCAAGGCTGTCAGAGTTGTGGATAAGAGAACCGTTTATCAATAAATCTAATCTATTATGACTATCAAACAACTTTCAATATTCATAGAGAACAAGAGCGGTACGCTTATCAAGGTTCTCGATATGCTCAGCAAGGCTGGTATTCAGATTATTGCCTCTACCGTTGCTGACACTCAGGAATATGGCATCTATCGTGTCATTTGTGACAATCCGGCAAAGGCATACCTCCTTCTTAAGGAAGAGGGCATAAACCTTCAGCTCACCGATGTCTTCGCTCTTTATGTTGACGATAAACCAGGTGCTGCTGCAGAGACTTTGAAGACCCTTTCAAATGCCGGTATCGCAATCTCATACATCTACACCTTCCTTCTCAATGGACAGGGCGTGCTTGTTTTCCGTACAAGTGATATGGAGAAGACCAATGAGGTGATTGCTCTCAACAAGTTGAAGAGCGTGGTGGAATTATAAGAATGAGAATATGATAATAACTCTATTGCAACAGGATATAGCTTGGGCTGATCCTGCTGAAAACCAAAGGCGCAGCGAGGCAGCAATCCTTGCTGCGCCTTTGTCTGATTTGTATGTGCTCCCAGAAATGTGGAGTACAGGTTTCAATGCAGTTGATGAAGATACTACTTCTTTGTTATGGATGAAACAGATGGCTGCAAGGATGAATGCGGCTGTTGCGGGTAGTCTTTCTGTTAAGGCAGAAGATGGAACGAAGCGTAACAGGTTCTATTTCGTTATGCCTCCAACCGAAGAGTGCCCGGAAGGAAAAGTCGAGTATTATGACAAACGGCATCTTTTCTCATACGGCAAAGAACAACTTCACTATTCTGCTGGCGAGGAAAGAAAAATCGTCAAGTGGCGTGGAGTGAAATTTCTTTTGCAGGTTTGTTATGACCTTCGCTTCCCTGTTTTTTCCCGTAACGAAATAGATAGTTGTGGCGACACTTTAAACGAAGACGTTTCTGAATGTCTTTATGACTGTGCTTTATACGTTGCTTCATGGCCGGCTTCACGTATCAAACCTTGGCATATTTTGCTACAGGCAAGAGCGGTAGAAAATCAATGTTTTGTTGCTGCTGTCAATAGGGTGGGAGAAGACCCTAAATGCAAGTATTGCGGTGGTACGGAAATGATAGATGCGTATGGAAGGGTAGTGGCATCCTGTCCGGATGACAAAATCGCAAGTGCTACTTATGAGATCCGAATGGATGAACTTGTTAGCTTCAGGAAAAAGTTCCCGGTACTCAAAGATGCAGATTCGTTCCATTTATGCGGTAAATAATATTGCATTTACAAAATTGCTACTTTTCTATAATGATATATGAAATATTGCATATTCGTAAATTTATAAAAGTGCTACACATAATTACAAATAATAGTTCAAATTTGTATAAAATAGCGGAAGAATAGGCTAAAAGTGGTGCAATTTTGTAAAAATATTGATTTTTCTCAAAAAAAAGTTGTAAAAAATTTGCAAAGTAAATAAAAAACCATTAACTTTGCAAGCGTTATCCTGAATACAATCTTTTTACCTTAAAGAAGCTAATACCTATTGAGATTGGAACGTTCGCACTGTGAAGTGAGGACGTTTCTTGTTTTATATAGAATTCATCTTCTTTCCTCTATGTTTCATTCCTCTCTTTTCATGCATCAAAAAATGCTTGAAAACATCCTTTCCCCTATATGCTCGTGACTAATATAAAAAGGTGAAGTCTTTATGCTGTTATGCAAGTGAAAAATGAAAGCGTTTTTACTGACTTTTTTCATAAGGAATATCCAGGAAAAAGGTTCTAATTCCACACAGTTTTTACTGCCTGTTTTTGATTAGAAAAACATGCTATTTTTGAACTCGTTTTTTCCTTTTGTTTCCATGTTCTTTGTTGAATGAAAAAGAAGTAAACTTACAGACCCGACAGAGTTTTCATCTTAAAAAATTTGTCGGTATTAATTTATTGTTGTAACTTTGCACCCTGAAACATTTACAATTTACCATTTACAATTTGAAAGTGTATTGAAAAATGGTACTTGGTAGATTGTACATTGTAAATGGTATATGGTACATGAAAATGTTTTGGTTTATTTTCTGTCAAGATGATCTTTTGCTTCAGAAGACAGGTGAGGGGATGTTTACAGTTCCTATGGGCGAAGAACCGCCTGTTGTCTTGAAAGCATGGAATACTGTGCATAACATCACCCCTATGGATGATGGTACGCTTGTGAAGACTGTAAGGGTTGACAATCCTATAACATCACTTGAGGGTTATGAGATGTGCCCTCTCCGCCAGTCTTACTATAAGCTTCCTCGTGAACTCTATTTGAAAGCGGGTAAGTGTCACGAGATTCTTTATTGGGATCAGAACACAAAGTTCTGTGGCGTTTGTGGAGCTCCGATGAAGTTGGAGACTGATATTTCAAAGCGCTGTACTGGTTGTGGAAAGGAAGTTTGGCCACAGCTTGCAACTGCTGTAATAGTCCTTATTCATAAAGGAGAGGATGAGGTGCTGTTGGTTCGTGCCAAGAATTTCCGCAGTAAGCACTATGGATTGGTTGCCGGATTTGTTGAAACTGGCGAGACGCTTGAAGAGGCTGTATGCCGTGAGGTTTCAGAGGAAGTAGGGTTGAAGATAGCTAATATACGTTATTTCGGCTCTCAGCCTTGGCCTTATCCTTGCGGACTTATGGTAGGCTTTAATGCCGACTATGTATCAGGTGAAATAAAGATTCAGGAAGAAGAAATCACAAAGGGCGGTTGGTTCCGTAAGGATGATCTGCCAGAGATTCCGGAGAAACTCTCTATTGCCCGAATGTTGATAGATAATTGGTTGAAAGAAACATTATGAAAAAGAAAAAAACAGCATACCTCTCATCTGCGATTGGATGCTTGATTGTAGTAATAGGCATTGTGTGCTACTTCCTCTTTGCCAGTATAGCAAAGAACGAGGGCGTATCATATCTCTTCATTGACGATGATGATGATATGGATTCTGTTAGTGTAAAACTCTCTGAGATCGCCACTCCGACAGGCGTGTGTGCTGTCCGTACTCTGGCTCGTCATATGGGATATACGGATAAGATCCGTACAGGTCGCTATCTCCTTGATGACGATATTAATGCCTTGCAGTTCTTTCGCAATCTGCGAAACGGGCATCAGGAACCTCTGAAACTCGTTATGCCAAGTGTTCGTACAAAGGCTCGTCTTGCACAGGAACTGGGTAAGGTTATGATGTTCCGCGATGGTGATTTCCTCAATGCTATTAATGATGAGGCTGTCTGCGAGAAATATGGGCTTGACACAGCTAAAATCATATCAATGTTCGTGCCTAATACCTATGAGGTATATTGGGACACTCCAGTTGACAAGTTCCTTGACCGTATGAAGAAGGAGAGTGATCGTTTCTGGAACAGCGAGCGTAAGGCAAAGGCAGAGAAACTTCACCTTAATCCTGTTGAGGTTATCACTATTGCAAGTATCATAGATGAGGAGACTGCTAATAATGGAGAGAAGCCGATGATTGCTGGTATGTACTACAATCGTCTGATGCAGCACATGCCATTACAGGCAGATCCTACTATCAAGTTCGCTCTTCAGCAGTTTGAGCTTCGTCGTATCTACACCAAGCTCCTGAGCGTTCAGAGTCCTTATAACACATACCGTAATGAGGGACTTCCTCCAGGTCCTATCCGTATTCCAAGCGTTGCTGGTATTGATGCTGTGCTTAATCTCGTGCATCACGACTATCTCTATATGTGTGCAAAGGAGGATTTCTCAGGCACTCATAACTTCGCCAAGACATACAAAGAGCATCTTGCTAATGCTGCAAAGTATTCTGAGGCTCTTGATGCAAGAGGCGTGAAGTAATAGAAGGAGAACTTTATCTCCGTAGTAAAACATAACCAAACTCGATGAAGGTCCTATGTAACTCTTATTCTGGAGCGGACTTTCATCGAGTTTGGTTCTTTTTTATAGCGTAGTCACATACGAGGTAAATATAATCATAATCCTTTGCTTGTACGTTTTTCTTCCTAAGTGAATTCGATGATAATACCATAATATTACCATTATAATACCATAATATTACCATTATAATACCATAATATTACCATAGCTAATGGTATTTTAATGGTATTTATATGGTATTTATATTGTATTTACATAGGAGGCACAGTTGATGTATTTTGGGAGATTATTGATGTAATTGGCATTTTTTTTGTTTAAAAATGTTTAGGATTTGAATAAAAATAATTACTTTTGTATTCGAAATTAAAAAGTGTCCTAGAATCTATGATAGAATTGGGAACAAAAAAGATTAGAAATATGATAAAAAGATTTTTTGCGTTTGTTTTAGCTGTTGCTATGGCAATTTCTGCTTCTGCACAGTCAGATGCGGGTTCACTCACATGGCAACCTAATGTAGGTGTTACTTATACCACGGGTATTGTTGATGGTCTTGATGACCCGGGTAGATGGTGCTTATGGTCTTACTTTTGGCGTTGAGGCAATGTATATGTTGAAAGAGAAACTCGGCATAGCCCTTGGACTTAACTATACAGGTTATAACGTCGATGATGATGATATTGCTTATTCCGGCTATGATCGCTATCGTTATTATGATTATGGTTATGGTTATGGTGGTTATGTTAATGGTAGTATTTATGAAAGGGCTCTTGATCCTGATTCTCGAAAAGCCAGAAATAATTATTTTTACATTCCTGCAACTGTCAGCTATTATATATTCCAAGGTTTTGCGGTAAAGAGTGGTATAGGCCTCAATATTCTTTCAACTGCAAAGATGGGGGGACGAAGTGAGGATGATGGTGTTAAAGTGAAGGATTTTTATAAGCCAGTCTTCGTGTCTATGCCTGTTGGCGTTTCTTATGAGATTAAGAATCTCGTATTCGATGCTCGTTACACATTCAGTCTTAGTAATGTTTGTGAGTATGGTGACGGAATGTTCGCTTCTCTATCATTAACAGTTGGCTATAAGTTCTAAAAAAAACGAGAAAATTTGATATAAAGAATCGGCTTGCAATCGTAATGTTTGCAAGCCGATTTCTGTTATTCTTGGATAAGTTTATTTCTTCTTGAACAGCAATTCCCTGTCTCGTTCTATTGCGGGAGCTACAAGGTCTTCTGGAATGAAGCGCCAGTTGTTGTTAGGTTTTGGATTCACAGAACCTTGTTTCTGTATCTCTTCTGCAAGATAGTGACGCTGGTCTAGTTCTGAGCGGTAGAGGATTCTTGAGTTGAGTTCTTCCTTTGGGATGCCGGCACCTTTGGTGAGGAGTTCTCCGCCACCGCTGCCTCTGTATGAGTTGACGGCTACCCTGTACCAGTTGTCTGCCCCGAAAGGCTGGCCGTTACTCATTCTTAGGATGGTGACTTTCTGCCCTTCTGGCTTTGTAACATCTACGGTATAGTCAATTCCGCTGGCAGAGTCGAAGTTGCCGTAGAAGTTCTTAAATAAGTTGGTTCGCTCATTTGGCTTGTCGTCAAGAAGCAGTATATGGTCGTCGCTCGACTTCATCTGGTTTGTCCATTGAGCATAGCTCATCTCAAGGTAGTTCTTGATTTCTGCTCCTGTCATTTTTATGACGTAGAGCTTGTTCTCGTATTTGTAGAGGTTGAACATATCAGCCATTGTCACCGGACCTGCATCTATTGTCGTGTTCATAGCCAACGGACCATTGAAGGCTATGTCGGCATTTGTTATCTTCTGCTGAGTGTTAAGGATGAAGTCTATGAATGCAGATGAACCGAAGAAGGCATCGCTCATGTTGATTGAGCTCTCAAAGGTGCCAATCTTCTTATTTGCATATTCCTGTAATCGTCTGATGTCATCAGCAAAGTGGTTCATATAATCCTCGTCGATAGGCATAGACTTCATGGATACAAGCTGTCCGTTGATTTTCTTGCTTACAACCTTGTCGTTTTCCATTGTCAGAGTTACGGTTACATCGCCTACGTTATAGGCGTTGCTGCCTGGATTTACGATGAGCACAGAGTCGGTCTTAGAGAGGGATACGGCAGAAGACGGACCGCCGTCCTTAGTGATAAAATAGAAAGGATACTCGTCGGTCTTTTCTTCATACTGGCGTACGAATCCGTAGTTTGAGAGGTGGTCATGACCATAGAAAATCACATCAAGACCGTGAATCCTAAGTGCAACGGCAAGAGTTGCGTTCTCATCGTATTCGTCGTTCTCTATGCCGCCTTTGAGTCCAGAGTGGAAAAGTCCAACGATAAGGTCAGGATTCTCTTTCTCCTTTATCGTCTTTACCCATTTGCGGGTGCATGATACCATTTCCTCAAAGCGTATTCCGCTCCAGAGGTTTTCGCTTAGCCAGTTAGGAATGGCCGGGGTGGTCATACCGAGGATTGCTATCTTTATGCCTTCGCGTACTATTATCTTATAAGGCTGTGTGTAAGGCTGGCCTGTCTCCGTGTTTATCATATTGGCTGCAAGTACAGGGCATCTAACCTCACGATTCCATTTGTCGTAACAGTCATGTCCGGTCTCTATATCGTGGTTGCCGTATGCCTGTGCGTCATATCCCATATAGTTCACCACGCTTGCGGCTATGTTCTCGTCCTGAGTGTCGATGTAGTTCCAGTAATAGTTGGTTGGCTGTCCCTGAAGAATATCACCGTTGTCGAGAAGAATCACGTTGTCGCCATAAGAGGCGCGCTGACTCTTCACGTATGAACTCACACGTGCCATAGAACCGCCGACAGGCTTGCCCGTAGTATAGTTTGTAGGGAAGAACATGCCGTGTACATCGGTAGTCTCAATGAATTTCAATGTTACCGTCTTGGGCTTTTTTGCGTTCGTGCTACATACCGACATAATGAGGGAAATGAATAGGATGGTTAACTTTTTCATACTGTTTAGTTTAGTTTGCTTGTGCAAATTTAGCTTTTTTTCTTTGGATAATCAAATTTTTCGGTCGGATATTTTGTTATGTCACTGAATTTTTGTAATTTTGCACCCGATTTTGCGCTTGGCAGGTCTGTTAAGGAAACCGCTTTGCGTTATTATTCACTATTTTATTTTTATTAATTAACATGTCAAACTTTAAAAATGTACAGCCACTTGCAGATTTCGACTGGGAGCAGTTCGAGAATGGTGGTAGCACAACAGTATCAAAGGAGGAGCAGACTGCCTCTTATGATTCAACTCTTAACAAGGTGTCTGAGCATCAGGTAGTCGACGGTACAGTAATTTCTGTAGATAAGAAGGAAGTTATTGTTAACATCGGTTACAAGAGCGATGGTATCATCGCAGCAAGCGAATTCCGTTACAACCCAGACCTCAAGGTAGGTGACGTTGTAGAGGTTTACGTTGAGAATCAGGAAGACAAGAAGGGTCAGCTGATCCTTTCTCACAAGAAGGCTCGCCTCAGCAAGTCTTGGGAGCGTGTTAACGCTGCTCTTGAAAATGAGGAGGTCGTTCAGGGTTACATCAAGTGCCGCACTAAGGGTGGTATGATCGTTGACGTATTCGGCATCGAGGCATTCCTTCCAGGCAGCCAGATTGACGTACATCCAATCCGTGACTACGACGTATTCGTAGGTAAGACAATGGAGTTCAAGATTGTTAAGATCAATCAGGAGTTCCGCAATGTTGTTGTTTCTCACAAGGCACTCATCGAGGCAGAGCTCGAGGCTCAGCGCAAGGAGATCATCTCTAAGCTTGAGAAGGGTCAGGTTCTCGAGGGTACTGTTAAGAATATCACATCTTACGGTGTATTCGTTGACCTCGGTGGTGTTGACGGACTCATCCACATCACAGACCTCTCTTGGGGTCGCGTAAGCGATCCACACGAGGTTGTTGCTCTCGACGACAAGATCAACGTTGTTATCATCGACTTCGATGAGGAGAAGAAGCGTATCGCTCTTGGTCTCAAGCAGCTCACCCCACACCCATGGGATGCTCTCGACGCTAACCTCCAGGTTGGTGACCATATCAAGGGTAAGGTTGTCGTTATCGCTGACTACGGTGCATTCGTTGAGGTTGCTCCTGGCGTAGAGGGTCTGATCCACGTATCAGAGATGTCTTGGAGCCAGCACCTCCGTTCTGCACAGGAGTTCTTGCACGTTGGTGACGAGGTTGAGGCAGTTATCCTCACACTCGACCGCGACGAGCGCAAGATGTCTCTCGGTATCAAGCAGCTCAAGGAGGATCCATGGGAGGCTATCGAGAAC
>JAEEGH010026064.1_pt1 | contig 11676 bp, 7 predicted proteins | sample 9134181 | NCBI WGS metagenome assembly JAEEGH01 (sample SAMN16246544, study PRJNA631951) | gut metagenome | biome: gut microbiome; feature: rumen; material: DP-attached | host: Bos | place: Iran: Karaj | collected 2018-10 | reverse complement strand
AGGTCTTGGGCAGGAACAAACGACTGTCGGTGGTGATTTCCTTCAAGGTCGTATCGGCAGGATTGGGGAAACTCTCCTTGATGACACCGAGAACCAAAGTACTGAGATCAAAGGTTTTATCCGTGTTGTTGTAAAGTTCCACGTAATCCACGCCAGGCGAAATCGGGTCGAAAAGAATCTCGTTGATGAGGACTTCGCCCTCCGCGATTTCATTAGGAATGCCAAACTGCACTCGGGTATCGGCCTCAACTAAAGTCCCAACACAATTAGCCACATCGTTGATAATTAAGGTATAAACCATTCCTTCTGTAAAGCCTTGTTCGAAAATCAGCTCAACATAGGTCGGGTCAATGGGGTTTACGTTGATTTGCTGCGGGCGCTCGCTCAGTTCTTCGACAAGAAAATGTTGAATATCCATCAAACTCATCGCATCCATCTGCTGGTCGAACCAAAGCTGCACGATGTAATTGGAGAACATGCTCACACGCTCGACCTTGGGTTTGGAATCATTCACACCATCGACCGAGTTCAACCGTCCCGGTGTGCCACCCGAAACATCCATCGAGGCCGTCCAATTGGATGCACCAGCGCAAGGATTTTGCGGGTCGATTTGCTCCACCGACCAGCCGCCATTGGCTTTGCCAGAATCATGATACCATGTGCTATTGAAATTGACTTGCGATACCAGCGTGCCCGTCTTGCTGTAGAGGTACATCGCCGAGGAGCTGTTGCCCACCGAGAAGCTGCCAAAGCCGATGCAGTCGCCGTAGGTTCGCAGTTCAGGCACGGCATCATTGTGGCACAGAATGACATAATCGTGCGGCTGAAGGACGTAATTCCCAAAGGTATTGTCGTTGCTCCCGATTTGTATCTGCCAGTCTTTCAGGTCGATGCCGAATTCGGTGGTGTTGTAAAGCTCCACATATTCCCATTCGGGCAGACCCACCACGGGATTGGGATCAGCCATGATTTCATTGATGACGATATCGTATTCCGAGGCCTCGTACACCGAAAAAGTAGTAGTTGCAGAGACCAACACATTGTTCCACAAATCCTTTATATTGCTGATGGTTAAGGTGTAATTAATGCCGTTACCAATCTCCCGTTCGAACTCCAACACCACCGAGGCCAAATTCTCGCCAAAGCTGACCGAAACGGGATTACCCAAACCGTTGTCTGCCAAATAATTGGATGGATTGAGTGCCGAGGTCTCGTCAAGAGCTTCATTGAAGGAAAGTTGCAGAAGCGTCAAGTCGAGCACCTCGCAAGACAGAAGCATAGGCGGATCGTGGTCAATGATTCTTGGGCCGACATACACGTCATCGAAATAAATTTTCTTGGCATTGCTCGCCGTGAAGGTGGAATGAAACCCAAAATGGCCGTTTCGAGAATAGGTTTCGTCAACACCTTGTGCCTCAACGATATAAATCTCTGAATTGTCGTAACAAGTCTGAATCATCCAGTTGCCTTCGCGGTCGCAGATCACCTTGACGAAAACCGCAAACGAGGCCGCAATGTGGCCTTCCGTGCCACGGCAAATGCTCTGCTGTCCGTCGGCATCCTTTCGAAACAGCTCAATGGCGTCGCTACTACCACCTTCACCGAAACGCAGGAAATAGCCTTGGGTAACATTATGCAAATCAGCATTAGCTGCACAGAGCCAAACATCCGTGTAGTTGTTTCCCGAAGGTGCAAATGCCTCGCGAATCCAAAACTGCCACTCCATCGACTCATATTCCGTGATAGGTAGCGAGAGGTAGGCCTCGCCCGCTTCCTCGGCGTTGAGTTGAAGCTGCAAGTTGCTGTTTATGATGAACCTGTCCGTCGTTCCCGACCAAACAGGGTTTTGGGTGAAATCGCCGTCAGAGAAATCGTCGGTGATTTGGGCAAGCAATGGCATGGGCAACAATAACAGGATGAGGAGCAGTTTTTTCATGGCGTGTCGGTTTTGGAAAGGACAAAGGTAAGGATTTTTTCCATTGGCGGAAATTTTTCCTATTTTTGCGCCATGATTGGCAAAAAGAAACATGGTGCTTTCCTTGTCGGCGTAGTGCTTGCGACCTTGCTGCTTCAGCGTTGCGCCAACCCTGTGGCTCCCACGGGCGGCGCCAAGGATGTTTTGCCTCCTGTCGTGGTCAAGGCCGAGCCTGAAAACCACAGCACAGACTTCGGTGGACGGAAGATTGAAATCACCTTCGACGAATTCGTCAGCCTCGAAAACGCCAACCAAAACGTACTCATCTCGCCGCCTTTGGCCACCAAGCCCGACATCAAACTGCACAATAAAACGCTGGTTATCAAGTTTAAGGAGGCCTTGGCGACCAACACGACCTACACCATCGATTTCGGCTCGGCCATCAAGGACCTGCATGAAGGCAACCAGTTCAAGGATTATGTCTACAGCTTTTCCACCGGCGACCATATCGACACACTCTTCATTGCGGGCAAGTTGTTGAGCGCTGAGGACAAGAAACCCGTTGAGGACGCCTATGTTTCCTTGTATGCCGCCGACCGCGACAACCTCGACTCGCTGCCCATGACCATCGCACCGAACTACATCACCAAGACCGACAAGGAAGGCAACTTCCGCCTTTCCGGCCTCGCTGACAAGAAATACCTCGTCTTCGCCATTAAAGACCTGAATTCCAACTTGTTCTTTGACCTGTCCAACGAAGAAGTCGCCTTTTTGGACACGCTTATCCCCGCCTCTTTCCCGTGGAAGGCACCATTACCCATACAGCCCGTGGATTCCTTGGTCGCCGACAGCGTGGTTTTGGCAATGGATTCCCTTGTAGTAACGCCGACAGATTCACTACTACTAAACCTTCCGCAAGATACTGTTCCTCAGCGGGTTTTCGACCAAAACGCACTGAACCTTACCTTATATATGTTTACTGAGGTGGACTCCACGCAAGTGCTCTTGGAAAAGAAACTCATCGAGGAAGGTTTGTTGCGCTTCGTGTTCCGCCATCCCGCCAAGGAAGCGGCCATCATGACGCCCGAGATGCTGCCCGACACCTTTAACCTCGTCACGACACACTCGCCTAATTTTGACACGGTTTGGTGGTACTTCACGCCCAAAGTGAAAGATAGTCTTTGGGTGCAGGTAAAATACGATACCGTCATTAACGACTCCTCGCGCTACAGCCTGAAATTCAAGCAGCAAAATGCCCAAAAAAAACAACAACCCGAAAAGCTGAAAGTGAGCAACAACCTGATTGGCCAAGGTGCCTTGATTCCTGGCAAAGACTTGATAATCAAGTTTTCAGAGCCTATTGTCCACTACGAAATGCCCGATTCTGTGGCTTTCAAGCATGACACGACGGTATTCTATAATGCGCTCGCATTTGAGCCAGTCGATGAACGCGGTTTGGAGTATAAATTAGTGGCCAACCTCAAGGACGGCGTCAACTATAGCTTTGAAATTCCTGATTCGGTGTTTTTCGGTATACGTGGACGCACTAACGACCCGATAAAGGTTGATTTTCACCTCCTTAAGGACGACGAATACGGCAACATCTACATCACTGTAGTGCCGCCCGAAGGCCTGAAACAAGTTGTGATACAACTTACCAATGAGAGCGGGAAAGTGCTTCAGCAACAAGCAATTACGAATAAACAAGAGGTGATGTTTGAGCACCTCATGCCCGCCAAATACAAACTCCGCGCCATCTTAGACGCCGACGGCAACGGCAAATGGAGCACGGGCAACTACCACCGCCACACCTTGCCTGAAACCGTCATTGAATACAAAGACCCGCTCGACGTAAAGGCCGGCTGGGACATTGACTTGGATGCGGTTTGGGAATTATAACACCTTATAATAAATATTCCGCACCAGCCCGCCATACTTCACCTCGGTCTTGGCGTAAACATAGCCTTCCTTCAAAAAGTTATTGATACTGAAATCGTTATTAGGCGCAACCGTAGTGCAAAGCAGATTATAGCCTCGCTCCGCAGCGATTTTTTCCACTTCACGGATGAGTTTCCTTTGCAGGCCAAGGCCTCGATTGCCCTCCCGAACGAGAAACAACTTTTGGTTGGCGGAACGATATTCACCTTGCAAGTCCAAATCATGGGCATGATCTTCTTCAAGGCACTGGGGGACATAAAGCATCCCGATGGCTACCAACAAGTTACCGTCCCAAATGCCCAAAGTGACGTTAGGCTCTTCCAAACATGAAGCAATCATCTCTGGAGAATTGTGGCGTAACACGGTCTTGTCGGGCAGGGCGGCGTAAACCGCTTCGTTCAACTCGATGACGGCTTGAAGATCAGAAAGTTGGCATCGATGAAGTTCCATCAGTTTTCGTAAATTGAGGTGAATGCGAATCTCGTCACGTCAAACAAACCTTGGTCGCTGAGTTTCAGTTCGGGAATGACCAGCAAAGCCATGAAAGCCAAAGTCATAAACGGTGCGTAAAGTGTTGAACCCAAACGTTTTGCAAGTGCATCCACATTTTCGTATGCAGCAGCCACTTCATAACCGTCTTCATTGCTCATCAGTCCGGCCACAGGCAAAGGCACTGCCATCATCTCCGTGCTGCAATAGGCCGTAACGCCACCAGTATGCTCGATAAGCAGGTTAACGGCATGAAGGATGTCCCGATCTGTAACTCCCACAGCCACAATGTTATGGCTATCGTGTGCCACACTTGAGGCCAACGCTCCGCGTTTCAGTCCGAAGTTCTTGATAAAGGCCACTGTCGGTGTGTAAGGCTGGTAACGATTAACCACTACCATCTTCAGAATATCGCGCTCCACATCACTGACGATACCTCCATTCTCCACCTTGGGTTCCGTGATGAAACATTTCGTAATCAGTTGGCCATCAAGACATTCTATTACCTTGATTCTCTTTCCTTTATCTGGCACAAACAAATCTTGGTCATAAAGAAAAGGATGTTCAAAGATGTTGGGCTTTTCGGTCTCCACATACTTGAAGTTCGACACGCCATTTTCGGCCACCAACTCACCTTTGATATAAGTCTGTCTGGCTTCGGGGCAACGCAGATCATCAACAACGATGAAGTCGGCATCATCGCCAAGTTGAAGCAAACCGACATTCAAATGATAGTGTCTCACGGCATTGAGCGAGGCGGCTTTCAACACATCCATCACATTGTAACCCAATGCGATAGCGCGTTGAACCAATTTGTTGATGTGACCTTTCACCAATTCGTTGGGATGCTTGTCGTCAGAGCAAAACATCAATTTGTCGGGGTGCGAAGCCATCAGGGGAATTAGGGCGTCGAAGTTTTTGGCTGCACTACCCTCGCGAATGAGGATGCTCATGCCGAGGCTGATTTTCTCCAAGGCTCCCGCAAGCGTGAAACATTCGTGATCGGTGGTGATGCCTGCAACGACATATTTCTGCAAATCGTTGCCGCTCACGGCAGGAGCGTGTCCGTCGATGGGCTTGCCGTGATTCTTTGCTGCAGCAATCTTGGCCATGATGTCAGGGTCACCGTTGACGACCCCAGGATAATTCATCACTTCCGAAAGATAATGAATGTCAGGTGAGGCCATAAGTTCCTCTATATCGTTGGCATTCAACGCAAAACCTGACGTTTCAAATGACGTAGCTGGCACACAGCTCGGTGCACCGAAAAAGAACTTAAACGGCACTTTTTTGCCGTTTTCAATCATGTAGCGGACACCTTCCTTGCCCAGCACGTTGGCGATTTCGTGCGGGTCACTGACGGTGGCTACCGTGCCGTGGCAGGTCGCCAACCGCGCAAATTCGGATGGCACGAGCATCGAGCTTTCGATGTGCACATGCGCATCGACAAAGCCCGGCATGATGTAGCGCATGTTACCCACAGGCTGTTCTTCTATCCTACTGATTTTGCCGTCCTTGACGACGACCACACCCGAGAAAATCTTTGAATGGAGGAGGTCAACAATCTGGCCTCCAATGGTAAAAGAGTTATTCATGGCTGTTTATTTTGGCGACAAAGTTACGGAAACGATGAATAAAAATGTATTTTTGCGCCAAATTATTACAGTTATGCAACAAACTCCCCTCTATCCCGTCATCAGGCTCCAAAAAGACAAGGACGATGCCGTGCGCCGCTTTCATCCGTGGATTTTCTCGGGCGCCATCCATAGTGCCGCCAAAGGACTTCAGGCTGGCGACACCGTTACCGTCACCGACTACGACGGCAACATCCTCGGCACGGGCTTCTGCGAGTCGGACAGCATCGCCGTCAAGATGCTCAGTTTTGAGAACCGCAAAATCGACGAATGGTTTTTCTTGGACAAGCTCAACCGCGCCCTTGAGGTGCGCAAACACATGGGGCTGTTCGGTAATCCACACACCAACTGCTACCGCCTCGTGCATTCCGAGGGCGACGGCTTGGCAGGATTAATCATCGACATTTACGGCCATACGGCTGTGGTGCAAGCGCAAACCGAAGGCATGGCCTTGCACCTGAACGAGATTGTCCGCGCCCTGAAATTGGTCTCCGACCTTGGCTTGCAGGCCATCTACAACAAAAGCGCCGAAGCTATGCAACGCATGGGAAAGGAGGATGCTACTGAAGATGGTTATCTATTTGGAAACCAACTCAATGAGATGATTATAGAGAACGAAAGCCGATTCCTTCCCAACTGGGAGGAAGGCCAAAAGACTGGCTTTTTCTTGGACCAGCGTGAAAACCGCGAGTTGGTGCGCCAACTGGCCCAAGGCCGAACTGTACTCAATGCTTTTGGCTACACAGGCGGCTTCTCGGTCACGGCGCTGAAGGGCGGAGCGAGACGCGTCATCACGGTGGACTCGTCGAAAAAAGCCATCGCCGCAGCGGAGGCCAATCTTGAGCTAAACGGCTATTCGAAAGAGGAGAATCCCTGCCATGTGGCTGACATGAAAGACTATGTGACCGACATGCACAGCGGCGCCTTCGACCTCATCATCCTCGACCCGCCGGCGTTCGCCAAGCGGCATCAGGACAGACATCGCGGCTTGGGCGGCTACCGTTTCATCAACGCGGAAGCTATCAAGCGCATCGCCAAGGGTGGACTGCTGTTTACCTTCAGTTGCTCGCAGGCCGTCGACAGAGCCACGTTCCAAGGCATCGTCACTGCCGCCGCGATTGAAGCCAAGCGCAACGTCCGCATCATCGGTCAACTCTCGCAGCCCGCCGACCATCCTATTAATATATTCCACCCCGAAGGCGCCTACCTGAAAGGCCTCGTCCTGACCGTGGAATAACATGCCACTTTGTCACCTTCGCTGACATTTTTCTGCCATTTTCCAGTTTGGCACGGAATATGACTAGCCGCCAACCGTTCATTTGAATTTTAAATCTTTGAATTATTAAATTTTAAATCTGAAATAATTATGGCAAAATTAGCAATCAAACCATTGGCCGACCGCGTGGTCATCGAGCCCGCCGCCGCCGAACAGAAAACCGCTAGCGGTATCATCATCCCCGACACCGCCAAAGAGAAACCCCAACAAGGTAAAGTAGTCGCCGTAGGTCCCGGCACGAAAGACAACGCCATGACCCTGAAGGTCGGCGACAATGTCATTTATGGCAAATATGCCGGCACCGAGTTCCATCTCGACGGCAAGGATTACATGATTATGCGTGAAAACGACGTCATCGCAATCATTTAATTTCACAAAACCCACAAAACAAGCAAAACTTCTTTTCTTGTTTGAGCGGCACGGCAACCGCCATGCCGCTGGAAGCTGCCGGTTGGCGGGCTTCCGTGAGCAGAAAACGGTTTTGAAGGTTTTGCAAGTTTTGTGACAAAAAAATCAGTGTTCCCAGCGGACATCACGTTTGAGGATGGATGGTGGATTGCCACCAATCACCTGGTTTTCGCCCGCGAAGGCCGATTTCAACAACGTACCCGCCGCCAAAACCGTGTCGCACGGTACTTCAGCACCTTTCAGCAGGATGCACTTGCATCCAATCCACACGTGGTCGCCCACAAGGATGGCCTTGTCGGGATTGATGCGGTGGTTTTCTTTATCGTACAGGGGATGCTCATCGGTGTCCATCACAAGAACGTCCCAACTCACGAGGCAATCGTTTCCGAAACGGATTTCCTTGGCACAAACAATGGTACTTTCTGCTGTCATGTTGAAGCCCGTACCAAGACTCAAATGGCCACGCACAGAAAGTTTAGAGCCATGTCCGATACTTGCCTTACCGCTGAAGCTGACAATTCCGCTCACCTGCCAAATGCCACGAGAGCGACGGCGGTCATAATGTCCTACATCACCAAAGCCAATTTTCACCATTGCCGTTTCTACTTTTTCGGGCAATTCGACGTTGCCGTGCAATTCGCGCAAACAGGTTCGGTGCGACACGACGACAGGCAGTTTCAAAGCCTTCCCCAACGGAAAATAATGGAAGTTGAAGCGCAGCGTTTTCGGGATGGAACGAACGATGTTGAAAAAATCGAAAGCGGTCATGGCAGCTCTAATGAAGATGTAAGGACTATTTATCGAGATTGAGCAACAAACCGTTGCCGTCTCCTGTCATAATCTCTGGCAGCTTGCCGTCCCACTTGTTAATCCATTCCAGCTGGACAATCTTGGGATTGCTCGACACTGAGGCACCTTTGATTTTCAGGGCTTCTGCCTCACCCTCGGCATTGAGGATTTGGATGTCTTTCTCGATTTCGGCCTGTTTTTTCAGCTCTTCCTTCTGTTTGGTGACTTCAGAAAGAGTGAGGGCTTTCTGTTCTTCCAGTTTCTTCTGGTTGATGGCGGATTCATATTCGCTGTTATAGTACACCTCTCGGATGTCGATTTGGTCGAGGATGAGGTGATACGACCTGATGTCGTTCTTCATTCGTTCAAGCACGGAGGCTTGGATTTCTTCGCGGCTTGTGCTGTAAACCTGAATGGGGGTGTACCTGCTGGTAGTAAGGGCGAGAGCCGACTTCAGCTTGGGCTTGATTACGTTTTCCTCAAGCCAATAAAAACGTCCGTTCTCCTTGCCGTCGGTTTCCGACACGTTGTCGTAAATCCACCATGCATATTCAGGATCGATGCGCCATGACGCACTGATGTCAAAACCCATTTTGATGCCATCGATGGTGGGAGTCCACACGGTTTCCGACTGGGTGGCATCGGCCTTGTAGGATTTGTAGTTGGGGTCGCTACGGCTCACGTCGGTACGCTTGGCACAAGTATAAACCTGTTCGGTCTTATCCATGGTCTGCACGTTGTACCAGGGCAGGATGAGGTGCCAACCCGTGTAATAGGTCTGCTGTTTCACACCACTAGGGGTAATCACCACACCACATTCTTGTGCTGGTATGATGGTAAGGAAACTGGCGATACCTAAATAGACCAAAGGCACGAGCCAAAGCAACATGTTGTTAAAAAGGGTCTTACCGCCCTTGTTGCTCTTGCGAATTCTGCTGTTGTAGATGGCGGCCACGACGCTGTAAGCAATGAGGATGACTGCAACGAGATTAAGTGTTTTCATATTTTCTTGTTTTTACGGTATGCAAAAATGTAAATCTATCGCAAAAATACATATTCTGTTGTAATCCACAATTTTTTTCAGCAGAAAATGGGCGTAATCCATAGAATTATTCTTTCATCCGCAACACAATATCAATGATTTCATCGCCAAACTGTCTCACTTTTTTCACGCCCATGCCTTTCACTGCCTTCAACTCAAGCAACGTGACGGGCTTGGCTTGTGCGATTGCTTTCAAGACCTTGTTGTTAGCAATCGTGAAGGCAGCAACATCAGCGTCCCTCGCCTTTTGCAACCGCCACGCCACCCAAGCAGCATACAAAGAACTTTTATCCATCGTATCGTCTTGGATTTCCACTTTGTTCTTTCCAGATTTTTCGGATTCCAAGACCTTCACCGACTTAGTTTTCTGGTATTCGCTTACGCTGAAGCCGCCTTTGCAGGCCTCTAAACAACAGCCTTTCAAGAAGATGCTTTCCTTGAGTTGTTGCAAAGCTTCCGTAAGTTGTTCATTGACAGCTTTATTGTCTGTCTTGAAGGGCAAGTCGAACAGTCCGGTGGTGATGGACTTCAAATGCTCATCGAAGTAAGCGATACCTTTCCTCAACCGTTCCTGCAAAGCAGGATTCTGTTCGCACGAGGGCGTTTGTGCATGAAGTTGTTTGATTTGGTTTTCAAACTTTATTCCCACTTGGCACAATTCCTCATGGATGCGGTTCCTTCGCTGCGAAAGGTCTTGAATCATCGCGTTTTCGAAAAGCGTGTCATTGCCATAAATCACTTTTACCAACTTTACAAAATCGTTGTAAATGCTATCAAAGCCAATAAGTTCGAGCATGGTCTCCAACTCGTACTCATGGCGTAACTGGTCTACTTTCTCCTGTGTGGGTTCCTTTTCAGGAAGATGTTCCACAAACTGGTCGACGGAATGATCGTTAATCAAGACATTGGAAGTGATGCGCGTCTTCAGCACAAGACCTTCCAACGAGGTACAACGGCTCAACGCGACATACACTTGACCGTGCGCGAAGGCCTGTCCCGCGTCGACAATGACCTTGTCGAAGGTGAGTCCTTGGCTCTTATGGATGGTGACGGCCCAAGCCAAACGCAACGGCATCTGGGTGAAACTGCCGATTTCCTTCTCCGCGATTTCGTTATTCTCTGGATTGAGGGCATATTCCATGTTCTTCCACTCAAGTGGACCGACGCTGATACTTTCCTCGCCACATTGGACTTCCACCAGCTTGGTTTCATCGTCATAGCCGACCACACGCCCAATCTTGCCGTTATAGAAAGCCTTTTCGGGGTTGGGGTCGTTCTTGACAAACATCACCTGCGCCCCAACTTTCAACTCCAACTCTTCTTTGGTTGGATAGGTGTTTTCGGGAAAGTTACCTTTGACTACGGCATTGAATATCAACGGCTTCTCTTTGATGGCCGCCAATTTCGACTCATTGATTTGATCGGCTTGGTAGTTGTGGGTTGTCAGAGTGATGTAACCTTCGTCATCTTTCGGATGAAAAGTCGGTTGGAAACGGCTATTGAGGATATTGACACACTCCTTGTCCATGCGGTTGTCGCGCACCTTGTTTAATAATTTAATGAATTCCTCATCGTGCTGTCGGTAGATGTGCTCCAATTCCACGCAAACGTAAGGTGCTTTTTTCAGCACCTGGCTGCCGAAGAAATAGGGCGTGTCGTAATAGGGCGACAAGATCTCCCATTCCTCTTGTTTGGCCACGGGTGCGAGTTGGTGCACATCCCCGATCATCAGTAGTTGCAAACCACCGAAAGGCTTTTGCGAACGGCGCACACGGCGCAACACCGCATCGATCGCATCCAAAACATCAGCGCGCACCATGCTGATTTCGTCGATGATGAGCAGGTCGAGGCTGCGGATGAGGTTGATTTTCCTTTTGTTGAGCTTTTGGTATTGCGCCGCCCTTGACCTGGCTCCCCAAACATTCCCTCCCATAGATTCCCGAGGGAATGACACGGGAGGGAACGTCGCTGTATTTGCGTTTTCGGGGATTTGTGGTCCAAAGGGCAGTTGGAAGAACGAATGAATCGTCTGTCCGCCCGCGTTGAGGGCAGCCACACCTGTTGGCGCCACCACGGCCATGCGCTTGTAAGTCTTCATCGGCAGGTTTTTCAGGAAGGTGGTCTTGCCCGTGCCCGCCTTTCCCGTGAGGAAGATATGCGAGTCGGTGAAGAGCACCAGTTCCTC
>JAEEGH010026063.1_pt1 | contig 11676 bp, 8 predicted proteins | sample 9134181 | NCBI WGS metagenome assembly JAEEGH01 (sample SAMN16246544, study PRJNA631951) | gut metagenome | biome: gut microbiome; feature: rumen; material: DP-attached | host: Bos | place: Iran: Karaj | collected 2018-10 | reverse complement strand
TCCCTGCTTCCGGGCCTGTATTTTACCCGGACGGAAGAAACAGCGGGAGAGTTTATCTTGGGTGATATCGTTTGGGATGGCGGTTTTTCCATCGAGAAGGCCCTGGTCGTTCCGCTCCGTCCACAGCCATCCCCCCGTTAGGTCTGATTGACCGAATGATCTCCATTATTCAAGTTCTTTTCGGTATATTTGCAGAACAATAATCCTTACTTTAATAGTTTGTTTGTCATGAAACGCTTTCTTCTCATTGCTATAGCTCTTCTATCGTTGAAGGCGTACGCCCAAGAATCTCCATCCTCGGACACGACTTTCACTATACATAGGCTCATTTGTGCCGACCCCGCAAACATCATTAATGACATCCCTCAGGAAATCGAATATATCACCGTTTACACGCAATACAGAAAACCGAAATCAACTGTGGAGAAGGTCTATTTTGGAGAGAGTTATCTCTGTCCTTATGTCATCCGCTTTGAAGATTCAACTTCCCTTTCCATCCTGCAAAAACAAATGAAGAAGGTGGTCAAGAGGCTCAGGAAGGTTCCCGTTGATATCATAGAGTTTAGTGGCTTTGAATTAGAGCGCATCGGCAATATGCAAGATGATGTTGCTGCTCAAAGAGCCTCTTCAACGGATGAAAGTTATGGCTTACACGACTATGGAAAGAGAGGCACCCCCGTATACTATTTCAAACGAGTCCATTAGCCAACGGACTTAATTCGATTCATATTAAGATAAAACCATTTATCGTATAATAAATAATATGAAGGTTCGTCAAATAATCCGCGACACCGCCTGCGTCTCAATCATTGCATTAGGTATCCTTTCTTTCGTGGGATGTGACGTACTTCGGCAAATCCCCGTTCAGTATAACAATCCAACGATAGTATCAATGGAACCAGGCGTTTCTGTTTCCGCTTCCCAATGGAATTACGAGGTTATCACTATAGGATTTGATTTACCGGATGGCGTTCTCATATCTCCGGCCGATGTAGTAATCAATGGAAAACCACGCTTTGCCGTATGGTCATATTTCCCTCAAACCGGAAAAGAGTCCCGTAAGAATTATCAAAAGACCGAGCCCTTCACGACGTTTTCAATCGATAATGCTGGAGGAGAATGTATTCAGAATATACTTACGCTTGAGTTTAGTTATACTTCTCGCCCGAAAAAACCGGAGACTATCCAGATTGACTTATCTGAACATATTACGCTCGAAGGGCAGCCAGTTTTTCCTGAGCCAATTATCCTTTCTCTTTAAGTATTCGGTTATTGGGGAGTATGGAGCAAAAAAAGAAGCCCCTCCACTCCAATCCAATCACGAGCGGAATCTCTATAACGGTGTGTTATTTGCAGGTTTTGAAAGAGAATCGCTATATTCGTGTTCGGATAAAACGGATTTAACAAATCAATAGCCCCAGATCAATGAAAACCAACAACCTTCTCCCCCTTGTCCTGGTGTTGGCCGGAGCGTTTTTCGCTTCTTCGCTGCCGGCACAGGAGATTACCAGCAATGCGGCTTACAGGGCCCGGATGGACTCGTTGTCCAGTGCTTTTTCAGCTGTCGTCAATGAATGGAACGAAGCGATTCCGCCGCATTTCAGAAAGGCCATGCAACTTGAGAAGGAAGCTGAAGCCCATCCCGAAATCAAGGATTCCCTTCTTGCCATAGCGGCAGAGGAGCGGAAGACTGGAGAGGCGTTCATGCCTGCCCTTCAGGAAAAGATGGATAACAATCAGGCAGAGCGACAAGCATTGATGGATAAGTACGCGCTCATCTTCGAAGATGCGTTTCCTTTCTTTGCTATGCGTAAACAGTTTTCGAAAGACAGCCTCGCCATCCTTTTAAGCAAAGCGTCCTCCGAGATCCAGGAGTCCGAGACCGGGAAAGCGCTGCGCCTTTATATCGAGAACCCTCAAATTGTCGAAGGAAACCGTTTCCAACCTTTCCCCTGTTATGATGTCAATGGAAACCGTTTCGACTGGGGACTCATCCAAGGGAAGAAAGTCTTTCTTGTCCATGACGGTCTTTGGTGCATGACGCATGGGCAGGATAACTCCCTGTTCGGCAAATATCTTCGCCATCTTTCCGAGGCGGCGCCGAACTGCCTCCCGCTGGTCGTCGTGAATTGCACGGCACCGGAAGATCTCAAGGCATCCATCGAAGAGTATGGCCTGCAGGATTTCCACGTAGTGAGCGAGTTCAAAAAAGACCTGGGCACGCTGAACGTAATCTACAACGACCAAACGACCCCGACCTGCCACCATATTGACGAACAGGGCATCCTTGTGAAAACAACGGAAGGCATCGACCCGGATTATCTGGAAAAGGAATTCCTGAAAATCAAGTGACGGATATCCTGTCTGATTAATTCCGTAGATGACGTCTTTATGGGTGATAGGTGGCCGTACAAGTCGCTTCCCCTATACGTCCTGAAAAGCCACGAAAGTTTCACCTGATATCTTTTTGGTTTTGCATAAATCATTGATTGTCAATATATTACAAGAAATAGTTCGAGTCTCGTTTTCCGCTCCAAACGCCTCGCAGTCCTGCGGGGCGTTTTTGTGTGTGGGACGATGAATCTGCCCCCTGCCCATTGTACAAGCCTCACTTGTACAGGAAAACATCGGCAGAACGGCGCTCCTTTGTACAAGTCTCGCTGATATAGCCGATTATCGACCCGATTCCGAAAGACTTGATCAGAAAAACGCGGCAGGAAGCGCATCTCGATGCACAAGCGAGACTTGTACATCGCTTCATAGACTCCGCCGGACAGATACACCTCGTTGAGACCGGACTTGCACTGATACCCGGTGTTGATCTGTATGAAGTCGTCGAATGAGGGATATTGGAGAAAGGGGCTCTGCCCTTTTTCTTTTCGGCCAATTGATTTATCTTTACATCGATATGAAAAAATGGCCATTCCTTCTCCTCTCCGGGATTCTTTCCCTGTTGGCCACCGGCTGCCGAACGGGAGGCGGAACGCCCGTGTATGACGTGGTTGTGGTAGGCGGCGGGCCGGCCGGGATCGGGGCGGCGCTCGCCGCCGCGGAGACCGGCGCCCGGACCGCGCTCCTCGAGCGCGACAGCCGCGTTGGCGGCACGACCGTCCAGGCCGAAGTCTGTGACATGGGCCTGTTCTATGCCTGGCGCCGCCCGATTATCACCGGTCCCGGCTGGGAAATGGTCCGGCGAGCCGTCGCCGAAGCGGGCGGGACCCTGCCGGACTTCTCCAGGCAGGAACCGGACAAATGGATGGAAAGTTGCGTCCGGGTCGATCCGGTCGTCTATGCCCGTGTAGCGGAGGAAACCCTACGCCAGGCCGGTGTGGAACTGTTTTTGGAGACCGAGGTCCTCTCCGTCGAAAAGACGAAGAAGGGTTGGCGCGTCGGGAAGGGCGAAATGCTGCCGACGGACGTGCACGTGGGGATGTCCTGGTTCATCCGGAAAGGCGGGGGATAGCACAAAGACCCCAAAAATGCGTATCTTCGTAGGGAAATGAACCAACCATGAAACACCTGATCTCGATTTTCTGTGCGGTGGCCGCGGTGGCCGCCTGCTGCGCTTGTGCGCCGTCCGATCCGCTGGTTGTCCGGACAAAGGCCGGACTGGTCAGGGGGATCGAAGAGGAAGGCACCCTGGCCTTCAAGGGGATTCCTTATGCCACGGTGGAGCGGTTCATGCCGCCGAAGCCCGTCGCGAAATGGGATACCGTGATGGTCTGCGACCATTTCGGTCCGCAGGTGATGCAGGGAAACGGCCGGCGTGAAATGCCGGAGAACGTGATGTCGGAGAAGAACTCCTGCGTGCTGAATGTCTGGACCACGGATACCAAGGCATCGAAGCCCGTGATGCTGTGGATCCACGGAGGCGGGTTCGATTCGGGTTCGGCCGCCGGGAATCCCGGGATGGGGTTGGCCAAGCAGGACGTGGTGGTCGTGAGCCTCAACCATCGGCTGAACATCCTCGGTTTCCTGGACCTGTCCACCTTCGGTGAAAAGTACAGGCACTCCGGAATGGTGGGGATGCTGGACATCGTGCAGGCGCTCGAATGGATCCGGGACAATATCAAGGCCTTCGGCGGTGATCCGAACAATGTCACCATCTTCGGCGAGTCTGGCGGTGGCGGCAAGGTCGGCACCCTGATGTGCATGCCGGCCGCCCGGGGGCTCTTCCACAAGGCCATCATCATGAGCGGCACCATCCTCAATGTCAATACCAAGGCGATGACCGAGGAGCTCGGACGCGCGGTCGTGGAGCAGTTGGGCCTCGGAGAGGACGAGCTGGACAAGCTGGCTGACGTGCCTTACGGCGAGCTGGTGGCGGCGGGCCAGCGGGCCATGGCCGCGAGCATCGGCACCCGGACGCCCGGGACGCCGATGATGTGGGGCTTCGGCCCCGCGCCGGACGGGGAAGTGCTGCTGCAACAGCCTTTCCAGCCCGGTTTCGCAGACATTTCCTCGGACATCCCGCTGATGATCGGCACGACTTTCAATGAACTCCAGCGACGGGCTTATGGCACGGAGATGACACTGGAGGAGGCCAAGGAGCGGCTGATTCCCACCTTCGGCGACCGGGTGGAGGAATATGTATCGGCCTTCGCCGAAGCGTGGCCGGACTTTACCCCGCAGGACCTCCTGTCCATCGACATGATGTTCAGGCCCAAGACCCTGATCACCATCGATGCCGTCGCCACAACGCGCAAGGCGCCCACCTACCTGTACATGTTCACCTGGAAATCCCCGGCGGACCAGGGTTCGGTGCACGGCTATGAACTGAACTTCTGTTTCAATACGCCCAACCTCCACGGCCGCGTCCTTCCCGAGCCGTCCGATGATGACTGGAAGATGGCAGAGAACATGAGCCGCAGCTGGGCGAATTTCGCCGCGACCGGAAATCCCAACGTCGAGGGCCTGCCGGCCTGGCAGTCCTATACCCCCGACAACGGCGAGTGCTTCATCTTCGACTACGAATGCCGCGTCCGGAACAACTTCGACCGGACGTTGCAGGGAATCCTGAACGACTGCTGCTTCAAGCAGCTCGACGAATTCAACCGGCGCTGACGGACGGAAATTACCGGACTTCCGTCTGCGCGAAATATACATCGCGGAGCTTCTTTACGACCGGCTTTCCCTTGAGGGTGCAGACGCCCTCAAGCGGAAGGTCGCGGCAGGACGAGCCGACGCAGAAGGCGTACTCCCCCGGGGAGACGGTCCAGCCGGCATCGGAATGCCAGGCCAACTGGTCCGCGCCCACGGTGAAGGTCACTTCACGGCTCTCCCCCGGCTCCAGTGACACGCGCTGGAAGCCCTTGAGCTGGATGGGCTTGAGCGGCTGCCCGGACTTCGGGGAGGCATAAAGCTGGACGACCTCGTCGCCCTTCACGCTGCCGGTATTGGTCACCTGACAGCTTACCTGGATGAGACCGTTCCTGGTCCGGGCCTCCGGCTGGACATTCATGTCGCTATACGCGAAGGTCGTATAGGAAAGCCCGAATCCGAACGGATACAGTTCCCGGCCGGCGTCCGCGCCGGTGTTGTAGCAGTACTGCTCCGTGGTCTCGCTGGCAGGCATCGTCATGCAAAGCTTACCGGACGGATTGACCTTTCCGGTGAGGATGTCGGTCACGGCGTTGCCGCCCTCCTCGCCGGGGTAGAACGCCTGCAGGATGGCGGCGCAGCCGTCGGCGATGTCGGCAATCATTTCCGGGCGGCCGCTGAACATCACGAGTACGACCGGCTTGCCGGTGGCAATGAGGGCCTTGACAAAGGCCTCCTGGTCGCCGGGCAACCGGATACCGGCACGGCGACGGTTCTCGCCGCACAGGTAAACGTTCTCGCCCATCGCGGCGACGATCACGTCGTTCCGGGCTGCCACATTGACGGCATCATCCCAGTTCGTGTAATCGTCTGATTCCAACTTTCTTACATTGAGCGCCCGCACGCGCTGGTCGCCTCCCTGGGTAAGGCCCATGTCGGCCAGGGTGCTCCAGTCGACGCCCCGGGAGTACTCGACCTTACCGTCATACTTCTTCTGGAAACAATCCAAGAAAGTGGGGATATACAGATCCGCGGGATCTACGTCCTTGCGGAAGAAGAAGAGCTGCATGGACGGGAAAGTGTAGTCGCCCAGCATGCTCCAGACGGAATTGGCGTTCGGGCCGACCACGGCAACATGCTTGCCGGAAGCCAGCGGGAGCACGCCGTCGTTCTTGAGCAGCACCACGGACTCCGACGCCAGGTCGTAGGCAGTCTGACGGCTTTCCGCGGGATCCAAGTCCATCGGACCTTCCTTGAAGTAAACGGGGGCGGAATCCAGCAGGCCGCAGCGGGCCTTGACCGTGAGGGCGCGCTTGACCGCGCGCTCGAACGCCGCCTCGCTCACACGGCCTTCAGCCAGCAGCTCGGGTAGGTAGCGATAGGACGTATTGGAATTGAATTCCAGGTCGTTGCCGGTGTTGATGGCGTCGACGGCGCACTGCTTCAGGAATTCCGGGCTGCGGTCGCGGCTGCCCTGCTGGACGGCGCCGTAGTCGCTGACGACGATGCCGTCGTAACCCAGATAATCCCGGAGGATGACGTTGAGCAGGGTATCGCTGCAGACAGCATACTGCGTACGGAACTTGTCGTAGCAGGTCATGATGCTGCGGCTGCCCGCCTCCCGGATGATGGCCTCGTGCGGGAAGAGGACTTCCTCATAGATCTCCTTTTCCGTCAGGGAAGAGCCGCCGCCATAGCCCAGGAAGTGCTTGGTGGTGGCGGTCACGCCCTCGCGGAACCCCTCGGCCTGGAGGCCTTTGACGAAGGCGGTGCCCATGGTGGCCGTGAGGTATCCGTCCTCACCGTAGGATTCCTCCACGCGGGACCAGTGGGGACTGCGGATGATGTCCACCATCGGCGACAGGGCGAACTCCTCGCCCAGGTCACGCATCGAGCGGGCGGTCTGCCGCATCTTCACGGACAGCAGCGCGGGATCCCAGGTGCATGCGACGGCCATCTGCTGGGGATAGGCCGTGGCACCCTTGGCGGTCACGCCGGTGATACATTCGTCATGGATGACGGCCGGGATGCCTGCCGGGGTATGGTTGACCATATAGTCCTGGATGTCGGCGATCAGTTGGCGCAGTTCGTCGGCGTTCAGGCTCTGGGAGCTGGACAACTGGCAGATATGGCCGGCGCCGTAAGGGATCAATTCCTGACACTTCTCCAGGGAGAATACGCCGTCCACCATCAGCTCACCGGGGTAGATTCCGAAGAGCTGGGCGGCCCGGTCCTCCACGGAGAGGCGGTCATAGACGGAATTGACCAGCGCCTCGTACTGTTTATCCGGGTTCGGAGACGTCCTGGTGGAACAAGCCGCGGCCAGCAGGAGGGCCAGGGGCAGGAGGAAAAGCTTTTTCATAATCTAAGCAAGGATTAACGACGTTTCAGCGGGGTGCCCATCGCGGAGGCGTCCTTGGCGCCGTCCTCGCTCAGGTCGAAGACCATGAACTCCGGCGCTTCGGGCGTATAGGCCTTCCAGCCCAGGCCGGGATCGCCTGTCTTGGCGAAATTGGTCCAGCAGGAGACCACGTGCTCGGCCAGGTCCCAGTCCGCCCGGGTAAACGGCCGGTCACTGTGCTCCAGCGACTTGAACATGAACCAGAGTTCGGAAGAATGGAACGCGCCCTTCATGTCGTGCGAGCCCGCCTCGTCGTCCGGCAGGGCGTGGGCGAACTGATAGGCATAGACCGGCTTGCCGGCCGCATTCCGGAGGCTGCAGAAACGGCGGATCCCTTCTTCCGGATTGCCCATGTCGTCCCGCGTGTAGCCGATCATGTAGGGGATGTCCTTGATTCGGCCTCCCTGGGCGGCGGAATCGAAACTTTCCAAGGACAGATAACCGTCCACGACGGGCCGGGCAGAGAGGCGGAAAGGAGTGCCGGTCCCGGCGGCATAGCGGTCCGCCAGCGTGAAGATGTCTTCGGTGGAAGCGGCACGCATCTTCTCCAGGGTGTCATAGCCTGCCCAGTCGAACAGTTCCTTCGTGGCATTGCCGATGAGGGCCAGCGACGCGGCGGGCTGCGCGGGGGCGGGCGCTCCCGCCGGCAGCGCGTTCACGCCGCCGCCGCTCTGGATGATCGCCTTCTTGATCAGGTTGCCGGTCAACGGCGAGGAAACGAGCGATTTCACGCTGCCGGCGCCTGCGCTCTGGCCCAGGATCGTGATGTCGTCCGGGTCTCCGCCGAACGCGGCGATATTGGCATGGACCCACTTGAGCGCGGCCACCTGGTCCAGAAGACCGTAATTGCCGGAAACGTGGTGCGGGCTCTCCTCGGTCAGGAACGGATGGACCAGGAAACCGAAGACCCCGAGCCGGTAGTTGATGGTGACCAGGACGACGCCCTTTTCGGCCCAGGCCTTGCCGTCGAATTCGGGCTCATAGCCCCAGCCGCCGGTATAGGCTCCGCCGTGGATCCACATGGCCACCGGCAGTTTCTTCCCGGGCTTGCCGGGTGCCGGCGTCCAGACATTCAGGTACAGGCAGTCCTCGCTGAATTCCGGATCTTCCCAGTAGAATTCACTGGTCCAGGGGTTGCTGGAGTCATGTTTGACCTGCATCGCGCCAGGGCCGAAAGTATCGGCCTTCCTCACCCCTTCCCAAGGGATGACGGGCTGGGGCTCCTTCCAGCGCAAATCCCCGACGGGCGGGGCGGCGAAAGGGATCCCTTTATAGACATAGACCCCTTCGGAGGAAGATTCGACTCCCTGGATCTTTCCGCCCTCGACCTCGAGAACGGGATTGGCGGGACGGCATCCCGCCAGCGCGACGGTCAGCACCACGGCCGACAGAAGTGATTCAATGCGCATCTTGTCAAGCAGTTAACGGGTAAATCCCTGTAAAGATATGGACAATGGCCGAAAAAACCAACAGGAGACGCCCTCCCGGGTGTCTCCTGTCCCATTGAAACCAACCAATTCTTATCAAACCAACGTTCAGGGTACGATAATCTGTTTGCCCAGCACCAACTTGTCGCCGGAATCATCGACGGTCCAGTACTGCGGCTTGCGCGGGCCGTTCCCTTCCGAGTGGTGTACCACATAACGCAGTTCACCCTCGAAGGTGCGGAACAGCATGCCGTGACCGGAGTTGTTCGCGAGGAACGGTTCGGGCTCCTGGACCCAAGGGCCGGAGATCTTGCCGGACTCGGAGTAGCACACGGCCTGGAGGTAGCGCTCCTTGCCCCAGGTGGACCAGAGCATGCCGAGTTTGCCCGTCTTCGTGCGGAACATCTGCGGGCCGTCGGTCACCCAGCCGGGCATCTTGAGGCCGAAGGTGGCCTCGCCCAGGCCGTTCATCTCGCCGCAGCAAGGCAGTTCGCTGGCGCGGAACATCGTCACGGGCCACTCGGAGATGGTCTCGGTGAGATCCTTGGACAGTTCGATATAGTCCATCGTGCCGTCGATGATCTGCGTCCACTCGTGGACGAAAATCATATAGATGTGGCCGTCCTCCTCGTACAGGGTTCCGTCGATGCAGTCCCACTCATGGGGCTGATAATCATAGCCGGGCGTAACGGAGAAGGGCACGAACGGACCCTCGGGATTGTCTGCACGGAGCAGGTAGGTCTGGTTGTGGGGCACGTTGTAGCGGCGCGGGACCTGCTGGATGAGGTCGCTGTGGTCGCTCCAGGTGCCGGCGTAGTAGTAATAGTCGCCGATCTTGTGGATCTCCGCCGCGGCGGCGAAACCAGCCTTCTCGCACCAGGTGCCGGAAAGGTCGATGACATTGTACGGTCCCTCCCACATCACGAGGTCCTTACTGCGGTACTGACGGCCGCCGGAGGAGGTGAGGTAGTAGGTCTTGGTGACCGGATCCGGATAGATGAACGGATCGCTCATGGACAGGTCGTTGAAATGGACGGTGCGGATCTTGTTCATCTCGGCCATCCGGGCCTTCATGCGGGCGGCCATGCCGGTGGTGTCACGGGGGGCGCCGGTGGCCATGCCGCCGAAATTCTTCTGGCCGGGGTCGGCCAGCGGAGCCTGCTCGCCGGGTTCGATCTTGACCGGCTCCGCCTCGACCGGGGCGGGGGTGTTGTTGCCACAGGACGCAAGCGCGAGGGTGGCAAGGGCAACAAGGGATAAGTTCTTGATTTTCATATTCCTATCTGTTAAGTTTGTTATTACCAGCCGGGATTCTGCTTGAGGTTGGGGTTGGCGGAAATCTGCTCGAACGGGAACGGAAGGAGGTTGTACTTGTCCTGCCAGCCCTTGCCTTTACCGTCTTCCTCGATAACGTCCCACTCCGTGGTGCCAGGCTTGTAGCCCTTGAACATATAGCGCTTCTTGCCCTTGTTCGCGAGCACCGTAGGCGCGTCTCCCCAGCGGACCAGGTCGAAGTAACGCTCCTGCTCACAGAAGAGTTCGGCGCGGCGCTCATCCTTGATGTCCTGATAGGTCATGGTGGCAAGTTCGGGAATCTGGGCGCGGCGGCGGACCTCGTTCAGGGCCTTCAGGCCGCTCTTGTCGGCATCATTGTCCACGAGGAACTTGGCCTCGGCGTACATGAGCAGCACTTCCGCGTAGCGGAGCATGGGGGTATTGGCCTTATACCACTTCCAGAAGGGCGGGCTGGTCCCCTCGTAAGCCTCGCTGAGCCATCCGAGGCCCCGGAAGGTGAAATAACCGGCATTGTGGTAAATGATCGCGTTCTCCTTCATGCCAGGGGTCACGCCAGGGGCATAATCCATGGCCAGCACCTGCTCATAGGTGTGGATCGTGGACTTGAAGCGCGGCTTCTCGACATTGCCTTCGTGTTCCGCAAGGAATTCGCCGAACTCCTTGGACACGGCGTTCCAGCCCCAGCCGCCGAAGAATTCTTTCGGGAGGTTGATACCGCTCGGCCAGCCGGTCCACGTGTGGCGAAGGTCATTCGACGGATCGCCGGGGAAACCGTCATTGTCACCGGAATTGTGCTCGAAAAGGTATTCCTCGCAGAAGTCGCCCGCCTGGCGCTCGATGATGAACATATCGGGGACGAGGCCGTAGAGGTTGGAGTCGATCACGGTCTTGAGATCCTTGACCGCTTCGGCGAGCACTTCCTTATCGTTGAACTTCTGTCCGTACCAGAGGCCCACCTTGCCACGATAGGCAAGTGCCGCGTGCTTGGAGATACGGCCACCGAAGGCCTCCTGCTGACCCTTTCCGCCGATGGCAGGCAGTTTGTCCGCCGCGTCTTTCATCTGGGCGAGGATCCACTTGATGGAGTCCTCGGTCGGGTTGTTGGGCTGGTTGTATTCATCCTGCGAGAGCAGGTGGTCGGGAAGCGGCGGGGTGCCCCACCAGCGGACCGCGTCGAACATCGCCAGCGCACGGAGGAAGTTGGCCTCCGCCTTGACCCGGTTGATGCGGGGGTCGCTGGTCTCCGGGATCTTCTCCAGGATCAGGTTGCAATGGTACATGACGCTGTAAACACCCTTATAGACGATCTTCGGGGCGAAGTCTGCGGAGGTGACGTTGTAAATGCCGGCCTCCTGGTACTGGTTCGTGGCATCCGAGAAGGAACTGCCGCCCGGATAATGGTCGTCGTCGAGACAATTCAGGAAGAGGATCTTTTCGATGCCGTTGACGCAGGTCACGTCACGGCCGCCCCAGTACAGATGGTAAACGCTGCCGATCAGGGCCTCCGCATCT
>JAEEGH010026062.1_pt1 | contig 11677 bp, 8 predicted proteins | sample 9134181 | NCBI WGS metagenome assembly JAEEGH01 (sample SAMN16246544, study PRJNA631951) | gut metagenome | biome: gut microbiome; feature: rumen; material: DP-attached | host: Bos | place: Iran: Karaj | collected 2018-10 | reverse complement strand
AACGAGAGGCCGAAGATTGCTAACATCAATACGATAGAAGCAATCAAACCCGACAGCGAATTGTTGCATCAATGGGTAAAGGATCCAAATGCAAAAGGGATAGCAACTGTATCAAAGTATCCGACAATAGTGAATATTCCAGGTCTTTCCAATGGTGAATTTGCAAAAGGTATCGTTGCATGGCGTTCGAAGAAGAATCCCGAACTTATGATTCTAAACACGGGAAACGGTTTTGTGGCATCAGGTCTTGATGTTAATGCCTTTCTCTCTCAATACCTGACCAAGGAAGGACGCACGCTTCGCAAATCTCGAGACCTTGCCGAATCATGCAAAGATATAATGGACAAATTCTTCCCAATTAACGGAAGCGCATTATTTTCAAAAGATGATTCTTTGGCGTTAGTAAAGAGTAAAAAATAATAAGAAAACGCATGGGACTAAATGTCTCATGCGTTAATTCCATTAATCAATTTCCTCATAAGGAACTTCTTCAATATCATCCAATCCGGAAGGATGTGTGATGAGCGTATTCTTCCATTGGCTATATTTCGAAAGTTCGCCTGCAATCTTGGTAATCGCCCAAGTGATAATAGTAATATCATCAAGGAATCCTAAGGGGAGGAAATCGGGTAAGAAATCGATGGGAGACACAACATATATCAAACCCGCTAAAGCCAGAATGATAGATGACTTATTATAGTTGTGATAGTGACCTTGGATAATATCACTGACATAATCGGCCAGCAATGCCAGATCCTTGCTGACTTTCTTGAGTCCACCTGACTTCATATATTTGCGCAAAGTAGCTAATACAAGCATCACCTTCTTCTTGTTTGACAGGATGCTGTTCGACTTGGCAAACCATTTGCCTTTGAGGAATCGATTTACAAAGAAGCTCATTTCTATCAACAATTTTAAATTAATAATGTATAATGAGTATGTTATTTTTCATTATCCTCCGTTAAGACATGAATTCTTTACCATTCGTTTAAATTAGATTTCAAAAATTTTTGAATTATAGAATATTTTATATATCTTTGCAGCGAAATTACATGAATTCTAACTTTCATTTTATACTATGAAAATGAAATCTAATCCTCTCAAACTCTCTGCTGTCACAGGAGTTTTGTCATTAATGACATTCTTTTCTTGTTTCACAATAGTAGCGGCCCAAGAAGCTATCGACCTGAGTGGCACATGGCAGTTTGCTATTGATCGATCAGCGAACGGTATTCGTCCGAAGAAATACCGAGAGACAATCGAACTGCCAGGATCAATGCTGACCAATGGCAAGGGAGATGAAGTAACACTTGGAACGCAATGGGTTTCGAGCCTTTACGACTCTTCTTATTTCTTCAATCCGAAAATGGCGCCATATCGCCAACCCGGACAAATGAAGTTCCCATTCTTTCTTACGCCCGATAAACACTATGTAGGCAATGCATGGTATCGTCGTTCCATCTTTGTTCCGAATGAATGGGAAGGAAAAAATGTAACCCTATTTCTCGAACGTCCGCATATCGAAACATTCGTATATGTGAATGGAAAATCTGTAGGACACGAGATGTCACTTTCCGTTCCTCATCAATTCGATGTCACCGAATATATCAAATATGGCAAACAAAACACTATAGAAATACGCATCTACAATGGTATCGAGAATGTCTGTGTTGGACAAGACTCCCACAGCGTGACAGACCAGACACAAGGAGACTGGAATGGCATCGTCGGTACAATGGAATTGCGCACCAGTCCACGACTCTGGCGTTTCCGTGTATCACCCGACATCGAAACAGGTTCGGCTGAAGTCTTCATCAACGATACCGTATATTGCGTTGTTGTTGATGGCAAACATGCATACGAATGTAAAGGCACTTTCGATCGTCAACCATCCTTGCCACCTGTACTTTGGGACGAATACAATCCATATCTCTATTCTCTTAAGCTATGTTATCATGGCGACTCCATTCCAGTCACCTTCGGTATGCGAAAGGTAAGCATTGAAGGGCGAAATATCCTGCTCAATGACAAAGTGATGAAAGTGCGTGGCACTGTCGGCAACTGCTGTTTTCCTGAAACAGGTTATCCACCCACCGATGTGGAATCATGGGAACGCATCTTTGCAAAGTGCAAGGAATATGGCCTCAACGCAATGCGGTTCCATTCATATTGTCCACCCGAAGCTGCATTTATAGCTGCCGACAAGATTGGTTTCTATCTGCAACCTGAAGGACCTTCATGGCCGAATCATGGCGTGAAGCTGGGACAAGGTATGCCCATCGACAAATATCTTTTGGAAGAATGTAAGGCAATCATCGACCAATATGGCAGTCATCCGTCATTTATTATGTTGGCTGCAGGTAATGAACCGGCTGGCAACTGGGTGAAATGGTGCAATATGTTTGTCAAGGAAATGCACAAGTATGATCCTTCTCGTATCTATGCCGATGCTTCAGTAGGTGGTGGCTGGGCATGGGCAGCCGATGCAGAATATCACGTCAAAGGCGGAGCTCGTGGTTTGGACGAATGGAAAAAGCAGATGCCGCAATCTATGGATGACTTTTCGGCGGGAATGAATTTGCCTCGCAACTTCAAACCAACGGAAGAAAAGCCTGTCAATACCGAACCCATCATTAGCCATGAGACTGGACAATGGTGTGCTTTCCCAGATCTGAAGGAAACTGATCAATACACTGGTGCATACAAGGCGAAGAACTTTGAGATTTTTGCTGACTTGTTGCGAAATAATGGAATGGCTTCACAAGCTGAAAAATTCCTAATGGCTAGCGGTCGTCTGCAGGTTCTTGCCTACAAATATGACATCGAACGCAATCTTCGCACTCCTGACTATGCCGGATTCCTCCTGCTTGGACTCAATGATTACAGCGGACAAGGAACAGCACTTGTAGGACCACTTAATGTGCATTGGATGGAAAAAGGATATTGCACGGCAGCTGATTGGACGGAATTTTGTTCCGACGTTGTTCCTTTAGCGCGTTTCCCACGTTTTGTATACTCTACTACTGATACCATTTGCATCGGAACAATGCTTTATAACGCGACATTCAACTCTCAGCAATATCCCTTGTTAGGTTATTCTATCAGCCAATCTAATGGCAGGACGCTGAAAGTAGGAAGTATTGAAACAGGAAAAGATATCATCTTTGATGCCTCTGCCATTACTTGTCCACAAAAACTGACCTTGACACTAAGTGCCGGCACTCATCACAATCACTGGGATTTTTGGGTATATCCAAATATTGATGGAGTCGAAACACTTAATGCTGGAGCAGATATTTACGAAACGGACACTCTCGATGCGAAGGCAATAGAAATTCTTGAGCGAGGAGGCTCTGTGCTGCTTGAATGTGGTGGCAAGATTCGTTATGGCAATGATGTGCGTCATAGTTATCTTCCCGTCTTCTGGAATACAAGTTGGTTCAAAATGCGTCCACCTCATACTACTGGCAGTTATATACAGTATAAACATCCCATATTCAAACATTTCCCGACCGAAGATTGGCAGAATCTGCAATGGTGGGAATTGGTCAACAATACTCAAGTCATCAACCTTGCCGAATTCCCTGCCGATTACCAGCCTATCGTGCAGCCCATCGACACATGGCACATCAGTCGCAAACTTGGTATGCTCATCGAAGCACGCGTGCTGAATGGCCGCCTCATAATGACGACAATGAATTTGCAATCTAACCTCAATCAGCGTTTGGTTGCACGTCAGCTGCGATATTCTGTGCTCCAATATATGAAGAGCACAGACTTCAATCCTACCCTGCAGCTCGACATCAAGACCCTTCGTAACCTTTTCGAAAACGAAGCACCTCGCGTTGATATGTTCACAACTGGTAATCCAGACGAGCTAAAACCCAAGTTAGTGTTCTAAGTATAACAATAAAATTACATTCTAAAATTTTAAACAAATATAATATGAAATCTAATCTTTTATTTCTTTCTCTTCTTATTATTGGAACGACAACGAATGCTCAAGTAAAAAGTTGGACTGCAGACAATGGTAATGGAACCTATACCAACCCTCTGTTCTACGATGAATTCTCCGATCCCGATTGCATTCGCGTTGGAGAAGACTATTATTTAGCTGGTACAACAATGCACTGTGCACCAGGTCTTGTCGTACTTCACTCCAAGGATCTTGTCAATTGGGAACTCGCGAGTTATTGCTTCAACCGGTGGTCGGATATCCTTCCTGATGACAAATTTAAGCTCATCAACGACAATCAGGTATATGGACAAGGTGTATGGGCCCCTGTCATACGTTATCATGAAGGAAAGTTCTACGTCTTCACAAATGTGAATGGAAATGGCTTGCAACTCTTTATCTCCGACACGGCTTACGGACCTTGGGAACATCGTGCATTAGGCGGACACATCTATGACTTGTCAGTACTATTCGACGAAGGGCATGTCTATGCAATTCATGGCTATGATGAAGTAAAGGTTACAGAGTTTAAGCCAGACTTCTCAGGTTATGTCGAAGGTTCAGAACGCGTCATTATTCCAAAAGGTTCAGGTATGGGCGAAGGACATCACGCATACAAAATTGATGGCAAATACTATATTCTTAGTTCCGAATATGCACCGATGGGAAGAATGCAATGTGCTCGCAGCGAATCGATTTACGGCCCCTACGAGACCACTGCCATCAGTGTAATGGAATCCTTAGGTACACAGAAATTTCCTCTTGTAACCAATGCAAATGACCCAAAGAACCAATGGATGGAAGATGGTTACAAATTCACTGTCGTATCAGGTGGTGATAACGAATTAGGAAATGCGACTATCCATCAAGGCGGAATGCTTATGACTCCCAATGGCGATTGGTATGGATTGACAATGCTCGATTTCGTTGGCGTGGGTCGCACCACCTGCCTCTGCCCCATTACATGGCAGGATGGTTGGCCAGTGTATGGTTTGAAGGGAAATCCAGGACGCACACCAAGAACTTGGGTCAAACCCAATGTCGGCAAAGAAGAGACCACAACTGAAATGCACGGACCTTACGAACGTTCAGACAACTTCAATGGGAAAACACTGAATAAGGTATGGCAATGGAATCATGAACCCATCGACAAACAATGGTCGTTAAAGAAAGGAAAACTAGTGCTTCGCGCTATGGGAGCTCAGAATTTTCTTTATGCTCACAATACGTTGACCCAGCGCTGTATTGGTCCCGTATCAACCGCTACAGTAACCCTTACTCCCAACAAACTAAAAGAAGGTGATGTGGCTGGCCTCGCAATACTTAATCTCCCATATGCATGGATTGGCATATGTCGACTCAACAAACAATTGCATCTGCAGTGGATGCATCAAGAGACAGGAATGATTGACATAGGCACATTAAACGATATTGATCCTGTGGCTTTCAAGGAAGGTAAGGTGTATTTGCGTATTGAGGGCGACTATGACGAGATGTGGGCAAAATTCAGTTATTCAACAGATGGAATCAATTACAAGGAAGTTGGCAACGAGCTACCTCTACCCTACCAGCTCAAGATTTTCCAAGGTTCTCGCTACAGTCTCTTCTGCTATCACACTATTTCTCAAGGCAACAATACTCAACCTAGTGGAGGTTATGCCGAGTTTGACGACTTCATTGTTGAGGAACCGATGGCCGATCGTTCTGCGAACTTCCCGATGGGCAAAGTCATAACGCTCACCAATCTATCGAATGGTACACGATTCTGGGGTATGAATCGAGGCATCTGCCACAGTGCTGCTCCCGATTCGAAGCAATTCGACAGTAATGACTGCAAGTTCCGTGTTCACGATCGTGGTCAGGGACGCGTAGTGCTAGAATGTCTGAATGGAATGGGGTATGTCACGGTGACTGGTTTTGGCCTATCGGCTGACGTCCGACTGGTTAAGGAAGAATCAGAAGCAAGTCTGTTCCAATGGCAGGATATGCTTCGCGGTCAATGTATGCTGATGTCGCTCAAGACTCATCGTTATGTCGGATGCACTCCCGATCAAGGCGAACCCTATAGCGCTGACTTCCCAGGTTCTTCGCCCAATCGCAAGAATGGCTGTGTATTCCAATTTGAGGTAGTTGAATAGTTAAAAATGAATAACGAAAAAAGGCAGGAAATCCTGCCTTTTTTCATAGATATTTTCGCCAAGCAAAGAATTTACGAGTTTCTCGATAATCGAGTTGACGTTGATTCTCGTATGCTTCCCGTTCGAAAGAAATGCGGAGATATCCCTTGATGAGACTTCTAGTTTGTATGACACGAACAATCCATTCTGTCACATAAAGGAGATAGAAAAAGACAAATAGTAATTCTCTTTGCTGAAGGGTATGGATGTATTCGTGGTTCACATCGATACGCGTCAAATGCTGTTTGGTAAAAATGATACCAAACAGATTGATGGCGTACATACCACGCCCGAAGGGGATCCATTTGTTATGAATAATCTTCATACATTATTTATTAATCTATAGGCAATGCTTCCAGGAGGAGGAGTAATTGGACATTCTCCACGTGCAAACCATCGGGCATCAGCAAGCTCGTCTTCCTGCAAGTGCATATCTCCTCCATCATACTCACAGGTGAATCCAAGCATAAACTGTGAAGGGAAAGGCCAGCTCTGACTGCCATAATAACGGATGTTCTTCACTTTGTAACCCGTCTCCTCCATCACTTCGCGTGCCACAGCTTGCTCGGCCGTCTCACCTGCTTCGATAAATCCTGCGATGCAAGCATACATCTCCTGATTACGTTGAACATGTTTCGCCAAAAGGATCTTACCGTCACTTCTGCTCACCACCGTGATGATGCAAGGCTCGATACGCGGAAATACAATTCGCCCACACGAGGCACAGACTTTTGCCGTCATCTCTTCATGGTCTTTCAGACTCCCTCCACATGTAGCGCAGAAGCGCGTCAGATTACGCCATGCAACAATAGCCTTAGCACGCGACAAGCCAAGTGCTTCCTCAGGACTGTCAATATAGAAACCATGTCGAATGGTATCAACACAATATCCTTCGGGAAGATTATCTTTTGAAGATAATCCAAGAGCGCAGATATTCCACTGTTTTTCTTCGAAAAGGTCATACGACAAATTATTACGTATGCTCCATTCTTTCAAATTCAGTAGGTCTTGAAAGTCCAATGCTGAACCATCAGCACGAAGTACCTGTTCGCGATCTATCACAGCAAAACATCTTGAAGTGCTATAAATAGGATTATTGACTATTGGCATCTTTATAGTAATTAAGAAGAGTTTGAAAGGTTTTGAGGTTGCAAAGATAGTTATATTTAGCGATTATACCAAATTTTTATATAAAAAATAGTTGATAAAGGGACAAATTGTCCCGTACGATTATCTTTGGCATAACTTTTGCAATTGAAGAAATGTAATTTGAATTTCAATACATATAAAAATATAAAATTATGGCAAAACAAGGTACAATCAATGTAACCTCCGAGAACATTTTCCCGGTGATTAAGAAATTCATGTATTCCGACCATGAGATCTTCCTTCGTGAGCTCGTCAGCAATGCAGTAGATGCTACGCAGAAGCTCAAGACAGTTGCACGCGCTGGTGACTTCAAGGGTGATGTAGAGAATCTCAAGGTCTATATTAAGGTCGATCCAGATGCTGGCACACTCACTGTTAGTGACAATGGCATTGGCATGACAGCCGAGGAGTTGGACAAGTACATCAACCAGATTGCATTCTCTGGAGCCACTGAGTTCCTCGAGAAGTACAAGAAGGACGGTGCCAACATCATCGGTCATTTCGGTCTTGGTTTCTACTCTTCATTTATGGTAGCCAAGAAAGTCGAGATTCGCTCAAAGAGCTGGAAGGAAAACGAGCCTGCTACCCTTTGGACCTGCGAAGGCGATGTCAACTTCACAATGGACGAATGCGACAAGGCTGAACGTGGTACCGACATTATCCTTTATCTCGACGATGAGAGCAAGGGTGAGTTCACCAACAAATACAAAGTAGAGAATCTGCTGAAGAAGTATTGTCGCTACCTGCCGGTTCCTGTTGTCTTTGGCAAGAAGACCGATTGGAAGGACGGCAAGGAAGTCGAGACCGATGAGGACAACCAGATCAACGAGACTCTTCCTCTTTGGGTGAAGGCTCCTGCTGACATCAAGGACGAGGAATACCTCAAGTTCTATCACGACCTCTATCCGATGGCTCCCGATCCATTGTTCTGGATTCATCTAAACGTAGATTTCCCGTTCCATCTAACGGGTATCCTCTACTTCCCAAAGATTGAGAACAACGAGTTCCGTCGCGACCGCATCCAACTCTATTGCAACCAAGTATTTGTCACCGATCAGGTTGAAGGCGTAGTTCCAGAGTTCATGATGCTGCTCCATGGTGTTATCGATTCACCCGACATCCCGCTCAACGTAAGCCGTTCTTATCTGCAGTCCGACAGCAACGTCAAGAAGATTTCCGGCTACATCACCAAGAAGGTTGCCGATCGTCTTGTTGAGATCTTCAACGCCGATCGTCAGGAGTTCGAAAACAAATGGGACGACCTCAAGATCTTCATCCAGTATGGTATGTTGCTTGATGAGAAGTTCTTTGACAAGGTTAAGACCATTGCCCTCGTCAAGAACTGTGAGGGCCACTACTACACCATCGAAGAGTATCAGAAGCTCGTCGAAGGCAACCAGACCGACAAGGAAGGTGAGCTGATTTACCTTTACACCAATGATAAGGTTGCTCACTATGCTTACATCGAGGCAGCCAAGGCCAAGGGCTATGACGTGCTTGAGGCAGCTGGTCAACTCGACATGCCTTTGATGAATCACCTCGAAGAGAAATCGATGCATTCAGATGACAAAGAGGCCAAGAAGTGTCACTATCGTCGAATTGACAGCGACACACTTACTAACCTCATCAAGAAGGCCGATGCCAAAAAGGTTAACTTCACCGAAACACAGAACCGCGAATATAATGCTCTCTTTGCTACCCAGATTCCTGAGTGTGTCAACAATGAAGGCAAGGCCGTTGAATGGACCGTTGACTTCCAGGCCATGGACGAGACCGACCAGCCAGTTCTCGTTTCGCAAAACGAATGGATGCGTCGTATGAAGGAGATGAGCCGTCTGCAAGGTGGTGGTGGCATGAACTTCTACGGACAGATGCCCGACCAGTATAATCTTGTGGTTAACACCGAGCATCCTACCGTAAAGCGCATTCTCGACAATGCCGCCAAGGAACTGGCGTTGAGTCTTGCTCAGACAGCTTCCGACATCTCGACCAAGAACGATCAGATCAAGCCTTTGGAGGAAGAGAAGTACAAGGCCAAGGCTGGTGAGTTCCCAACCGACAAGGACAACCTGCTCAACGAACTGCGCAAGGATGTCGACAATCTTAAGGCTACCGAAAGGCAACAAGTTGCCGACTATGCCAAGAGTGACAAGACGCTTCGTCAACTCATCGACCTCGCATTGCTTCAGGGTGGTATGCTTAAGGGCGAAGCCCTCGCCGAGTTTATTCGTCGTTCGCAGGAGATGCTGTAAAAACTTTCTATAGTGCCTATAGTGCTATATTGTCTATAGTTACTATAAAAACTATAGCTACTATAATTTATAAATGGACGAGAGGTCAATCACCTCTCGTCCATTTTCTTATTTCTGCAAAGAGCCTGTCAAATGGTTCGCCGACCAATCGCTCAGGGTGCCACTGCACAGCAGCGATTGGTAGTTCATCGCTCTCAAAAGCTTCAATGACAAGATCGTCGCTCAAAGCGACACCGTCAAGTCCCTTTCCCAACTTTTTAATAGCCTGATGATGCGTACTGTTGACCATAACAGTATCGCTTTGAAGGATATCAATAAGACGCGAATATGGAGAGATCCTTACGTAATGTACTCCCTTCCTATCGGGACATTGATGCTCAATGTAATCCGATGCATCCTCCTTTTTTGCTTCCCTTTTGAAAGAAAGATCCTGCCAAAGCGTACCTCCCAAAGCCACATTGATGACCTGCATACCACGACAAATACCAAAGATAGGTTTTCGTATCTTGCATGCTTCTTCAATCAACATCAGCTCAAAGCTATCACGATCGCGATTTTCTTCGGAATCAAAATCAGATGGTTCACATCCGAATCGCCAAGCAGCCAGATCTCCTCCACCTGTGAGCAATAGCACGTCGATAGTATCAAGCATCTGGCGACAAATCTCTGGCCTATCTGTATAAGGCAGTACAACAGCGACATGTCCTCCGCGACGAACAGCCTCGACATAATTCCTTTGTTGGCTGATATCTCCATTATTACAAGTGTCTGCCAAACCGATAGTCAAAATCTCTTTCATATAGTATTATTTGTAAATTAGGACATCAATATCGACATCTGCATTCCATCCGGCAATGCGTCCACGATCGGAAACTTGCCGCAAGCGACATGATGCAGGAAACACATTGGAACCATAGGAAGCAATCCAGAAGTCATACTGTTTGAGTTTGGAATTCTTGCCGTAAGCCATATAGAAGTCGTAACAGCAATAAACCATTGGACGATGACCAGTGAATTTCTCAACCTGCACTAGCCAATCAATATAGATAGGTTCGTATTTTTTGAATTGCTCTGGTGATATTTCCTTAGTGGAACCTTCGATGTCGAGAATAGGTGGAAAAGCAAGGTTCACTTCCTGAATCTGGTTCAAGTAGAGTTGAACCTGGTCATATACATCAGTTTTTGTACTGATCACATGATAAGCTCCTTGAGGAATGTCCAAGATATCAGCCATTTCGGAATGATATTGATACTGTCGGTCGATGATGGTTATACCTTCAGATGCCTTCATGATTACAAAGTCAACAGGAACCCATTGCTCAACGTTCAAATCATAGGACAGAGTTCCGCTTCCATTGACACAAATGGCCATTGCTCCCCAGTATTCCGGCTGATATTTTGATACATCGATACCGAACTTTGCTTTGTCGTATAGACTTTTACCTCTACGAATAGACTTCAAAGTCTTGGCTTTCCCGATACATTCATCATTTTCCCAAAGAGTGAAAGTCGTCTTGTGCTTTGCGTCACTTTCTCGAAAGATGCCTTCTTTCTTGCCATCTTTCCATGTTCCTGCAAGTACTGCACCACCTTCCAGTTGCATGATGCCAGGACCTTCGGGATGATTATTAACGACATTACCGATAAACAAAGCTCCATCGAATGAATATTTGTTAGGAACGAATGGTGTCTCACGAGCCATAGTCCACCTGACAATTGTATCTTCGATCTTCTTTCTTGAACAAAAGAGAACAAGCGAAATCACACTCAAAAACAAAAACGCAAAGATGATGAATTTTTTCCATCCTTTACCTTTTCGGGACTTTTTCTTCTTTCGCTTCGATGTCTTTACTTTTGTCTTTTTCTTATTAGATACCTTCATATCTACTAATCAACCCAGAATTCCTTACGCTGCAGACACTCGTTACCCGCCCAAAGTTCAATACAATAGCGACCTGTCTCCCAACCGTTTCGGGAATCGCCCTTCCACACATCGAAGTCGAGTTGGTGTTCACCGGTTTCGATGTCGAAAGTCTTGATATCGTCGTGGGTCTTGCTACCAAAAGTGAAATCTCCGAAGTCGAAGAACCCGAATCTGCGAGGACTATACCATCTGATGGTCAACCTTGCACTTCCATTCTCCA
>JAEEGH010026061.1_pt1 | contig 11677 bp, 6 predicted proteins | sample 9134181 | NCBI WGS metagenome assembly JAEEGH01 (sample SAMN16246544, study PRJNA631951) | gut metagenome | biome: gut microbiome; feature: rumen; material: DP-attached | host: Bos | place: Iran: Karaj | collected 2018-10 | reverse complement strand
CGTGGATGTTCATCAAGCGCCTGTTTGCCTTCGAGTTCGCTCCATTCCATTTTGGCGACAATCCGCACCTTTATGTGACCATGCTCGTGGCTGCCTTCTTCTCATTCTTCACCCTCTCGAAATTTGGCCTCAAAGTTCAAGACAAAGTTTACTTCACTGAATACAACCGCTGGCAACATATCGTGGCTTTCATTGTCAGCATATTGGCCTTTATCTTCTGCCTCGGTGCCTTGAATGCCAGTGGCTTCAGCCCATTCATTTATTTCAGGTTCTGATTATGAATAACCAAAGGCACCATATCATCCAATTCGTCTGCATCACGGCATTGCTTGCTGTCATCGTGCTGCAAGGCTTCACTGGTGTGGTCAAATTGAAGCCTTTAAGCCCATACACGAGTAATATCGCGGTGGAAAAACAGGAACTAAGCTTCAAGACTTATCTGGATGGTTCCTATCAGGAATATCTTGCCCAACAAGCCAGAAAAAGCACTGGCTTCAGAGCGTTTTTCAGCCGATGCTACAACCAGGTTGCCTACTGCTGTTTCGGCAAAATTGCCAATAAAAATGTGTACAAAGGCAGCCAACATGAACTCTATTTGAAAGGAGCCCTTGACGACATCACAGGCAAACTGCTCGTAAACAAATATGGTACCGTCGAAAATGCCAAAGCCGATGCCCGCAAAAATGTTGAAGAAACACTGACCCTAATCGACAGCCTTCACCAACACGGCACCCAATTCCTGTTTGTCTTTTGTCCAACCAAGACAGCCATTTATCCCGAAACCATGCCCGAAGCCTTCAAAGACAGCATCTTAGACTTCTCTCTAGCAGACTATTACATCGAACTTTTCAAGGAAAACGACATTCCACACATCGATTTCTACAACTATTTCAAAACAATCAAAGACACCTTCCCCTATCGGCTCTATACGCGAACGGGATCTCACTGGTCCGAAGCCACCATTCCTTTTGTGGCCGACTCGATTCTAAGGAAACTCGAATCTTTGACAGACTATCGACTTCCCTCCATTGAGGTCATTGACCCCAACCTTAGTCGGGATTATTCCGACCAAGATGGCGAACTTGAGACCCACCTCGACCTTCTTCTGCCCTTGTGCAAGCCCAAGGTTTCACGACCAGTATTCACCTTGCAGGACACCATCGGCAAAGACCGACCCAACCTACTTGTCGTAGGCGACGGCTATTTCACGCCCTTGCAAGGTTCCTGTTTCGTCAATGCCTTCAAACAATGGGACTTCTGGCTCTATAACCAAACCTCCATATCCTCAAGACCTGAGTTGAACTGGAAATACCTCAACCAGCTCTTTGGCACGGCAGAGACTTTGAAACAGGCCGACATCGTGATTGCGCTTTACACCTCCAACTACCTACTCAACTACATGAGTGGCTTTACCCAGTCCGCCTTGGAGCTTTATGCCAATGGTGGCACGCAAGAACAAGAAGCCATCCGTTCCATTATGGAATCGATCAAAAAAGACCCGGAATGGTTCGGAGTCATACAGCAACAAGCCCAAGAACGCGGCATCAGCGTAGAAGAAAACCTAAGGTTGAACGCTGCGTATGTTTTTCAAATGCAAAAGAACGAACAAGATAACAATAACCAACCCTAAATAAGAATAACTTATGGTATTCAGCAGCAACATTTTCCTTTTCTTTTTTCTGCCTATCTTCTTGATAGCCTATTTCATCACACCGCAGAAATTCAGAAACTACACACTCCTGCTCTTCTCCATCGTGTTTTATGCCTACGGTGCCCCCGACTTTGTGTTTCTGCTTGTCGGCGAATGCGTTATCAACTATTTCATCGTCAGGGCGATGGGGCGTTGTACAGACGGTGCATGCACCGTCTCTACAAAAAAGAAACTGCTCTGTGGACTATCCGTCATCATGGCCTTGGGGCTGCTGCTCTATTTCAAATATGCCAACTTCTTCATGGAGAACCTCAACACCATCTTGGGTTGGGCACATCACGAACCCCTGGATTGGATGAAGGTGGCCTTGCCTATCGGCATCTCGTTCTTCACTTTCCAATCCATCACCTACACCATCGATGTGTATCGTGGCACGACACCGCCCAGTCAAAAGCTGACCGATTATGTGCTGTATATCATGATGTTCCCGCAACTCATCGCAGGTCCAATCGTCAACTACAACAGCGTGGCTGCACAATTAGTCTCGCGTACAAGCACAATGGAAGACCGCGTGGTGGGTTTCTACCGCTTCGTTATCGGTTTGGCAAAGAAAGTGCTCATTGCCAACACTATGGCACTCTACGCCGATCAAGTGTTTGGCATGGCATACGGCGACTTGGCCACGGGCACAGCTTGGATTGGCATCCTCGCTTATACCTTCCAAATCTACTTCGACTTCTCAGGCTATAGCGACATGGCTATCGGCCTCGGTAAGATGATGGGATTCCGCTTCCCCGAGAACTTCAACGACCCCTACACCAGCCGCAGCGTCACCGAGTTCTGGAAACGTTGGCATATCACCTTGGGCAACTTCATCATGAACTACCTCTACATCCCGCTTGGCGGCAACCGCAAGGGCAAGGGACGCATGTATTTTAACCTGTGGCTCTGTTTCCTTCTTTCAGGACTCTGGCACGGAGCTTCGTGGAACTTCGTCCTTTGGGGCGCCTTCCACGGCTTGTTCATCTGCGCCGACAAGCTCTTCCTTAAAAACGCCCTAAAAAAGATAGGCATGCTACCCTCCGTCGTCATCACCTTCTTCCTTGTGGCCATGGGTTGGGTGCTCTTCCGCGTTGATACGGCTGCCGATGCAGGCGCGTTCTATCAAGCATTGTTCGCTTTCAAAGGCGGCTTGACGGTGGCTGGCGACGCACAATTCTGGTGTGTCTTTGTCCTTGCCGTCGTGTTCTCCTTCCTCACTCTTGTCCCCTTCGGACAAAAGCTTCAAGACCGCATTTTCGCCGACAGCTACTCCAAACCGCTCTCGTGGACCATGTTCGCCATCACTTTGGTCTTGTTCATCCTCTCCGCAGGTTCTTTGTGTGTTTCCGATTTCAACCCCTTCATTTACTTTAGATTCTGAGCCATGAACAAGAAACCGCACTTCTTCATACAATTCGTTATCATCCTTGTGGCATTTACTGCCATCTTGCTTCAAGGCTTCACCCATGTCATCAAGATGAAACCTTTGTCGGGCTATGTCCCCAATGAGCATCCCGTGAAGTTGTCGTTCAAGACCTACTACGATGGCACCTTCCAAAACTACCTAACTGACCACGCCAAGCGCAACAGCGGCTTCCGAGAGCCTTGCATAAGAATCTACAACCAATGTCTGTTCTCGCTTTTCAGCAAGCCGACCAACAACACCCTCGTTCCTGGACTCAACAAAGAGATGTATCTCCAAATCTATCTTGACGAAATCAAGGGCAAAACACTGAAAGACTGCTATGGCTCGGAGGAATACTTCAAAACGAAGGCACAAAAAGACATCGAAAAGACTTTGGTGCTCATCGACAGCCTGAAGCACCACAACACCGCCTTCCTCTTCGTGGAAGCCCCTTCCAAAACCTGGGTCTATCCCGAATACATGCCACAAGAATACCAGGACTCCATCATGCCGTTCTGCGTGCAGGACTACTACACCCAACTCTTCAAAGAAAACAACATCCCGCACATTGATTTCCTGAGTTATTTCAAGTCGTTGAAAGGGCAGACGAAATACCCCTTGTACACTCGCTTTGGCACGCACTGGGCCGAAAGCACCATCCCCTTTGTGGCCGATTCGATTCTATCGAAGATAGGTAGCCTCATTGGACAGGAGATGCCGCACATCGTTTGCGTCGACGAGAATCTGACCACCAAATACTCGAAACAGGACGGCGAAATCGAAAGCCTGATGAATCTACTGCTGCCTATACGCAAGCCAGCCATGCCTCAGCCCATCATGGCATTGAGCGACACCAATCTACGCAAACCCAACATCCTCGTCATCGCTGATAGTTATTTCATACAGCTGCACGAGTCAACTTTTGCCGATGCCTTCGACCGCTGCGAATATTGGAAATACGATGACGAAGTCATCACCAAAGACATCGAGTTTTTAGGCAAGGTAAGCGACTACCTTGAAGCCTACAATGTCATCGACCAAGTCGACCTCGTGATGATTATCACCACTTCCGTGTATGCTTACGACTACATGTTTGGCTTCTGCGAGACCGCCAACGAGGCTTTCATTGACCGCGATGGCAAACGAAGGCAGAAAATGATCGAAGAGACCATAGAGCGCATCAAGAGTGTGCCCGAATGGCTCGAAAGCGTCAAGCAGCAGGCCATTGAGCGTGGTGTCGACCTCGACGAAATGCTTCGCCTCAACGCCATCTATGCCATCGAAATGGACAAGCAAAAACAGCAGAACTAAATGGGAAAGAAGCCGAAATACGACCTTGTATTGTTCATCCTGCTCATGGCGTTGGGATTCATGCCCATGCTGCAAGGTTGGCTTCATCTATTCCACCCAAAACCGCTCAATGGCGTTATGGTAGCAACGGAAAAACCTAAATTCGACTTTGACAGGTACCGTTCAGGAGCCTACGCCAAGCAAGCGGAGGCATACACGAGCCAGCACATTGGTTTCAGAGAGCCCATCATAAGGCTTTACAACCAATATCTCTGGGATTTTTACCATAAAACCTATGCGAAGGATGTTGTTGGCGGAAAACAAGGATGGCTTTATTATCCCCAAAGCGTGAGGGACTATTACGGACAAGAACTATTGCGTTGGCATTCCTCCACAGACGAGGCTAAGGAAAAATTCGACCAAGAAGTGAAATACCTCAATTGGGCTCGCAACATTTTGAGAGAAAACGGTGTTGAGCTTCTTGTCTTCATGGCTCCCGAAAAGAGTTTCCTCTATCCCGAATTCCTCCCCGATGGCAAAAAAGACACGACCACCTTCAATGCCAGTGACTATTTTGCACAACGTTTCGAAGAAACGGGATTCCCACACATTGAGATGACCCGTTGGTTCCAAAAGATCAAGGACACAGTCGACTATCCGTTGATTCCCCAAGCGGGAGCGCATTGGATCTTCCCTTCCGTCTATGCCGTCGATTCGTTGTCGCGCCTCATGGGCGAATTGAAAGGCATTCATCTGCCTAAAATCAAGATAGGAGAAGCCTATCATACGCGTGACCGAGATCACGACTACGACAACGACCTTGAGCTTCTCCTCAACTTGGCATTTCCCATGAAACACCAGTACGGCTACTATCCGCGACACAAGGTCAGCATCGAACACGACTCGACCTGCGTGAAGCCTAAGGTGCTTTTCATCGGCAATTCCTATTTCTGGTCGATGAATAACTTTGTTCCCTTTCAGGAGATGTTTGAAACCACCGAGTTCTGGTTTTATGCCTCCACAGCTTACTATGGCAAAGACCTGGACCAAACCGTCAGCGTCACCAAACTGAATCTATTGGAAAAGCTGTTGGATTTTGATTACATTGTTTGGTTCACAACGGGCAACCAGATTAACAAAGGCACCGAAGGATTTGCCGAACGTGCTCTTGTAAACCTTTGTTTTAACGAGAAAGAAATCGCTGAAAAACGTGTTCGCCTCATCGATAGTCTTATGTGCGATTCAGCCACAATCGCATCTTTCGGGACACCCATCACCGATAGCAACTACAGGCAAAAGCTTTGGCCCATTGCCGACCAAATCATGTACAGCCACTCTGAACGCTATTTCCCAACATTGTGTTCCGACACCCTCCCAAAGATACGCAACCCGAGAATCAAAGAAATCCTGGCCATCAATGAGATAAAGAAAGACTCCGCATGGATGTGGAACTTGTCGACCTACCAAACGATCATCCAAAATGCAACGCTGAAGCAGGTACTGCTCATGGAAGCCCACAACATCATTGACGGAAAGCCCTTGCTGCGCGACGAAGCCGATATGGCCTTGCGCAGCGCATATATACAACGGTTGAATGTCGAGAAAGAACGGGTGCTCCTATCGTGGCCCGCCATGACAGACAGCCCCAAGGCTAAAGCGAGACTCACCGGGAAAACTTTCGAAAGCCAACTGCACGATGACGCCGCTTGGATGGTCCACGCCTTGTTCGAAAACGGCACCATGACCTTCCCCGACAAAGACGAGCTGGAACGACTAATTAGGCGCTACGACTATCTGGAATCGCCTGCCTTCGACAGTTTGGTGGAGACCATAAGACAACAAATGCTGGCCAACCCTGCTACTGTTGAAGCCATCAAAGCAAAGGCTGCCTCGAAAAACCACACCTGGGAAGAGCAGCTACAACTCGATGCCCGCTGGGTGGCCAACGACAAGGTAATGAGAGGCCTGGTGGATTATTGACCCCACCTACATCTTCACAATCTTCGTGGAATAAGCGCCGACACGCATGACATACACACCGGCAGGCAAGGCTGGATGAAGGATGATTTCGTTGCTTCCTTCACAGTCGCCACAAGTTGTGGCAAACACCTTCCTTCCCATCATGTCGTATATGGCAATCTCTTTGCTTTCTTTCCGCTCCGCGTTTACTATGATGTGTATCTTGTCGGAAAACGGATTGGGGTAACAGAAAAGGGAACGTATGACCATATTCTCATCCACGTCCATAAATCTAGACCACTCTTGAGCGTATGTCTCTTCACGGTTTATAAGAAAATCGTCAGTAAGGGTACAAGCCCAGTTCCAAAAGTCAAAATTGTCAGGGTTTCCAAATCGAAACGATTGGGGTCCAATTTCAGGAGTCAGCAATTCTTTGATGTGAAAATAGTACCTAGACATATTCTCATAAGTCAATACTTCACGACACAATTCCGACATCCTGCTTTCAAATGCAGAAACAAACCTTTCGTTTTCAAGGCATCTCCTGAACAGGCGCGTGGCTTTTTCACTGGAAGGCCAATTAAAGTTGCCAGAATAAGTTGCGTTGCCGAAGACATCAAGGGGTGTGGGGTTGCCATACGAATCAACCCCGTAACTATTCAAGGCAGCGTCGCCATCAAAGAAGATCCAACGCCATCGGCCCCTGTCCATCTTCCAGCAGCGCATATTATTTGACGGCCAATCGTTGTTGGCGACAAAGGTTTCAAAGATGATGTAATCCATGAAGTTGTCAACGTCAATCAGGGAACCCAAACGTCGATAGTTCTGCTCTTGTGAAAGGTCTGTCGTATCAAGCCAATCCATCAATTCGGCAAATTCCTCATTATTGCCTTGCGCATTTATTGGTCCACCATGTTCGGCAAGGCCATTCCAGTTGCCAACGATATTACAATGCTCGATGTCAATATTGAAATGGTCCTCCAAGAAACGCTCGTCCATCTTTTCCTGCAAAAAATAGATACCCCAATACTCGCCGTTAAGGAATAGGACGACTGGCCTCGATTGTCCCGCCTCCAAACCCATATCCAATGCGGTCTGGCAGCAAATATAGTCTTGAATGCTGGTATTGGGATAAAGTGTCGAGAAGGACTTGAGGACCAGATGTTTGAAACTGTTGTAGGGGCAGTCTTCGAAAAACCTGTAATTGAAGCGTTTCTTTCCATACTCCTCGCGGGCATAGATTTTCAAACCCTTCTGCGGTTGACGTCGTGCACGATTGCCATGGGCTCTAAGTCCACAAGGCTGGTTAATCCCATTGTTATTGGAATAATCGCGGTATTCCACATTCACCAAACGTTCCCATTCGATGCCCTTCTGATAATAATTACCCGATTGCTGGGGATTGAGCGAATCAAAAAACACTCCAGGCACCATGATTCCCCTCTCATAATCAAACAAATCCAAAGAGTCGGCACAAAGCGAAACGGCGGGCAACCCATGCGTGTCGCAACCTAAGGCACGAATGAAATAACTATTGGTTGTCACGGCACTCACGCAACTGTCGTTTTCATCAAATGCTGCCGCCCGAATCACGATGCAATGCTGGATGCTGTCGGGGACATAGACCAAGTTGTCGGGAGAGATTTGTATGGTATAAATATCTGATTTCGAATAATTCGATCCGTCCAACACAATGGGCTCCTCGTAAAGTGCCGATTGCGCCGTTGGGCGGTTACCGTTAATGGTATAGCGGATATGGTTTTGCGGATTGGTGTTGGAAAGCTGCAAAGCGAACACTTCATCATAGAAGCCGCCCGTGGCCGAAAAGACCACCGTATCGTTTTGGGCTTTCGCCGAGATGACGGCAAAAAAGAGAAACCATATCAAAAGGTACCTACGCATCCCCCCTAATATTTGATAATACGCTGCGTCATTGTTCCTGCTTTCAACACATACACACCTGCGGGCAGATTGGGTTTGAGGAACGTTTCACCGAAACAAGTCTCGGAAAACACTTTTCTACCCATGACGTCATAAATGGCCACTTCCTGGGCCTTGCCATCGATGGAGGAGTAACGCAAATGGATTTCGTCGGTAAAAGGATTGGGATAGCACAACCCCGCTTCCGAAGCCGTCTCTTCAAGGTCAAGGTAATAAACAAGCTCCTCTTTGTAATACTGGTCGCGTTGGACAAGAAAATTGTTGGCTTGCTCCATATCCAGATGCCATCTTTCAATGTTTCTGGGAAAACGGAAGCGCTGGACTTGCGACTCTATCTCACCTTCAACGGCACTCCTGTATGCGTCAAGCACTGACTTCATGTAATCATAGCTGAAACACGATTCGCGCAATTGATAGTAACGATTGCGAAATGTCCTCACAAACCATTCATTTTCGCGAAAATGGTTGAAAAACACGCTGTTTCCACCTTGGTGTTGGGCAAAGTCGATGGCATTGAACTCGTGACGGGTGAAGCATCCGTCGCCGTCATAGAAAATCCACCTGAAAGGCTTGCCTGCTTCGGGTTGCCAGATCTTCACATTATTGCCAGGCCAATCCAAATTAGCCGAAAAAGTCTCGAAAAGCAAATAATCCACAAAGTTGGACATGTCGACATGCTCAAAAGCACGAGCTGAATCTTCAGGCTGGGTCAAATCAGCCTCGTCTTTCATCCAATAATAGAGCGAGCGCCAATCCGTCAAGTCACCATAATAAGGCACGCCCCAATACTTGATCATGTTCACCGTTTCCAAATTGGCATTGAAATGATCCTCCAGATACCGCTCGTCCGACGACTCTTCCAAAGTATAGATGCCCCAATACTCACCGTTGATGAAGACCACCACCTCGCGCACCGCCATGGCCTCGATGTCGAGGTTATCAGCGATAACCTGCGCAAAGTACTCCTGACCACCGGTTTGCAACCAATTGCTGCAACGGAAAGGATGCAGGATCAAGTGCTTGAACTTTACGATGGGCGAGCCTGGGAAAAAGCGATAGAAAAAGTGCTTTTTGCCATACTCTTGACGGGCATAGAGCTTCATCCCTTTTTGTTGGAACCATCGCGAAGCATTCCCATGCGTACGCATGCCGCAAAGCTGGTTGATGCCCGTGTTGTCGGGCTCATAAAACTCCATGTTAATCGGCCGTTCCCATTCAATACCTTTCATCCTGTAGTTGCCTGTATGCGTCGAATCGGCGGGATCGTATAGGGCACCTGGAATGAAGATGCCCGTCTCATAATCGAATAACGACAAGGAATCGGCCATGATCGACAGCACTGGCATGCCATGAAGGTCGCAGTCGAGCGAACGGATGAAATAAGAGTTGCTGACCACCTGGCTCACGCAGCTGTCATTTTGGTCGAAGGCCGCCGCACGGATGACGATGCCACGTTTGATGTCATCGGGCAGATAAAACTGCGACGGAATGGTGTTGTTAATGGTGTAGATGTTTGATTTAGAAAACATGGAAGCATCCAAAGTCATGGCGCCTTCATAACGCGGCGACTGTGCTGTGGGGCAGTTGCCGTTGGTGGTATAACGTATATGGTTTTGCGGATTGGTATTGCTGAGCCTCAAAGCGAAAACATTGTCGTAGAATCCGCCTTGAACCGAAAAGAGGACCGTATCGTTTTGGGCTTTAGCACCGAAAACGATCAACATGGCGAATACTATGAAACAGAAACGTTTGCGCATAACATTGCATTAACGACGCAAAAATACAAAAAAATTGTAGAGACGCAGAACACCGCGTCTCTACAATTGATTTCATTAAAATCTATCAATTAGATTTTTTCCTCTTCCACGCGCAGCGGCTTGGGTTCGCCTCTGCGAATGTCGAGTTCGTTGATAAGGTTGGTGGCACCAGCGTACTTGTCGATGATGAAGAGCACATAGCGCACGTCCACGTTGATGGTACGCTGCAGTTTGGGCTCAAAGTTGACGTCGCCGCTCATGGCTTCCCAGTTGCCGTCGAAGGCGAGGCCGATGAGTTCGCCCTTGCCGTTCATGATGGGGCTACCAGAGTTACCACCCGTGATGTCGTTGGTCGACAGGAAGCAAACCACGAGTTCGCCGTTGTCGTCGGCGTATGCGCCGAAGTCCTTCTTCTCGATGAGTTCGATGAGGCGCTTGGGAGCGTCAAACTCGTAGTCGCCAGGCACATACTTCTCAAGGATACCGTTGGCGGTACAGATGTAATCATAGTGCACGGCGTCGGCAGGCATGTAATCCTGCACCGAGCCGTAGCTCATACGCAATGTCGAGTTGGCATCGGGATAGAGGCTCTTGCCAGGTTGAGTGGCTGCATAGTACTCGCGCAGACCCTTCACGAAGACGTGGTCGTTCTCACTCACAGTCTGCATGGCCTGACGATAGGCACCCACATTCTGCATGATGGCTTCCATCATCGAGGTGTTCATGATGTAGGCATAATCCTTACCGATCTTCTTGGGGCTGGGCTTGGCCAAGAAAGCCTTGATGCTCTCGGGAGTGGCGAAGATGGACTTGGTGTAGACCTCTTCGGTGAAAGCGTCGATGTCGCCCTTGAATTTCTTGTCGATGATGCTATAGATTTCAGGCAGCTCATCGGCCTTGAAGGCGTTCTTGTAGGTCTTCAGCATCTCGGCGAAGGTCTTCTTCTCCACCTGCGGGTCGGTCTCGGCGAAGAGCTCGTCGACGTTCATCTGCTGGAGCATCGTCAGTGCCATGGCTTCGGCATCCTTGTCCTTGTCCATATAGGCTTGATAGTAGGAACCGAACTGGGCAGCGATGCCAGCGGCACCCACATTGGCAACAAAGTTGGGATAATAGATATACTTGGCCACATTGCCAAGGCTCTTGTAGGCCTCTTTCAGGTTCGGGAGGGCGTTCTTGTATTCGGTCTTGTTGTTCTTGTTCACCCAGTTGGTGAAGTCTTTCTCCAAAGCGACCTTGCTCTCGCTGACCTTGTTCTTGCGGAGCATCTTGCACTGGCCGATGAAGTTCTTCCAAGTGTTGGCGAGGCCAGCGTGGTTGTCGGCATACATCAGGTTGATGTGTTCGTCAACCTTCATGTATTCTTCCATCACTTCGAGTTCCTTGCCGAAGATGTCGATGATGGTGGGATAGAAAGTGTCAACATTGTAGTCGATGCCATAGCTTGACATGTAACGCTCAGTGCTACCAGGGAAACCCCAAATCATGGTGAAGTCGTCCTTCTGGACGCCATCGAGGCTGATGGGCAGGTGGTGCTTGGGCGTCAACGGCACATTGTCCTTGCTGTAGGCAGCTGGTTGACCGTCCTTGCCAGCATAGACGCGGAAGATCGAGAAGTCGCCAGTGTGGCGG
>JAEEGH010026058.1_pt1 | contig 11679 bp, 12 predicted proteins | sample 9134181 | NCBI WGS metagenome assembly JAEEGH01 (sample SAMN16246544, study PRJNA631951) | gut metagenome | biome: gut microbiome; feature: rumen; material: DP-attached | host: Bos | place: Iran: Karaj | collected 2018-10 | reverse complement strand
CCGGCATAGACGTCAGCGTTGGCCTTGCGGAAGTCCGGGGAGCATTCACCCTGAGCGGCGAGAATTTCTTCGAGATCTTCTTGAGTTCCGAATTTGAGATTTTGAGACATATTAGTTAATTGGGTTGCGGTAACAAAGGATTCAGGCTACGCCACTACACCTACGTAGTCGAGAATCTTTTGAACCTGTTGTTCGATTGAGATGTGTGTAGTGTCAATTTCAATAGCGTCGTCCGCCTTCTTTAACGGGGCGGTCGCTCGGGAGGAGTCCAGGCGGTCGCGTTCGACCAGATTGTTGAGGACTTCTTCGAGGGTAACTTTTTCGCCTTTTTCAAGGAGTTCCTTGTAGCGGCGTTCGGCGCGGACCTTCACGTCCGTCACCATGAAAAACTTGTACTTCGCGTCGGGGAAAACGACGGTTCCGATATCGCGGCCATCCAGAATGCAGCTCTGCTTCTTGCCGATTTCGCGCTGCTGCTTGGTCATCGCGGCGCGGACCGACGGGAGGGCGCAGTAGATGCTCACGTTGCTGGAGACCTTCATGCCACGGATTTCGCTTTCGCGGGAAACGCCGTTGATGAGCACGTGGTTTTCGGAGTCGAACCCGAGCGTGAGGTTAGAGAGCAATTCGTCCATGGCAGAACCTTCTTCGGCCGGCAATCCCTTTTCGAGGGCAGCAAGAGTCACGGCACGGTACATAGCGCCAGTATCAAGGTATGTGATGCCGAGTTTTTTAGCCACAAGCTTTGCGGTGGTGCTTTTTCCTGTTCCGGAGCCACCATCGAGGGCAATAACGAATTGTTCAGAATTACTCATGAGTGCGGACAAATATAGCTTAAGGCGAGAGTCGCGTCAATCGTGCTTGCACGAATTGACATGACCGAACCGTGCTATATGCGCCCTAAAAGGGCGCCAATATAGTAATTAGACGAAAGAATGAAGTCAAAAACAGGGTTATTTTTCGGGAATGGAGAGGGTATAACCGCGGACAGAGCGTAAACGGCCCCGTTTTTTGTCAACATGGTGCCCCCAGAATCCAACAACTAGTTCCAACTCGACCTTTTTACCGAGATTGTTCCATAGAATGGGAACTTTATTCATCCCCGTCGGAAAATCTTCGAATTCCTGCTCCGCGTTCCAATCCGTTTTTCGAACATAGACCCTTTTGTCATCTTCATCAAAAATCGCACGGTAAGGGAGAAATTTCGTAATCCACCCATTGATTTTTGGCCCCCAGCCACAACCTTCACCTTCGATATATTTATAGAAACCTCGCCAAAAAGTCAAATCCTTTTTGCCACCGAACGCTTCAATAATTTTATCCAAAATGGGATTGAGTTCGCCAGCCCACCAATCCATTTCGAGTATGTTCGCCAATTCGTTAAAGCGGGCCTTGAGGAGAATCCAATCCCGCATCGTTCCCTTGACCGCAAATTCAGGGATTCCGCAAGCCGTCATAATTCCAAACGTAAAATAATTAGACGCAATGGACATCAGCATCGCCTTGAACGTAAAAGCGCTCACCGGAGTTGTCGTCGAAAAATTCACATCAAAAGAAGTCCGCGTCTTTGAAGGAATTTTTTGGAACAGCGAATCATAAACTTCAAGAACATCCTGTTCCCATTTTTCTGGCGGCGACGAAAACGTCAACGAATTATCCTCAATCGCAAGCGCCGAATCAGCACCATTCACGATAAATTCATCTCTAAACTTTTCACGGTTGCTATTGACATGAATCTTGATTCCGTCCAGCAACAAGAGCCAAATATCGTCGGGATAAATTTCTATCGGATAATGTTCGGCATACGCTTTTGCCACCATGCCGATAAACGGATGAACGTCTTCCCCGTCCGCATTCATGGTCTTTTCGGTAAAACGACCCAGCAATATGGCGGGATTCTGTTCTTTCACCTTATCTAGAACGATTTCTTGGCCTTTAGGAATCGAGCGTTTGACTTCATTGTCCTTGACAACGACGCCCGCAAAACTTACCGTTGAAGTAAGCAAAACAGCAACTGCAATGACTGCGCAAAAATCTGAAAGTAACCTAATCTTGTTATTGAGCCTTGACATGCCACACATTTACAAATAAACTATCAATATTTATCTATAGTAATCGTAATAGTAATAATAAGCCATTCCTTCAGAGTAGTCGATATAGACAAGTTCGGAGCCATCCTCATAAACAGTCATCCGCGTGTCATATCCCTGAAAATCAAAATAACGATAATCGCCATCGTACCCCACCCTAAACTCGCCGGGGTCGTAATACGAGCACTCGTCTTCAACACAGAGAGTCACATAATCATCACGCGTCACCCGCAAGTCAACACTCATGGAAGAGGACAAAGAATAAGTATCGGAACAATCGTACGGGCCAAAGGAATCGTAACGGCAATCCACCCCATAATAGTAATGGTATCTCCGGCTCATTCCGCTACCGCGGCCACCATCTTCCGGGCCGACACTCCAATCCGGTCCGCAAGCGACAAGGGCAAGCGCAATCAGCAACAACGGCAAAGCAAAAAATCCTTTCATGAGACACTCCTAAAAAAAATTCCCCGAACAACCGTCGGGGATTAATCTACAAAAAGCTAGACCAAAACGACCAAATTACTTGTAAGCATCGTTGTAAGATTCGACCGAGTTGTCATCACGGGATTCCGGAGCGAGAAGTTCACCGGTGCTGCCGTACTTGCGCTTTTCGTCATCGGTAAGGCGGTTCGTGAGAACTTCGACCTGCGGTTCCTGATGGGCCGTGTTTTCTTCTTCCATGAGAATCTTCTGACCTTCTTCAAGACGGCGCTTGATACGGTCATCTTCCATCTGCTTCAGGTTCGTGCCAACCTTGGCCTGTTCTTCGGAAACCTTGTAGCGTTCGTTGGTTTCGTCCATGACGGCCTTGATACCCACGAGACGACCTTCGCTATCGACGCCAAGACCGGCCTTGCGGAGCGTGGAGAGCGGAAGACGATTTGCGGCGGTCTGGTATTCCGGCAAAAATTCGTATCCGTCCGACGTACTAATCTGACGGGCTTCGTCCGGCGTCACAAAGTTAAGGGCCTCTTGCCAGCGAGAACTTTGGACATTAGAAGTGAAAGAGACGAGAGCATCGTCCAAACTTCCACCTTCATCCTTCGGTGTGTTACCGGCACAACCGAAAAAGAATAGACTCATTGCAGAAAGAAGAACTAATAATTTTCTCATGGGGTACTCCTCCGAAAAAAATCCTATCAAAATATACACATATTTATCACAATTTTTTTAAGTTGTTCCTTTTTTTCCGTAAAATGAGCCCAATTTTCCCAATTTATGGAAAATTTTTCCATCTTTTTCTACATTACCTCTACCATATGAACGAAGTCAACGCACAGTCTGCCGAAAATAATGAGTCCGTGTCGGGAGAAAAATCCGACGTTTACCGTATCCACACCAAGGACAACAGAGAAATAGTCCTCGTCGGAACCGCCCACATTTCACAAGTTTCCAAAGAACTGGTCCACGAGACCATCGTAAACGAAAGCCCAGACACCGTCTGCGTAGAGCTCGACGAAGGCCGCCTCAAGTCCATCCAGGATCCCGACCGCTGGAAAAATACAGACTTGCGAGACGTTATCAGAAAAAAGCAGCTCGCCACCCTCATCGCAAACTTGGTCCTCGGTTCTTACCAAAAGCGCATGGGCGCACAGACCGGAGTAAAGCCCGGCTCCGAGCTCAAAGAAGCCGTCGATATCGCAAGCCAAAAAAACATTCCACTAGTCCTTGCCGACCGCGACATCAAGATTACCCTCAGACGCACTTGGGCTTGCACTCCGTGGTACCGTAAGTTCAACCTCCTCGGGGGGTTGTTCGCCAGCATTTTCGACAAGACTGAAATCAGCGAAGAAGAGCTCCAAAAAATCAAGGAAAAAGACGCTCTCAATTCCATGATGCAGGAGTTCGGCAAGAGCTACCCCGAAGTCAAGCAAGTGCTCATCGACGAACGAGACCAGTTCCTCGCCAGCAAAATCAAGAACGCACAAGGGGACAAGGTCGTCGCCGTCGTTGGCGCAGGTCACATGCGCGGTATCGCAAGCATCATCGAAGAAAACAAGGAACTCCCAAGCGAGGAATCCATTTCGGTCATCCCCAAAGGTACACCTATCTGGAAAATTCTCGGCTGGAGCATAACGTTCCTGATTATTGCAAGTATCATCTTTGTTGGCTACGTCGCAGGAATTGAGAAGGCCGGACAATTGAGCCTCCAGTGGGCGATGCTTACCGGCGGAGGTGCTGCGCTTGGAGCGATTATCGCTGGCGGCCATCCGCTCACCATACTGGTAGCACTAGTCATGGCTCCGTTTACAGGGCTCACACCGCTTATTGGAGTCGGTTTTTTTACAGCTCTTACACAGGTTTATGTACGACCGCCACGCGTATCCGAAATGGAGACTTTGACCGACGACATTTGGCAAGTCAGGCGCTGGTGGAAAAACCGTGTGACGCGCGTCATACTTTGCTTCTTGTGCCCGGGCATCCCGGCAATTATCGGCAAAATTCTCGCCATTTTCAAGATATACCAGGCGTTCTAAGCTATTTGATTTTAGCTTTTTTACAGTGCGCATAAGCGCCGTCTTCGACTGCACGTCCAGTGTTTAGAATAAATTAATTTTAGTTTTTCACGCACCTGACGGAGAATCCGAACGCTTTCGGTTTCATCATGTAGCTAAAGCCCATGGACTTTGACGAAAGGTACCAAACCGAGGCTTTATCGCCTTCGATTTCTGCGCTCCAGAAGAACGCGAACTTGTTTTCGTTGCCGTACGTTCCGTCATCGAACATGTTGCCCGCGGGCATTGCGCTGAACTTGAGCGTATCGTTGCCGTTCGTTTCGCCGGACCATCCGTAATTCGCCTTGATAAGGTAGCCCGCATTGAAATCGCCACCCGCCGCTTTCCACAGGCTTTCGAAGTCTGCATTTGTCGGCAAGCGGAACCCAGCAGGGCAAGCGGACTTTGCAGCCTCCCATGTGTAAAGGCGACCATAGACCATGCAGTTGTCTTCGTCTTCCCGATAGCAAGTGCTGCCGGGCGCATTGTAATTCAAGTTGTCCGCCATCCAAGTGCGGTCATCAATAACGACCGTGCGATATTTCTGCTTGTCGCGGGAATCCTTGAGTTCTTGCTTGTTCGCTTTGGGGGCGGCAAAGGAGATGCTTGAGACCGCAAAAACAATAGATAATGCAGATATTAAGTATTTCATTTTTCTAAAAATATGCTCTGGATTCTGCTCCTACGAACCTAACTCTACTAAGTGGCTAAAGCCCCAAGTATCGTATATCGTCCTTTCAGTCCTCAGAATGACACGAACATTTCGTAAAGACCGTTATAAATCAAGCTCGTCATCCTGAACGGCGAAAGCCGTGGAGGATCCAGGAAATTTACTTCTCGACGCCGATGAGCTGGGTTTCACCACGGCCCGGAAGCGGCTTGAAGATTCTCACATTCGCCTGTTCCGCAGGGCCACCGAAAGCCTTCATTTCGCAAACAAAGATATAGTTCATGCCTGCCACCACCTGCGAAGATACGCTAAGCGGTTTCAAATTCAAATACGCATAATCCTTCGTGCCTTCAGCAAATGCTGCGGAATCTTCAGCCGTAAGCGGGCGCTGTTCCGAAAAACCGCCCACAAGCGTTTCTTCGGTCGCTCCCGTTTCGAGATTTCCGAAAAACGCGGCGACTTCGGCCTTAGCCGTTTCGATACCGCCTTCGGCATTGATTCGCTTGTTAGAAATCCCATAAGCGAGCGTCACGTTGGCTTTCGGTTCAAGCGTCTTGAGTTCGTTCGCACTTGCCTTGCGGCCACCACTGCCATAAGTGCAGAAGGGCACCACGACCTTTCCGCTCAAATCGTTCGCTTCGAGGAACGTGTAAATCGGAGTCGTAAACGTCCCGAACATAATCGGATAACCGAGAAACACGGTATCGTACTTGTCAACGTCGAGCTTTGCATTCACGAGTGCCGGCCACTGTTTACTTTCGCGTTCGGCACGGACTTCGGCAATCGTGCTGTCATACGTCGAAGGGAGAGGCTTTACCAGCTGGAGTTCAAATTCGTCTGCATTGCGGGCTTCCTTGAAAACCTGAGCCAACTTTTTGGTCGATCCCGTCTGCGAGAAATAAACCACCACAGACTTAGACAGCTGCGGAGCCACTTCGGCAACCGGCGCAGGCTGAGTTTTGGACTGCGCGGCTTCCTGCTTGTTGCAAGCGGAGAACATCGCCGATGCGGCAAACACCGCCGACACCGCAAGAGTAAATTTCAAAGAACGGGACATAACGACCTCCAAATTAAACTTTTCAAGAAAAAGATATTTATTTTTTAAGAGGAGATTCCCCATGCTAGTAATAATACTTGTCTTATTGTTCATTTTTATCTTGCCCATCATTACATTCGTGCATACGTTAATAACAAAAAAAGAACGACAAACATTAGAGCTACAGCAAAACCAAAATATACTTGTTCAATTTCAAAAAACAGTCAAAGGGTTCAAAATTACCGCAATCACATCCATCTCCATCCCCCTGCTATTCCTTCCATTCCTATTCGCACTTCAATGTAAGCAAACACACTTTAACGAAGAAGAACTTCTTGTAATCTTCATTCTTTTATTTATGGATATAGAAATGCTCATTTCATCACTTTATTGCATCCCCAGTTACAATTACCTTTTCAGCTCAGCCAACAACACGAAAGTCTTTTACATTCTATCCACTCCATTCATTCCCATTTTCTTGATAGGATTCTTTTTGATTCTAGTAGGCGGCGGATTTATCGGTATTTTTCTCATAATTCCATACGTTATTATATTGGCTGTAATGGCGAAAATTTTGTATTTTAAAAGGAAGCAGTTTAACGCAAAGCAAAACACCTAATAAATAGCTAATGGATTTTTCAGCCGCAATCTTCTATTCGTTTATTTTTTCTCTTTTCATGAACCTTCTTATGCGAGGAATCACCGCAACCGAACGGGAGGAAATCGAAAAAGAGGAACAAAATAATATGTTTATGGAGTCGCCAAAGTTTTCCGTTTCCAAAGAAGCTGCATCAATTTTCAAGATTATATCAGTAATAATTTCATTCACGCCCTTATTATCAAGCATCATAATAGGATTCATCTACACGCCCAAACTTTTTAACGGATTGTTATTTCTCGTTATCGTCATTCCTTGCGCTTTATTATTGCCAATTTTTTCAATCAGATCTATCCGCAACTACGATTTCCTTTTTTACGTGACAAGCAATTCAAAAGCTTTTTTCCTTTTTACTATCCCGTTCATTCCAACAATAATCGCATTAAATGCCTTTATCAATACTGCAAAAGAGTTCGCCAAGGCAACCGAAATAACCAATGCGGGAATAGAAATAAAATTAGTGACGTACTCCGTTTACCTTATCATGGCGATAATGTCGATCTTCTTATTATTGAAAAGGAAGCATCTTAACGCAAAACAGACCGTCTAGTCCAAAGGATTACTATGTATATAAATGACACATTAGCCGACGTTTTATTTCTCGAAACGATAATGTCTCCGGTGGTATTGTTAATAATCGCAATTCACATTTTTATCGTGCGACTGATGACAAAAAAAGAGAGGCAAGAGATTCGTCTTCCTCAGAATAAAAATTTTTGGATTCAATGCAAAAAAGCCGCGTTGGGATTCAAGATAGCCACCATCGCATTTTTATTCACTCCATTACCATTCATTTTTCCATCCGCCATCGAGCCTACAGATAGTGCCCCAGCAGCCTTATTCTTTATGATCTTACTTGGTGTGTCTATCGCCGTTTTTCTTTCATCGTTCAGCACGATTTACTGCTACAATTTTCTTTTTTACGTCGCAAACAACAGAACAGCCACCATTATCCTGTTCGTTCCGCTCTCTCCCTTAATTCTATGTAGTCTTGCGTTTTTTCCGATTCTTTTTCCATGTGCCATTTTCATGCTCATAACGAGTTTAATTTTGCAATCAAAAAGAAAACGTTTTTTCAAAGCTATAGAAGATTCAAAAATACGAATTGAGCCGCAAGCTGAGCTAGAGTCAGTCCACAAAAATACCTGATTGACAAACGTGGAAAGTATCCACGAAGCTATCGAAAGTTCCGTCTTTTTTGGCATGTCGGCAAACTATCGGAAGCGAGCGTTCTTCCCTGACGCACCCGTTTTGAACAACCGTTTTGCCGTCTGCATCAAGCACCATAAGACAATCCATATTTTGACAAGGGCGACCGCCCATGCCCATTGTAGAATAATCGTATCGGAAGACCTTGCCTTTATACGCAAATTGCAACTCAAAAATTCCATGATTGCCACCGCCATAATACTTCACATCTGAAATTTCTTTTTGGGTCCCGTTGACAAAAAACTCCGCCTTATGAACTTCGTACGTTATTACTCCGGCATATAATTTGCAAGCCACCGGATTATTCTGCACATAAACAAATCCTGATTCGCCATCGTAATCAAAACTGCAAATAAGGTCACTTTGAGCAATAGTATCTATCCAAACTTCACTAGTGTATTCGCTTATGATAGAATCTGCACAAGGGAGGAACTTTTGGTCGGGAACGCGGATATTGAAAATTTTTGTCGGATCTGCAACCGTCGCAGATGACGAGGACTCCGCAAGAATCGCGGAACTAGAAAAGGCAGCAATGCTTGACGAACTGCTCACGTCATTGCGAACGCTCGATGAACTATTCACGTCATTGCGAGAACTTGAAGATTCCGGGTCAGGCCCGGAATGACGGGAAGAACTGGAAAGGAGATTCCCACCTTGGTGGCCATGCGCACTAGACGATAAATCGTCAAGTGCTGTCCGCCCGCTCGAGGCGGGAATGACAATCAACGAGGATGACGACATGAGGACCGTCGCAGATGACGACACGGCGACCGCCGTGGCACTTGACGAACTGTTACTAGATCCGGTTGATGAGCTTGTCGAATTATCGCTGGAGCTCAGGATGACGGTTTGCGATGAGCTACTCACGTCATTGCGAATGCTTGAAGAACTATTCTCGTCATTGCGAGAGTTCGAAGAACTCGAAGCAATCCATGAGGAACTCATTAAATTTTCAGATTCCGCGTTGAATATACTATCGGAATTTTCATCCGAACAAGCAACAAAAAGCAGTGAGCAAATTGGCAAAATCTTATATAAATTCATAACAACACCTATTAAAGAATATATGGACGAACTTGTTTAAAAATCAACTTGCGATCTTCCCCCATGACCTTAAATTCAATGTCAAGGGCAAGTGCGTCGGAATACACATTGTAAAGCACCGCAAAGCGGTTTTGGATTTGCATGACCATCTGGTAAAGCATGTAAATTTCACCATCCGTAAGAATCAGCGAATCCGGACTCAACGAAGAATGTTGCAACAAGACGCTTTGCACACCACGCTGCGGAGGCGGAGACGGAATAATCGAAATGATTTCCGGGAGTTCACCGCCCTCGGGATTCGTAATCGACGTTTCGCCAACTTGAATGTTTGCGTAAATGCCCGCGACCGAGTAATCCGCGATGTTCTGTGTAATGATGACCCCATTCGCCACTTCGTCCGGATAGGCTTCATGAACTGCGACAGCCATTTGAACGGACATGTGATCGATATTCCAGAGGGAACGTTCCTCAAATACCTTAAAGCTCCACACAGAAGCCCACACTTTGCGGATTTCATCGGACGGCAAATCCTTTTCGCGAGCCGTCGCCTTGACAGACTTGTAAAGCCCTGCGCCGTTGAAGTCTTCCAAATCCTCGGAATTTGTACTGGAACGCAGACGCACGCCCGCTTCGCCGTAGAGCCCGCGGACTTTCGCATCGAGAGAATCGCCAAAAGTTTTATCTACGGGAATATGCTTGAACATGTAACGGACATTGTCGAGCATCGCTTCTCGCAGACGCGTATCGGTCTTAAAATCATCACGGGCAATAATGTTTGTGATGTAGCCACGGAGAGACGCTCGCGGTGCCACAGCAGGCTCTGTTTCCCTAGATACAGCACCCTGGGCTTGCCGAAGAGCACTGACACAAGCATTCTTCACTTGCGTACAAATTTCAGACGAACGGCCTTCTTTTCCGCAATCTTCAAAAGAGCGTCCGCACAGTTCCTCCGTGACTTGAGCGTAATCCATAAAGTGACTGTAATGGTAGAACGGCACGGCAAAACCATCAGGAGTATTTTCGGGCAGCAATTTGTGCAGCACTGCAAGATTTGCAGTTTTCACGCCCACCGATTTTGACGACTTGAAATCGAGATTTGCAAAATCGACGAGTCCCGAATCCGACAAGTCGTAAGTCAGCGTTATCGGCTCGCGAACGTTCTTGTTCCAGAACGCCTGAGCTTCTTCAAGTGTCGCCACGCTTACCGTATAAGAATTCGTCTTGACTTCGAGTTTAACCAGCTTTCCGCAAAGGGCGAGCAAACTATCGGGGAGTTCGTTCCCGTTAAATGCGATATTCGGCGTTTTACGCGCCTGAGCGGCAAGATTCACATGCGAAAGCGGCGTCTGTGCGTCCTTGCTGATGGTCGCCGCGACAAGCGGAATTTCGGCAGGGAGCGTTTCAAGAATCAAGATATCATGCGAAGAGACAATCGCCGTATCGAGTTCCGCGGCAGTGAGCTTGCGGAGCGTCCCGTAAGCCGTTCCCGTGTTCATGATTTGCATCGCCACATCGCCAAAAAGATCCGCATGCGTATAGACCGGAATATTTGCAGCCTTGAATTCATTGGCATATTCGGCAGCCGCCTTTTCAGCAGTGGAACCTGCAGGCATATAGAACAGTCGATTTTTCGTGCCGTTCAAGGCGAGGAACAACATCCGCTCTTCAATCAACTTATAAGAATCAGCGACTTGCACAGGCGTAATATAATCCGTCGGGAAGAACGTCATTGCTATCATGGAATCCACAGAAGCATAACACGCAAGCGTTCCGGCAACAGTATTTTTCTCCGCACTGAAATAAGTTTCCTGATTAAAAACAGCAAGCGAACGCGTTTCACCCAACACCATTTCCGCAAAATCATAATGATACAAATACTTCATCGAATTCATAAAATGCACTTCGGCGGAGTCCGTACCAAAATCGCTAATGACAAACTTCACCAAATAGCTCGCACCCATTTCCGTTTTGGACTTATATGATAATTTGCGGAACGATTCATAGCCATCTTGTTTGTAAAAACCGGTATATTCATCATCATTCTGGATAAAGACTGGAAGCGGAGAATCACTTGAAGATTCTGGATCGGGGCCGGAATGACGGGAAGAACTGGATAAATCCTCGATTCCTTCGGCAGAGCTCAAAGCAGGCTCCGCCGAGGATGACGAGAAGTCTATAGGACGAAAAATATCATCTGTATTTTCATCGCCACACGCCAACAACGCAGCCATCAGCGACGCAAGCAAGAATTGAACATATGAAAAACGCCCCAAATGCATTCTTAGCTCCTAACAAATTATTTATTCAAACGGTGATCGCCCGGACAAAGTTCAAAATTGTCGGTAAAATCACCAAACGAACCATCTTCTAAATTAGCAAAACGGCACACAATCGGCAGTTGCCGAACTTTGCTTAAATCATCACCATTAATGTTGCAACCATCTTCTATGAGCGTCGTACCATCGGCCTCATAA
>JAEEGH010026056.1_pt1 | contig 11680 bp, 9 predicted proteins | sample 9134181 | NCBI WGS metagenome assembly JAEEGH01 (sample SAMN16246544, study PRJNA631951) | gut metagenome | biome: gut microbiome; feature: rumen; material: DP-attached | host: Bos | place: Iran: Karaj | collected 2018-10 | reverse complement strand
TTCAGCATTGCATAGAGCGGTATCTTGAAGCACTTACAAACAAGCGTGTCGATAATCTCAAGCTTCGTCTGTTTAAACTCGAAAAAGAAGAAGCGGTAAAACTGCTTTCCGAGATGCTGAAAGTGAGCATCGGCGTAGATTTCAGGTACGACAAATACACCTCAAGGCAGGTCTCTTTCGGCGTTCTTGACACAAGGAAGCTGGATGTCGAAGGGATACTCTCTGCCATAGAGCAGGAGCATCGCCAAGCACATCCCAACGAAAGCATCGAAGATGTCAGGAAAAGAGCTCATACTTGGATTGGGGATAGTTGGTGGTGAAAAATGTGTAACTTTGCAGAACAAATTGCAATTATGACAGAAAAAGAATTAAAAGACGAGAATCCTTGGAAAGAGGTTGCTATGATGATTCTTCCTGATGAGAAGGATTGTTTGTTTCGTGAAGAAGATAAAGAAGCATATGTTTGTGAAAATGACAGATGCATCATTAACGAGTTCAACAAAAACTTTGAAAAAGGAGACAGTCCCGAAAGGATAATAACGAATACTCCTCCTGAGCCATGGCGTGGCAATCCTTTAAAAGCCAATCTGATTATTTTGAGCTTAAATCCTGGATATACACCAGAGATCAATGAAACAATAGCTAAACTGATACAATCTAACGATCACATAAGAACATTATTGGCTAATTACAGGAAAAAGACCCTAGAGTTAAAGGCCGATTCATTTTTACCTGAAGATGAAAAAGGAGACGACCAAATATCATGTGCTCAAGCAGAAGATATGTTAAGTGGTTGGTATTGGACCAAACGATTAAAAACTCTACAAGAAGAATTAGTACAAGAGTGTAATATGTCAAAAACCGAGTTTTTTAGAAAAGTAGCTGTGATTGAATATCACGGCTATAGTTCAACCACCGCAGCTAGAAGTTTTCCTAACAAACCTCTACCCAGCCAAAATTTCACGATAAAACTAATAAAACATATTGCATATCGAAAGGATGTTTGTTTTTTGATTATGAGATCAAAAGATAAATGGGAAAAGTTATTGGAGAAGGACAACATTTGGGGCGAGTTGGACAGAAAAGGCAAGTTAATATTTAGGAAAACACCCGGAAGAAGCCAATATATTACAAATGAAAATCTTAAAGATTGTAATTGTGAAAACGGTAACGGCTATGAAAAAATAAAGGAATTATTAAAGAATTAACAGTCATTTATAACAGTTTTCCTATGTCCAAAAACCAAATCAACAAATACGTCTGGCTCGTAAAAACGCTCTATCGCGCCAAGAAAATCACCCTGAAAGAAATCAACCGTAAGTGGACGGAAACCGAGTTGAGTGAGGGTGAAGAGATTCCGCGCCGCACGTTCCACACTTGGAAGAACGCGGTGGAAGAGATGTTTGACCTCGTCATTCTATGCGACAAGAGCGACGGCGACCGCTATTACATCGAGAACCGTGAGGTGCTTGAGGATGACGGCCTGCAACGTTGGCTGCTCAACACCATGTCGGTCAGCAATACGCTGTTGGACAACAAAGTCCTCAGCGACCGTATCCTGTTGGAAAATATCCCTTCGGGTCAGGGCTTCCTCACCACTGTCATGGAAGCGATGAAGAAAAACCGATTGCTGGGAATCACCTATAAAGGCTTTTGGAGCGAAAGTGAGCACACTTTCCCCGTGGCGCCCTATTGCGTGAAGCTGTTCCGGCAGCGGTGGTACATGGTGGGCAACAGCGTCTATGAAGACAAAACCCGCATCTATTCGTTGGACCGCGTACAGGAAGCCCAGCTGTTGGAGGAGACCTTCAAATATCCCAAGAAATTCAACCCAGAGAACTACTTTAAAGGCTGTTTCGGCATCATTCGCGATGAGGAATGCCCCATTGAGACCGTGAAACTGAAAGTGAGCGCTGACCAAGCCAACTATTTGCGTTCCTTGCCACTACACACCTCGCAAGAAGAAGTGGAGCGCAATGATGATTTCAGCATCTTCACCCTGCAAGTCAGGCCAACTTTCGATTTCCAACAGGAACTTCTTTGGAATGGCGAGGCGCTTGAGGTGCTGGAACCGCTGTGGCTGCGCCAAAAAATCGCCAGTAAGGTCAAGCAGATGTGGAACCACTACAAAAAGTGATTTCAACACAAAATCTTGCCGATATCGGCAAAAACCACTATCTTTGCAGCGGAATTTGAAGGAAAACTTGCCGATAATGGATTATGGCAATGGTCGCATGGGGAGACTGCTCCTGTTTTGGCAATGGAATCATGAAAAATCACTATACCTTCAGCACCGGCGAAACCATCGAGGCCGACCTTGAAGACCTTCGCCGTCTTTTGGCTGAGAACCAACAATATCTTGAGAATTACGAAGATGTCTTCAGTTCCCTTGAGGACGATGACTATATAGCCCGCGGCAACGGCTTTTGCGACCGCAAGTACAGTGACAACTTCGTCGAGGGACAAATTGAAAAGTATAAGAAAAAGGTGGAGGAAATCAAGGGGTGGATTGAAGATAACGAGAAAAAACCTGCCGATAAATGAACTCCTTCGCCGCCATCGATTTCGAGACCGCCAATAACCAACCCACCAGCGTGTGCAGCGTCGGCGTGGTCATCGTAAAAAACAACGAGTTCGTGGATTCGTTCTATTCGTTGATTCAACCAGAACCAAACTATTACCTCTATTGGAATACCAGGGTTCATGGCATCACTCAGGAGGATACCGAGGACGCGCCAGTTTTTCCTTATGTCTGGGAAAAGATCGAGCCTTTGATTGAAGGCTTGCCTTTGGTGGCCCACAACAGCCCCTTCGACCAGGGTTGCCTGAAAGCGGTGATGCGTTGCTACCAAATGGATTATCCGGATTATCAGTTCTACTGCACATGCAGGGCCTCTCGCCGTCACTTTGGCAATCAACTGCCCAATCATCAACTTCACACCGTCGCCGAGGCTTGCGGCTATCATCTGGTCAATCACCACCACGCTCTCGCCGATGCCGAGGCCTGCGCATGGATTGCTAGGGAAATATTATAGATTAAATAAGTTTATTATAAAATAATTAAATAAATAATAAATATTTATTTGTAATTTTTATAAATGTATTAACTTTGTCGATTGAAATAATTAATACAATGGACAAAGAGAATGAACTCAATGAGCCCAAGCCAATTGGTAGTGGTGCTTTGGGAAATATCTACGATCAGTTTAAGGGAAAGGCAAAAGAAGCGTTTGACTTCTTGGTTGCCCACGAGGATGGTGATTTGTTGGGAGTGTTCTATAGAGAGGGTTTTGGCGAAATAGATCTGGTGTGGGGTAACGAATACGGCGGGTTAAAGCATATTCTAATAAAACATGTTGGAGAAAAAAAGAGTTTTGCCACAATAGAAGATGCCGTTTTTGAAATTAAAAGTATTATCGATTTTGGGGAAATTGTTTTCGAAAATGTTGATAAGGGGGTTTTTCAGAAAGGAAACAAGATAGTGACCGTCCGGAAGAATTTCCGGGAAAAGGGTAAAAAAATAGCCGACAAGAACTGGGTTCTGACGGCTTATGATGAAACAACAGCAGATGGCGGAAGTGCTATAACCACCAGCAATTAAGGCAAAGCTGCACGTGCCACTGGCATTTCTGACTGCAAAATTATAAAAATAAATTTACACCCACAAGTCCAAAGTCAATTTTTTTTCATCCCCATCCTTGCGCCATCCCTAAAATCTTTCTATCTTTGAAAACTGAAAACGAAGCCTCCAAACTTCTGTCCTCTTAATTCTAAATTCTTAATTCTTAATTAAATATAAATGTTCCTCGTCTTCGATACCGAGACCACGGGTCTCCCGAAACAATATAACGCACCGCTCACCGACTTCGACAACTGGCCGCGACTGGTGCAACTGGCTTGGCAACTCCACGACGACAAAGGCCAACTCGTGGAAAACCATAACCTGCTGGTCAAACCCGAAGGGTTCATCATCCCCATCGACGCCCAAATGGTTCATGGCATCTCCACCGAACACGCCAGCAAATACGGCCTGCCGCTGCAAGAAGTGCTCGACACCTTCCTGAAATCAGCCGAGAAAGCCAAATACTTCGTGGGCCATAACATCGACTTCGACCTCTGCGTCGTGGGCTGCGAGTTCCTCAGGAACCGTGGCTCCAACCCGCTGCTGGCATGGCCTCGCATCGACACCTGCACCGAGAAGACCGCCGAGTTCTGCCAACTGCCAGGAGGCAAGGGAGGGAAGTTCAAACTGCCCAAACTGAATGAGATCCACGAGATACTCTTCGGCTCCAAGTTCGACTCCGCACACAACGCCTCTGCCGACGTGCAAGCCACCGCAAGAGTGTTCCTTGAACTCATCCGCATCGGCCAGATTGGACGTAACGAGATGCCTGAAAGCGAACAGTTCTTCACCGACTTCCGCGAGGCCAACCCCGACAAGATACAACCGGCCGACATCGTCATCACCAGCAACTTCGACGAAAACGAAGCGGAAGAGGCTCGACTCGAAGAACAACGCGAACATGGCGACTATGTGCCACAACACTTCACCCACCTCCACGTCCACTCACATTACTCCATCCTCGACGGCATGTCGAAAGTGCCCGACCTGGTGGACAAATGCATCAAAAACGGGATGTACTCCATCGCCCTAACCGACCACGGCAACATGTTCGGCATCAAGGACTTCGCCGACTATGTCAACAAAGTGAACGGGAAGACCAAAGACAAAATCAAAGAACAGGAAGCCATACTGAAAAAAGAAGAGGCGACAGAAGAGGAAAAACAACAGGCACAACAGGAAATAGAGAAGCTGAAGACACAGTTCTTCAAGCCTATTTTCGGTATCGAGACCTACTGCGCCCCAGTGAGCATCGAGAAACGCGACGGCCGCCAAGACCGTGGATGGCACCTCATCCTGCTGGCAAAGAACAAACAGGGCTACCACAGCCTCTGCAAACTCAGCTCCATCGCCTATACCGATGGATTCTACTACAACCCGCGTATCGACCATAGCCTCCTCGAGAAATACCACGAAGGCCTCATCTGCTGTTCGGCATGCCTCGGCGGCGAACTGCCCCAAAAGATTATGAATGGCGACATGGTGGGCGCCGGACAGACCGTCATGTGGTTCAAAAACCTCTTTGGCGATGACTACTATATCGAGCTGCAACGCCATAAGACCGACAAGCCTGGCGGCGATACCCAGGTGTATGAACGCCAAAAAGAAGTGAATAAGGTGCTCATCGACCTGGCACGTAAGACCAACACCAAAGTCATCGCCACCAACGACGTGCACTTCGTGGAAGAAGAACACGCCGAAGCACACGACCGACTCATCTGCCTCAGCACAGGAAAAGACCTCGACGACCCCACCCGTATGCATTATACCAAGCAGGAATGGCTTAAAACCCCTGCCGAGATGGGCGCCATCTTCAGCGACATCCCCGAAGCACTCGAGAACACCCAGGAAATCGTGGATAAGGTGGAAGCCTATAGCATCGACTCCGACCCGATCATGCCAGAGTTTCCCATCCCCGAAGACTTCGGCACCGTGGAGACCTACCGCCAGAAATATACCGAAGAAGACCTCTTCAACGAATTCACCCGCGATGAACATGGCAACGAGATCATTAGCCGCGAGGAAGGGGAGAAGAAAATCAAGAAACTGGGCGGATATGACCGCCTCTACCGTATCAAACTCGAAGCGGATTACCTGGCCAAACTGACATGGGAAGGCGCTAAGATGCGCTACGGCGATACGCTCACCGACGAACAGAAAGAACGCATCATCTTCGAACTCCATGTGATGAAGACCATGGGCTTCCCAGGCTACTTCCTCATCGTGAGCGACTACATCCGCGCCGCACGCGAGGAACTGGGCGTGAGCGTCGGCCCGGGACGTGGCTCCGCCGCCGGCTCAGTGGTGGCTTACTGTCTGAAAATCACCGACCTCGACCCACTTAAATATGACCTCCTGTTCGAGCGTTTCCTCAACCCCGACCGTATCTCACTGCCCGATATCGACGTGGACTTCGACGACGACGGTCGTGGCCGCGTGCTCGACTGGATCACTAAGAAATACGGCAAGGAAAAAGTGGCCCACATCATCACCTACGGCACCATGGCAGCCAAATCAGCCATCCAAGACGTAGGCCGCGTCCAAAAAGTGCCCCTCTCCGAAGTCGCACGCATCAAGAGCTTCATCCCCGACCGTAACTTCGACGAGGCAACCGTGAAAGAAGTCGAAGGAAAAGTGCCTGCAAAAATGCCTGCGGTAAATCTTAAAAACTGCTATAAATATATAGAAGAATTAAGAAAGCTTCTTCAAGGTGACGACGAGAACATCTCCACCATGCTGACGTATGCACAGGAACTGGAGGATACCAACCGACAAATCGGCATCCACGCCTGCGGCGTCATCATCGGCGCCTCCGACCTTACCGACGTAGCTCCCGTGGCTACCATCAAGGATAAGGAGACCAACGAAGATGTAGTGGTCACACAGTATGACGGACACGTCATCGAGACCGTGGGTCTTATCAAAATGGACTTCTTGGGACTGAAGACCCTGACACTTATCAAAGACGCCCTCAAGAACATCAAGAAGACCCGCGGCATCGATATCGATATCGACCATATTCCCATCGATGACCCACAGACCTATGCCCTCTATTCCGCAGGCAACACCATCGGAACATTCCAGTTCGAATCGCCCGGCATGCAGAAATACCTCCGCGAACTGCAACCCTCGGTCATCGGCGACATCATCGCAATGAACGCCCTTTACCGTCCGGGCCCGATGGACAACATCCCTGACTTCATCGCGCGTAAACAGGGTCGGCAGGAGATCAAGTACGACTTCGCCTGCATGGAGAAATACCTCAAGGACACCTACGGCATCTGCGTGTATCAGGAGCAGGTGATGTTGCTCTCACGCGAGTTGGCCGACTTCACGAGAGGTGAGTCAGACACCCTGCGCAAGGCCATGGGTAAGAAGCAGCTGGCCAAGATGGAGGAGCTCTACGAGAAGTTCATGAAACAGGGCGTGGAGAAGCTGACCAAGACCGAGAACCTGCCCGAGGAGGAGGTCCGCAAGCGTCTGGAGAAGATCTGGGAGGAATGGAAGAAGTTCGCCTCCTACGCCTTCAACAAGTCGCACGCCGCCTGCTACAGCTGGGTGTCGTACCAGACGGCTTACCTCAAAGCTCATTACCCTGCCGAGTTCATGGCGGCGGTGCTCAACAACGAGTTGGGCGACATCAAGCAGGTGACCTTCATGATGGAGGAGTGCAAACGCATGCATCTAGAGGTGCTCGGTCCCGACGTCAACGAGTCGGAATACGAGTTCTCCGTCAACGACAAGGGACAGATCCGCTTCGGCATGGGTGGCATCCGTAACGTGGGTGAAGCGGCCATCTCAGGTATCATCGAGGAACGTACCAATGGTGGCAAGTTCAAGGACCTCACCGACTTCCTGCTGCGTTGCGCCGACAAAGGCCTCAACCGCAGGGCGTTGGAGAGCATGGATACCGCTGGATGCTTCGACTCGTTCCCCAACTTCCACCGCGCCATGCTGTTCTACATGCCCATGAACGACTCGGTGCCCTTCAGCGAACGCGCCCTCCGCATGGTGGCCTCCTACAACGAACGTAAGAACTCCGCGCAGATGGACCTCTTCGGGATGGGCGATGCAGGCAGCTCCTCGGAAGCACTTACCCTGCCTATGCCCGAATGCGAACGCTGGTCGAAACTCAAAGAACTCCAGATGGAACTCGAGAGCATAGGCCTCTATATCAGCTCACATCCCATGGACTCGTTCAAGATTCCGCTGAAGTTCTTCTCGAACACCACCGTGGAAGCCATGAAGACCGCCATGACCAACCCAGAGAAATACAATGGTTTTTCGGCGCGGCTAGGCGGACAGATCACCAAGGCGGAACACCTGATGTCGAAGAAAAACACACCTTACGGCAAGTTCACCATCGAGGACAAGACAGGAGCCTTCTCGTTCAGCCTGTTCAGCGAAAACTACGCAAAACAGAAAGGCCTTCTCGAAGAAGGACAGTTTGTCCTGCTGATAGGAACACTTACGGCTCCTTATTGGAAACAGGGTGGGGAACCCGATGCCGTGCCCAAAGACCTTGAGTTCCGGCTGAGCGACGTGAGGCTGCTGGATTCGTTGCTTGAGAACACAGGCAAGAAGGTGATGTTCAAACTTGATGTGGCCCAGATGAACGCCGAGGCGGTTGACGACTTCATCCGTTTGATCAAAGAACATCCTGGAAAACAGTCATACAGCATCCAACTCTACGACTCCAACATGAAGCTGGCCTGCAACATGTCGCCCTATAGCGGTGGCGTGGCTGCCCACGAGGTGCTGCCCATCGCCGACGGGTTGCCCTATGCTGATTTTGATTTGAAATAACAGCATTGTTATTTTATGCTATCTTTGTGCACCTAAAATGTTATTACATTAACACTTACCGATATGAAAAAACTATTACTGACTATTGTTGCGCTCCTGCTCACCTCCATGATGATGGCCGGGAGTTTCGTAAGGATTCCCTACAACGGTCGCGCCGAACTGGAAAAGCTCTTCGCTGACCCGAACCTCACTGTGCACCTGTACACCAATACCGACGTGTATGCCACTGCTGAAAGATTCGATGACATCACCATGGTGATGATCGATGAGAACGCTTTCCAGGACTGTGAGATATACACCTTGTTGTATAACCCGAAACCTGTTGTCTACAAGGGCTCTGTAGAGCCTTTCAAAAACGACGGTGCCGTGGCCATCTTCAACAAAGAGGCTCGATTGCCCCAACTCACCCGCGACTTCCCGACGGTGTCCGAGATCGACAGCCGCATCCGTGAGATGATGGATCAGGTGAACATGGACTCGCTGCAAGCCACCGTTCAGCATCTTCAGGACTATGGCAGCCGCATCTGGAACTCTGACAACGCCTTCGCGGCTTCGGACTGGATCGCAGGACGCATGGCCTCCTACGGACTGGAGGTGGAGCAACAGGCCTTCAATGCCAACACCTGGATGGGTAGTGGCGCCGCAGGTCCCAACGTGATCGGCATCCAACGAGGCACACTCTATCCCGACACCTACGTGGTGTGCGGCAGCCACTTCGACTCGTTCTCCTACGAGGCGATGTATGGCGGCGGTATGGCTCCTGGTGCCGACGACAACGCCACCGGCGTGGCCAGCGTGCTCGAAAGTGTTCGAATCATGAGCCAATATGAATTTGAATACTCCATCGTCTATTGCGCCTACGGCTGCGAAGAGATGGGCCTCTATGGTAGTGAGGCATACGCCAGCCGTTGCCAACAACAAGGCATGGACATCATCGGCTACTTCAACAACGACATGAACGGCTACCTCTATGGCGATGAAATCCATATCGACCTGATCTATCCCAATTCGGTGGAGCCAATCGGCACCTACTACATGAATGTGGCCAACATCTATTTCCCCGATATGCCCGTCCGTCACGTCAACTTCAACGAAGGCGACAGCGACCATACCTCGTTTAACAACCACGGCTACATGGGCATCTATCCCTTCGAGGACTATCAAAACTATAGTCCCTATATCCATACCCCTAATGATGTGATCGGCACTTCGGTCAACAGCTTCGGCATGTCGCAACGCTATTGCCAGATGAATATCGGCTGCCTCGCTGAGATCGCCAATCCAGTAGGGGAGACGCCCGTCGTTTCTTGTAACCCAGTGGAAGATTTCCAAATTACGGAATACCCTATCGTCAAAGATCTTTCTTTGATTGCCTTGTCGTGGTCGGCACCTTTGGAAGGCTCAACGGGTGAATTGGATCATTTTGAGGTGTTCCGGGATGGACAGCTTCACGGTACTGTGGAGTCTGACGTATATGAATACACTGACACCATCACCGAGGGATTGACGGCAGAGTACTTCATCAACGCAGTTTATAGTGACGGCTGTGAGGCAGCTTCTGAAACGCTCATCGGATACGGCAATCCTACTCAGCTAACCGAGTTGGCCCTCGCCAAGGCTCAGGTTTATCCCAATCCTGTGAAAGGCGAATTGACCGTCAAGGCAGAAGGCTTGCAGCAAGTGGTGGTGTATAATCAGTTGGGACAAAAGGTCACGTCCATTGCAACGAAGCAAGATGAGTGCATTGTCCCGATGAAATATCCCCAAGGCATGTACCTCATCCAACTGGTCACCCGGAACGCTGTGGTCAATAAGACTGTGGTAGTAAATTAAAGTCTTCTTTCTTCTTACTTCTCACTTCTTACTTCTAAAAAAAGATTTGGATGGCATCAAAAAATACCTTAATTTTGATGCTTCCAAATCTTTGAATATGGACGAAGTCAAGATCATAGAAATCAAGAAGAGCGTATTTGCTGACAATGAGAAAGATGCCGATGCATTGCGGCTAGAGCTTAAAGATAGGGGTGTGTTCCTCCTCAACCTTATGTCAGCCCCAGGAAGCGGCAAGACCACCACTTTGGTCAAAACGATTAACCGTCTTAAGGACAGAATTCGCATCGCCGTGATGGAGGCAGACATCGATAGCGACGTGGATGCCCTCAGAATAAAAGAGGCCACCGGCGTGCCTTCCATCCAACTCCATACAGGTGGGATGTGCCACCTTGATGCTGAGATGACCCGCCAAGGCCTTGACGGACTCATGACAGATCATCTATCACCGGACCTCGTGGTTCTCGAAAACGTCGGCAACCTCGTCTGTCCCGCCGAATTCGACACCGGCAGCACCGCCAACGCCATGATTCTCTCTGTTCCAGAAGGCGACGACAAGCCGCTGAAATACCCCTTGATGTTCTCGGTGTGCGACCTTGTGCTGATCAACAAGATCGATGTGATGCCTTATTTCGACTTCGACATGGAACGTTGCAAACAAAACATCAAAATGCGTAACCCCAACGCACAGGTGATTCCCATCAGCGCCAAGACAGGTGAAGGCATCGATGCTTTCGCTAATTGGTTGTTGAATATGGTTACCGCCTATAAAAAATAACTTTCCACTTTCCACTTTAATCTTTCCACTTTTTTAGTTATGCCCGAAATGTCCACCAAGTTTGTCCCCAAGCACAAAGGCGACAAAAACCCAAACCCGAAACTCATCAAGTTCGTCAGAAAGGTCACAGACCGAATCCCTGGTAAGCTCAAGATGACCACTGACGGCCCCGAATACTGGGGACTGGCATGCATCTTCGAAGACGAGATGGATGCCCAGACCCGTGAGGCCTCGCTCGACCTGCTCCTTGATATGCTTCCAGGCAAGCCTTTGAAGGTTCGTGAACATCGTACCTACAAACTCCTCCATGAGTGGAATGCCAAGAAACACTATACCCCCGACGATGCCTCGTTCGACGAACTGCTGGATAAGCTGGCCTACTTTGGAATGCTGGAGTACGACTATGGCGACAAATACACCAAGGACGGCCCCGTGCCTGGTACCAGCTTCAAACGTGAAGACCGTATCTATTGGGTCCCGATGTTCGTCCCAGGCTCTGCAGAATATACTAACATGAACGTTGAACTGATGGACAAGCATCCTGAGTTGGCCATGTTCTTTGAGCGGATGACTTTCCTCCCGCTGTAGAAGATCACCCCGAGCATCCCCATGGGCGGCGCCGGCATCCGCATGCACGTCATCCC
>JAEEGH010026055.1_pt1 | contig 11680 bp, 10 predicted proteins | sample 9134181 | NCBI WGS metagenome assembly JAEEGH01 (sample SAMN16246544, study PRJNA631951) | gut metagenome | biome: gut microbiome; feature: rumen; material: DP-attached | host: Bos | place: Iran: Karaj | collected 2018-10 | reverse complement strand
CTGGTGGTTGATTTCGGTGCCGGGGATGGTGGGCTCGTTGGCGCTCGATTCGTTGGAGAGGGCCACCTCGCGCACGCCCGTCACGGTGCTCACCAACAAGGAATAGAAGGCCAACATGGCCGAAAAGGGCGTGTGCCCGTTCAGGTAGCCTTGCCGATTCAACTCCAACAGTCGGGGTGAAATCTCGCGTTTCAGCACCACAATGTCCTCTTCGTCAGGGAAGCCAGCCACTCGTGCGCAGTCGAGCGTCGCCCCACGCGGGTTGATGATGAACGGCACGATGCGGTGCTTCTGCTTTAGGTGCTCCAGCGTTACCACCGAGTCTTTTCCCCCTCCGATCGGCACGATAACCGCGTCAGACTCTGCCACTTTTTGGCATTGAAAGACCTCAATCGGTGCAGCATCTTCATCGAAAGAAAAGCTCATAAAGTTCTTTATATCAGACGAAATGCCATTCTGATAGAAAAATTCACCCAAACCTTTCCAATAGAGATTTTTCCACCATTGTTGTTGGGCTTCAGAGAGGCGGTATCCTTTTACGTGTACGATGGGGCAGCAGGCGCATTTCCAGTAGCTGATGAGTTCGATGAGGCCGATATGGAAGATGATGCCCTCCAACTGTTTCGGATCCGCAAGGCGGATGCCGTGCTTGCCGGGAGAGAGGTGCATGGAGGGCGTGAAATGTATCGTTTCGCCAATACGGAAGTCGAAAGTTATATCAATCTGATTTTCACTATATTGATATTGAAAACCTTCGTAAGTGAAGGTCGGATGTTGTTTCCGCAGTTTTTCAAAAAGATCTTGGTTTTGCATAATTATTTTTTTCTACGCAAAAATACAATTTTTAGTACAAAGAAAATGCTTATTTTTGCACATCAATTTCAATTATGGATTTCGAGCGTGATTTTATGAAGGTGAAACCCACGGGAGTGTCTCTCGAAAGTGGTGTTATGCTCGTCTCCACCCCTTTTTTCAACGATACATTTTTCAACCACTCGGTGGTATTACTATTGGAAACAGGTCAGGAGGGTTCGGTAGGGTTGATTCTTAACAAACGCACCCAAGTGAATGTTACGGATGTAAAACCCAGTTGGAAGGTTCCCGACCAGTTTGATGTGGGCGGACCGGTGATGCTTGACACCATCATCACGTTGCATAACTTTGAAGATCTTGAACGTTTCCGCATGGTCATGCCCGGACTCTTCTCTGGCATCGACTCCGTGTTGCTTTCCCTCATTGAGCATCAGGCGATTTCCACGCTGAAGTACCGTTTTTTTCTCGGTTATTCGGGGTGGAGTGCTGGGCAGCTAGAAGAGGAGCTGGAGCGTAGCATGTGGGTGGTTTCTCCCTATACTCCCTCCTTGGTTTTTGACACACCAGTTGAAAAAATTTGGCATAGTGCGGTCAAAAATCTAGGCGAGGATTATTTGCACTGGCTTGATATACAAGATGTTATAACTTTTAATTGATTTTATAAAGAAGACATGAAAAAATTTGCAGTAATTTTGAACGGATGCGGACATTTGGACGGCTCTGAAATCCACGAGGCGGTGATGACGCTGTTGGCGATTGACCGTAACGGTTGTAGTTATACGATTTTTGCCCCCGATGCGCCGCAGTACCATGTGATGAACCATCTCACACGCCAACCGATGGAGGGTGAGCGCAACATGCTGGTGGAGGCTGCCCGCATTGCCCGTGGCGACATCCACGAGATTTCGGAGTACCGACCTGAGGACTTTGATGCTTTAGTGATGCCCGGCGGTTTCGGAGTGGCCAAGAACCTCTTCACCTACGCCTTCGACGGGGCCAACGCGAAAGTGCTTGACTCTGTGCGTAATGCCATCGTCGCCACCCACAAGGCGGGAAAAGCCATCGGTGCGCTCTGCATCGCCCCCGTATTGGTGGCCAAGGTGCTGGGTGACGTTACGGTGACCGTAGGCTCCGACCCGGGCACCATTGCTGATGTGGAGAAGATGGGTGCCTCGCACGTCAACACCCAGATTACGGAAGTTATTTCCGACAAGCGCAACCTGCTGTTCACCACCCCGTGCTACATGCTTCCGGCCTCTATCGCCGACATTGCCGACAGCGCGGAGAACCTGATTGAGACCATGCTGGACCACATCCGTTGAATCGGAACGGACACTGGTGGAATTGAGGGTGAGCATTCGGTAAAAAAGTTGTATTTTTGCAGCGATTTTTATTAGAAAATAATGGGCAATTTATACAATTTATTGATGCAGGACAGTCGTGCCAGCGAGGCGCTGAAAGCCTGCATGAATTGCGGCATCTGCACCGCCATTTGTCCGGCCGCCGAGTTCTTCGACTACGACCCGCGACAGATCTGCGACACGGTGCAACGGAAGGATGAGAATGCCATTGAGGCATTGCTGCGGTCGGAAACCATCTGGTCGTGTGGCCAGTGTTTGTCGTGCAAGGCTCGTTGTCCGCGTGGCAATGCTCCCGGGGAAATCATTCTTATTCTTCGCAAACACGCTCAGTCATTAGGCTACTTCAATGACCATATCCGAGAGCAACAGCGACGTATGGCCGCTAGCCAAGGCAAAAATATTTTGGAAACGGGCTATTGTGTGCATCCCGACTTGGTGAATCCAGCACAACATCCCGAACAAGGACCGATATGGGAATGGTATGTGAACAACATTATGGATGTGGCGCCCAAGTTAGGGGCCAACTACCATGGAGAAGGGCCCGGTGCATTACGCGAAATTCACCAAAAGAATTTGGAAGAAATCCGCCGTATTTATGAAGTGACCGGAGGAATGGACCTCCACCAAAAACTGTTGGAAGAATAGAGACACGCTCAAAAACAACCCTATGATCAACTTCGGATATACCATCGCCCAGACCCGTGTCGTCAACCTCGACAACTGCAACTTCGACAAGTTGGAACAGTTGGAAAAGATTGTTCCCTCCTTCAAGCGTTGCATGAACTGCGGAGCCTGTACAGCCACCTGCAGCGCGCAGCAATTTACGGGCTTCAACATTCGCAAAATCAAATCAATGTACCAGCAGGCACAGTACGACAAGCTGGCCAAGGAGCTGGAACAATGTATGCTGTGCGGCAAATGCACGCTGGTATGTCCCCGCGGGGTGAGCCTGCGGCCGGCAGTGATGAACATGCGCAAAATTCTCAACACTAAATAAATCTCCATGTCTGAATATTTCAATCCGTTTGTACTTCCTTTTGTGCTGGGTACCATTTTTCTTTTTGGCATCTGCATTTGGAAATATGTGCGTTGGTTCAAGCAGCTGGACCGCTTGCAGCGCGCCGTCATCCGCAAGAACATCCTTTCATGGAAAATCCTTCCCGCCCTTTGGGAGTGTTTTTGTGAGGGACTTTTACACCTAAGGATTTCCCGCAAAAACTTTGTATTAGGCTATATGCACCGAAGCATTGCCTTCGGCTGGTTTTTGCTGATTGCGGTTGGTTTTGTGGAGAGCCACATCACCCCCACCGTCGATGGGGCACATCCGTTTTGGCTGGCCATCTTCTACCGCTTCTTCATCCATTCGCACGGCACCTTCAAAGGTGCTATGTTGCTGACCACCATCATGGATGCGCTGCTGCTGTATGTGTTGTCGGGCATTTTGTTGGCGATGGTGAAGAAAATCTACTCGAGAGCTTTGGGCATGAAAAAGGCCACCAAGCATGTGATTTTCGACCGCTTTGCCAAAGCCTCCCTCTGGTGTATCTTCCCGCTCCGTCTGCTCAGCGAGTCGCTTTCTGCAAGCATATACCACAACGGAGGTTTCCTCACCCAGACCATCGGCAATTGGTTTCCCATTGAATTTGCCGCCACTTTCGAGCTGACCTCGTGGACGCTCTATTCCATTGCGCTCGGTACCTTCTTTGTTACGCTCCCCTTCTCGCGCTACATGCACATCTTCACCGAAATCCTGCTGATTATTTTCCGCAAATGGGGTGTGCGTGAAACAAATGTGCGCACGGGTTATACCATGTACGAGCTGAGCGCCTGCTCGCGCTGCGGCATGTGTATCGACCACTGTCCGTTGAACACCGAGCTGGGTATCAACAACGTGCAGTCGGTGTATTTTCTGCGTAACTTGCGGTATAAGATGGACAAGCCCGATGTGGCCGACAACTGTCTGCTCTGCGCCCGCTGCGCCGCCGACTGTCCGGTGAATATCGACCTGATGGCCATCCGGCAGCAGGAGCGCAACAAGGGTGAACTTGATACGGTGGGCAACTACGCCTATCTCGACAAGGTGCAGCCTTTCAACGCCATCGGCCGTATCGGTTATTTCGGCGGCTGCATGTCGCACCTCACCCCCGGCATCACCCAGTCGATGAAGACCATCTTCGAGGCAGCCGGACAGAAATACTGGTTCATGGATGAAGACCGCTCGATTTGTTGTGGGCGGCCGCTGATACAGCAGGGCTACAACCAGCAGGCCGCCGACCTGCGCCGCAAAGTGACCGAGCACATCAAGAAGTCGAGAATCACCATGCTGGTCACCTCCTGTCCCATCTGTTACCAGACCTTCAAAAAAGACTACAAGCTGAACATTCCTGTAGTACATCACACCGAATATCTGCAGATGCTCATCAAGAGCGGGCGCATCAAAGTGCGCAAAGATGACCTGCGCACCGTCTATCACGATCCGTGCGAGCTGGGTCGCGGCTGCGGCATCTACAAAGAGCCGCGCCAGGTGCTGAAAGCCACCACCCACCTCGTGAAAGCCAAGCAGGAAGGCGAGGACAGCCTCTGCTGCGGCATCACCCTCGGCGATTCGCTCATCGACATCGACCAGCAGAAGAAAATCCGCGACGCGGCGGTGACCAACCTCATGTACAAGAAGCCTGACATGATTGCCACCGCCTGTCCGATGTGCAAGAAGGCCTTCGTTCACTCCACCACCCTTCCGGTGAAAGACATCGCCGAGATTGTGTGCGAGAACCTGAAGACCGACAACTAACTTTTTAATTTTCAAGAAAAAACACCGACCATGACAAAACGTTTTTGGAACGAATATCAAAAGGAGATTGCTGACGACCACTTTTTCTACGAAAGGAGCTGCATCCGTCAGACCTTCTTCCCCGGCTCGGAGGCGGCCTTTTTGCGCATCATGCGCGATGTGCTGCACAAAGATATTTACGATGAAGAAAATGCTCATACCTGCACGGGCATCGGCTACCACAGCGACTTTGTGCCGTTGGAGACCACTATGACCGTTGTGGCGCGCCTTTTTAGTCTGATGAAAGAAAAAGGCTACACCAACTACGTGCCTTCGTGCGTCACCTCGTTCGGCATTTTTTCGGAGATGATTGATATGTGGCAACACGACCCCGAGCTGTTGGAAAAAACGCGGGAGAATCTTCGGAAAGCCACCGGCCGCGAGTTTGAGATGCCGACCAACTTGGCGCATCCTTCCGACATCATCTACAAGTTTCGCGAAGAGTTGAAGCAGCAGATGAAGTATCAGTTGGTGAACCGTTTCACAGGCAAGCCACTGCGGGTGGTGGAGCATGTGGGCTGCCACTATGCCAAGATTTTCCCAGAACGGGGCATTGGCAATGCGGAGTTCCCCTACGTGCTGGCCGGCATGATTGAGTCGTGGGGCGGCGAGGTGGTGGATTATCCTGAACGCCGCCACTGCTGCGGTTTCGGCTTCCGCCACTACCTGTTGCAGGAAAATAGAGGCTATTCGGTGGCCAACTCCAAGAAAAAGTTCGAATCGATGGAGCCCTACGAGCCTGACTTCATTCTGACCAACTGTCCGGGCTGCGCCATGTTCATGGACAAGTGGCAATACACCATCGCTGAGATGGAGAACAAGACCTACGACCGCGATGGTTATGGTATTCCGGTGCTGACGTACGAGGAGATGGCGGGCCTGTTGCTCGGCTTCGATCCGTGGGAGCTGGGACTGCAAATCCACCAAGTACAAAGCGAAAAGTTAATGGACAAGATCGGCATCAAATACGATCCCGATGCGAAGTACCGAGGGGTGAATGGCAAGATTTTGCCACAGCCTGAGAAACCCCATGTCTTAAAACAATAATTTTGCTTATTTTTGCACGACAAAAAAATCAATGGTATGCAACCTGTAGTTTGTAATGATTTCAAGGATACCCGTTCAGGTTTCGGCGCGGGTTTAGTGGAAGCCGGCCGCGAAAATCCCGATGTCTTTGCCCTTTGTGCCGATGTGATTGGCAGTTTGAAGATGGGCGATTTCATCAAAGAATTTCCTGAAAGATTCATCCAGACCGGCATTGCGGAGGCCAACATGATTGGCATTTCCGCAGGTTTGGCGCTGAGTGGCAAGATTCCCTTTGCCGGTGCTTTCGCGGGCTTCATCTCTGGCCGCGTGTACGACCAGATCCGTATGACCTGCGCCTACTCCAACCTCAACGTCAAGATTGCTGCCTCACATGCCGGCATCACTGTGGGCGAGGATGGCGCTACCCACCAAATGATGGAGGACCTCGGACTCATGAAGATGCTGCCCAACATGGTGGTGCTCAACCCGTGCGACTACAACCAGACCCGCCAAGCTACGCTGGCCGCCGCCCGCTACGTCGGTCCCGTCTATTTGCGTTTCGGCCGTCCGGCAGTGCCCAACTTCACCCCCGCCGACCAGCCGTTTGAGATTGGCAAAGGCATCCTGATGAATGAAGGCACCGATGTCACCATCATTGCTACGGGACATCTCGTGTGGCATGCTTTGGAAGCCGCCTACGAACTCTCACAGAAAGGTGTTTCTGCAGAAGTAATTGACATCCATACCATTAAGCCATTAGACTGTGAAAAAATCTTGCAGAGTGCATCCAAAACTCGTTGCGTTGTGACGGCGGAAGAGCACCTGATGAACGGTGGTTTGGGCGACAGCGTATGCCAGTTATTGGCACGGAAGCTGCCCACGCCGGTGGAGATGGTGGCCGTAGATGACACCTTCGGCGAGAGCGGCAAACCCGACGAGCTGATGAAAAAATATGGCTTAGACACCCCGCATATTGTGGAAGCTGCCCAGAAAGTGATGGCACGCAAATAATTTCAATTCCAACATGGAAGACGCGCAGATCATTGAGCAATTCAAGGACGAAAAGACCAAAGAACGGGCTTTTCGAGCACTGATGGAAAAGTATCAGAGGGATGTATATTACTCGGTACGCCATTATGTGTATGTGCATGAAGATGCCAACGATGTCACGCAGAACGTCTTTATCAAAGTGTGGCGTTACTTGGACCAGTTCCGGGGCGACTCCTCCCTCAAGACATGGATTACGCGTATCAGTATCAATGAGTCTTTATCTTTTTTAGAGAAGAAGAAAAAGATGCTGAACCTTTCCGACGACAAATACACCGACCATTTGTTGAATGTGGCCGCTGAAGAGAAATATTTTTCCTCCGACAAAATCGAGCAGTTGTTGCAGCAGGCCATTATTAAACTTCCTGACAAACAACGACTTGTCTTTACCTTGCGTTATTATGACGAGATGCCGTACGAAGAGATGTCGCAGGCGTTGGGTACCTCGGTTGGTGCGTTGAAATCCTCCTACCATTTTGCGATGGAGAAGGTGACGACCATGTTGCGCGAAGCGGTGAAGTAGTTGAAAGTTACAAGTTAGCGGGGAGCTATTCGTAGAAATTTCCATCTTATAAAAGAAAAAGATAGCTTGCTCTTTTGGGCCTGACTTCGTCATAGGGCCCCCAAGGATTCTTATAATCTGGGATCTTAAGAACAGTTCGTTGTTCTTCCGCGGCATACACCCCGACAGGTTCTATCGTTCTGTCAGCGTGCCGCGGTTTGCAGTGTGGCGTTTCCCCTCCCCAGACTGCACTCACTTTGTTCGCTTGTCTGGGGTTATTGAGAGTGCATTTCTCCGAAATGCGAGATAAATGCGGTGCGGTATCGGTTCTCCGCCGCCTTGCAAATGGAGGCGTGAAGAAATCGGGGGAAGTGAGCGTGAAGAACGGCGAACTGTCCGAAGATGAGCGCAATGAAATGAAGCTCATCAAGTTTTTCGCCGTTTAGCGAACGAGCCCCGATTTTAGCCGGAATTTGCGCAGCGGCAAAGCGCATTTCTTTTAGATAAACCGCTCTCGCTCGAAAAAGCAAGTAAGCTTTCTTTTTGCTCGCTTACTCGCGGTTTTGGTTCATTTTCTTTGGGCGCAAGCAAAGAAAATGAACAACTTTTCTCTGTAACAATTCAAATCAGTTAAGAAAAAATATTATTTTTGCAGCATCAATCCCTGAATATTCGCAAAATGAAAATCCTCAAACCATTCCTCTTTACCACGTTATCATTTTATATCATGATGATTGCGGGTACCGCCAGCGCTCAGCAAAAAAATCCGACATTTGATAACCCTGTGTCGGAGATGGGGCTGACGCGGTTCATTCCCACGTTAGAGCATACTATCGCCGAGGATAGCAATGTGGTTTACTGCGCCACCCTGCCGTTGGCCTGGGACCGCGTGCGCACCACCATCGGGAGCCCCTTGCAGATTCCGGATAATGACTATGACCTGCGACTTCTTAACGATTCACGCTCGTATCTTAATTCACTGAAACATTATGAGTATCAAGTGAGTACGGATATTTCAGGTTCTCTTATCAATGTGCAAGTGCAATTCAAACTATCGTTGCCATTCTTTACAGAATTGCGCACTTTCCAAGACAGACTGGCCTTCAAAGGAGAAAAAGTGGAGTCTTTTGGCGTGGCGGGAGATGATCAATACGATCAGAAAAAACAGATGAAAATCCTCTATTATGAAAATAACGACCATTTTGTTATAAAACTGACTCCCTCCAACTCCGATCATGAAATCATTCTGTACATGCCCAACACTCGTTTTAACACCATGGCAGATGCTGTAGCTAAAGTTAATGATTTGATAGCCATCGGTCAACAAGAAAAACTTGAAAACAGTCATCGATGGAAATATCAGTTTGAAGATGCAGGTGATATTGTCGTCATCCCCAAAATTCAATTTGACCTCAGCACCCACTTCAGCGCATTGGAAGGGAACGTTTTTATTGCCGGAAATGAGACATATAAAATTAATACTGTTTGGCAACGAACTGCTTTCCAACTTGACGAGAGCGGGGCGGAGATTGAGAGCGAAAGCATAGTGGATGTTATCGAGTTGGGGATCAAAGAGATTGATAATGAGCCCAAAGTCATGGAATTCAACAAGCCTTTCTTTGTATTTCTGAGGCGCAAAGATGCAGCCGTTCCCTATTTCGCCGCATGGCTATATGATACCGAACTGATGATAAAGGAATAGCCCCGCCTCTCCCGACAGCCCCACTTTTCCATTTTCAATTTTCAATTCTCAATTTATCAGTCTCTCACGCACCGCACCGACAGACCTTCTCCCCTGTCTGTAAAGCCTTTGCCCACCACGGAACTGTGGTAATAACTTCCCCAGTAACATCTGTAGGCGGGCCACTCATTGTCTTGAGCACTGGTAGTAGTCCAGTAACGGGCATACTCCCCGAAATGGACATAGCCATCTGTGAAAGTTCCGGCAGGGCGGACGGAAAAACCAGTGGTGTTGTTGTATTCGGGCGTATTGCCTACCGCACACTCGGCATACGAAGCCTTCCATCCTGTACTGCTGGCCAAAGCCTTGGCGATAGCTGTAGAGTCATCACCACAGCTTATATGGTGCTGGATGAGGTAGTCGGTAAGTTGCATCCACTCGGCATCGCTTGGCAGATGCCAGCCATCGGGACACACCCCCTGGATGCCGGAAGGATTGGCATCGTTTCCCTCCGTCTCCCCATGCACCGCTGCTTTCCAGTTGTACAAGTAGCCGTATTCTTCCACATTGTTCGTGTCGTTATTGGGATAATAGAGTTGCAATTGTCCTCCGTTTGTATTGTTGGAATGAGGTATGAATGTGCTGTCGGCATAACGGTGGGTGCGCAGGTTCTGCGCCATCCATACCTGACTGCCAATCTGCACGGCATCATAGTGGTGGCCTTCAATGTCGGTGACGGCATCGGGAATCATCACCAGCACAGCGGGATTTTCCGGGTCAACAGGGGTGGGCTCTGGTTCCGGTTGGGGATCTTTCTCGCAACTAACCAACATCACCACAGCCATCATGCTGAATAGTATTGATGTTATCTTTTTCATCTTATAATAATTATTAAAGATTTGATATACAATGAATTATATTATTCATTACGCAGACAGCGCACCGAATTTCTGGCGGGTGGATAAAGAAGGGTTTCTAGATACAGATCAGTATCTGTCGTCCACAGCTTTGCACAGAAGTTGTAAGCGTTGCTTAGGAAATGAGCATAATTGAATATACAAATATCTTGGTATGAGCCATAAGAAGTGGGGCGAATGGTAAATCCTGTGGCATTGTTGGTGGAAGGATTGCTTCCTACTGAGCATGTCCCATTAATGCGCATCCACCCTGTCTGTGCAGCCAGTGCTTTGGCATTGCTCACACCGTTTCCATTGCATGTCAGTTCCGGATGGGAGGCAAAATAGTTGTATAAGGCCAGCCATTCGTAGCGGCTGGGAATATGCCACCCTTCTGGACAGATGCCCCTGTAGTGTCCGTTGGTGTCGGCGCACCACTCCCCTTCTGAACCGATGGTGTCCAAAGCCACAGCCCACGAATAGAGCAAACCCAACTCGTTGCCGACATTGCTGGCCGAATCGTGGTTAGGCCAGTAGGCACCGTCTTCTGTATAAGAGTATCCATGACTGATGTAGGCAAACGAGTCGTTGATGAAGCGTTGGCCGGTGCGTGGGGAGGTCTCGCAGCGCATATTCTCTTTCGTCCAGCACTGGCTGCCAATCTGCACGGTGTGGTACACGTTGCCCTCGTGGTCGGCAACGGTAGGCATATCAGGGCATGGGGTGCCGTGTTCTTCCTCCACGGGCTCTTCCTCTTCCAAAGCATAATCGCGCAGACAGCGCACCGAGAAGCAGTTGTCGGGGTCGTACCATGGACGAACTCTTCCAATTTCCCATGAACTATTTAGTTGCATCGCAACAGGAGACGATAACGATGCCCTTGAACTGCTCCAGAAGACAGCCGTACTGAACATATCGGCATAATACGTATAGTACCAGCCGGCAGGCAAAGCAGAAAACCCCGTGGCATTGTTCGCTCCCAGGTCGTTGCCGGGGTCGCAAGTTATGGTGGTATCCCGCCAACCTGTCTGTGCGGCTAAAGATTTTGCCAAATAGGGTGAATAGTAATCATTGGGATCGTCAGGGTTGCTACACAGGTATTCACTTTGTGACGATACATATTTCTTCAACTCATACCATTCATTGTAGCTGGGCACATGCCATCCTTCGGGACAGATGCCTCTGCGGTGGCCTTTGAAGAAGGCCCATACGGGGTGTATGCGGGTAGTGTCCACATGCAACTCACCGTAGGTGGTATTGAAGGTGTCCACCGCCGCGTTCCAGTTGTAGAGTACTCCGTAGCCCAGCGGCGCGTAGGTGGCTGAGTCGCCCAGCATCCAGTGCGCCTGCTTGCCCGTGGCGGTATAGGGAGTTCCTTCCGGTGTAATCAGATAGGTTCCTGTGGTTGGTGAGGTTACGCACCGCATATTCTCCCGTGTCCAGCACTGGCTGCCAATCTGCACGGTGTGGTACACGTTGCCTTCGTGGTCGGCAATGGTGGGCATTCCCGGACAGGGCACGGCA
>JAEEGH010026054.1_pt1 | contig 11681 bp, 6 predicted proteins | sample 9134181 | NCBI WGS metagenome assembly JAEEGH01 (sample SAMN16246544, study PRJNA631951) | gut metagenome | biome: gut microbiome; feature: rumen; material: DP-attached | host: Bos | place: Iran: Karaj | collected 2018-10 | reverse complement strand
CCTGCCAAGGCCACGAAGAAAAAGCGCCCCCGCCGCGAGCGTGCCACTCGTACCAAGGACACCAAACCGGCTTCCTCGTCAGGAAGTGCCGCACGTGTCTCTGTGCGTAGGCAAAGACATTAAAGAATTAATATTCTGTTTAATATAAATCGTACGATTATGAAAAGGATTTTTACAGTAATGAGCGTTGTTGCGCTGTTGTTCGTGGCAACGCCGTCACAGGCCCAGAAGGTACAGATAGGTCTGAAAGGTGGTTACAACCTGATGAACATGTCGCTGTCTTCCGGTGCTTCCAGTGTTCTTGACAAGTCTAACCGTTCCGGTTTCTTCATTGGCCCGGCTGTCAGGGTAGGGTTCCCCGTTCCCGGACTGGGTGCTGACATTGCCGCTGTCTATGACCAGCGTTCTTGTGAGATTGAGGGCGAGAAGATCAAGCAGAAGAGCATCAACGTGCCCATCAACCTCCGTTACACCATCGGTCTGGGTGAGATGGCAGGCTTCTACCTGGCTGCAGGTCCGCAGTTCGGCTTCAACGTTGGTGACACCGACTTCACACTGAAGAACGGCGTGACACACGACACCAGTGAATACCGTCTGAAGAAGTCATCGTTCAGCGTGAACGTGGGTGGCGGTTTCGTGCTCATCGACAACCTGGAGATTGGCGTTACCTATAACATCGCTCTGGGTAAGACGGCTGACATCACCTGGGGTGGCGTTAAGGATGCCTACGACACCAAGAACAATGCTTGGCAGATTCATGCTGCTTACTACTTCTAAGGAGTAAAGTAGGGAAGGAAAAAGGAGTGAAATAATGATTTAGATTAAGTAAAAGGCGCAAAACCAACGTTTTGCGCTTTTTTTTGCATAAATATTTGGATAGTTCATAATTATTGTTTACCTTTGTCCCTGTCTAAACAAATAACATTATTAATTTCAAAAAAAGTTAAGTTTATGAAGAAGACATTATTCACAGTTCTTTTCGTTGCCCTCGCAGCTGTTTCTGCTTCGGCACAGAACATGTTCGTAAAGCCTATGGCTGGTGCAACTCTTTCAACACTTACTGGTGATGTAGAGGATGCAAAGATGAGATTCGGTGCCGTTGGTGGTGCTGAGTTTGGCTACATGGTTTCTCCTGAGTTCGCTGTTACCGTAGGTGCTTTGGTTTCAATGCAGGGTGCTGGCGCCAAGGATACTCCCGTTAAAAAAGATGTATCCACCACGCTGACTTACCTGAACTTCCCCATCCTGGCCAACTATTATGTAGCTCCTGGTCTGGCTATCAAGGCTGGTGTTCAGCCGGGCTTCATGCTTGGTGCAAAACAAAAGGCAAAACTGCTTGAAGGCAGCACATGGTATGATTTTGACGTATCTGGCACCGACGGTATGAAGAAGTTTGACCTCTCCATTCCCCTCGGCCTGTCTTACGAGTTTGATGACTTTGTCATTGACGCCCGTTACAACCTCGGCCTGACCAACGTCAGCGACACTGAAGGTACCAAGATTAAGAATGGCGTTATCATGCTGACCGTTGGTTACAAGATTCCGCTCTAAGAAGAGACGCCTCTAACTACAGACCCCCTCTAACTCCCCCTATATGGGGAGAATAGATACCAAAAAAGGACCCGCTCCAAGTCATTGGGGTGGGTCCTTGCTGTATCAGCAAACTTCAGGTGCTTATCTGCTGTTTCAGCAAACTACAAGTGTTTATCTGCATTCTGTCCTCCCCCTTTAGGGGGAGTCAGAGGGGGTCAACATCGTAGTAGATGAGCAGGGAGGCGTAGCGCTTGTCGGCCATGAGCTGCTTCTCTGCCAGTCGGAGGTATTCACGGACACGGCGCCCGTCAATACCGTTTTCCAGTTTCAGCACCATTTTACGGATATTCTGCTGACGCACACGGGCGACGGCAGGCTTGTCGGGCCCCAGCAGTCGGGTGCCAAACCACTGTCGCAGCTGTGTAGCAAGTGTAGTGGCGGCGGTGCTTACCACGCGGTCGTCCTTATGCTTCAGGTAGATGTCGATGAGCCGGTAGTAGGGCGGATATCGGAAGTCTCGGCGTTCCTGCAGCAGCTCGTCGTAGAAGGCAGGCCAGTCGTTGGTGACCACCTGACGGATGACGGGCAGCTCAGGCTGTCGTGTCTGCAGGATGACCAGACCGCGCTTCTTCTTGCGGCCGGCACGTCCGCTGACCTGTGCCATCATCATGAAGGCATGCTCGTAGGCACGGAAGTCGGGCTGGTTGAGCATGGTGTCGGCATTGAGGATTCCCACTACGCTGACGCGGTCGAAGTCGAGCCCCTTGCTCACCATCTGTGTGCCGATGAGGATGTTGGTGCGCCCCTCGGAGAAGTCGCGGATAATGTCTTCGTAGGCATGGCGTGAGCGGGTGGTGTCCAGGTCCATGCGTGCCACGCTGGCCTCCGGGAAGATGTCGCGTATCTCGTCCTCAATCTTCTCCGTGCCGTAGCCCCATGCCTGCAGCTCCTTCGAACCACAGCACGGACACTCCGCAGGTACGCTATAGACAGCACCGCAGTAGTGGCAGATAAGCGAAGCCCTCTGAGCTGAGCCCCCGCCCTTATGTACCGTCAGGCTGACGTCACACTGCTGGCAGCGGGGCACCCAGCCGCACTGGCGGCACTCCACCATGGGGGCGAATCCACGGCGGTTCTGGAAGAGGATGACCTGCTCGCCCTGCTCCAGTGCCTCGCGTATGCGTGCTAATAAGATAGGTGAGAAGGGACCTTTCATCTCCTTGCGGTGAATCAGCGTCTTGACGTCCACCACCTGAATGTCAGGCAGCTCCATGCCCTTGTAACGCTCTGTCAGTTCCACCAGTCCGTATTTGCGAGGTCCACCTCCTGACCCCTCCCCAGGGGAGGGGGGCATGGCATTGAACCAGCTTTCCATGGAGGGCGTGGCGGTGCCTAAAAGGACCTTCGGTCCAAATGAGAAATGAGGAATTAGAAATGAGGAATGGCTTCCGCCTTCATTTCTCATTTCTAATTCCTCATTTCTCATTTGCATAAGCATCACCGCTACGTCCCTGGCATGATAGCGGGGCATGGGTTCCTGCTGCTTGTAGCTGGTCTCGTGCTCCTCATCAACGATGACAAGACCGAGGTGCCTGAAGGGCAGGAAGACAGAGGAGCGCACGCCCAGGATGATGTCGTAGGGGTTGGCTGACAGCTGCTTCTGCCAGAGCTCCTGACGCTGGGCATCGCTGTACTTCGAGTGGTAGATGCCCAGCCGGTTGCCGAAGACACGGCGCAGGCGGTCCATCATCTGCACCGTCAGCGCTATCTCGGGCAACAGGTAAAGCACCTGCTCGTGGCGGTCAATGGCCTGCTGAATAAGGTGGATGTAGATCTCCGTCTTTCCGCTGCCAGTCACGCCGTGCAGCAGCACCACGCGGTGCTTCAGCCACTGCATCTTCAGCTGGTTCAGCGCATCGGCCTGTGGCTCGGTGAGCTTCTGGATGAGCTCCGGATGCGGCTCGCCGCCCATCTCTAAGCGGGGCTTCTTCCGCCGCGTCGTCTTTCCCTCCTCCTGGCCGTCCTCTTTCTTCAGTCCGGCGGGCAGTGCTGCCTTCATCACCTCGCCAATGGGGCACATGTAGTAATGGCTCATCCACTGCCAGAGCTTCAGCTGCTGCGGCAGCAGTACCGGCGCGTTGTCAATGACGCCCGTCACCGTCTTCACCTCGTAGCCCTGAGGCTCCTCGTCGTGCAGTCGAGCCACAATGGCCAGGTACGTCTTGGTCCTGCCGAAGGGCACGCGTACACGGATGCCCACCTGTATCCTGTCCTGCAACACCGCAGGCACAGCGTAGGTGAACATCCCCTCAAGGGGTACGGGCAATATGACGTCAACGTAATTCATTCAATTTGCAAAGATAATGGAAAAAGAGGAAAAAACAAAAATATATTTCCTCTTTTCTTTGGATTTTCAAAGATTTTTTATTACCTTTGCAGTATAAAATCAAAGAAGGTATGCCGCGTAAGAAGTATGGAGTACAGTATGAGTTGCTGCCTCGTCCCTCGAAGGATGAGGACGGGAAGCCGTTTCTCTATGCCCATCCGGCCATTCCCATCAAGTACCCCATGCGGATGCTGGATGATTTCGCCCATAACAACCGCGGATTGCATCAGGGCGAGCTGTCGCGCATGCTCCGTACCTTCATGGATGTGGCTGCCTGCCACATGAAGATGGGTGAGCGTATTGTTACTCCAATGGGCAGTTTCCAGGTGAAGCTGAAACTTGACGGTGACTACTCCGACCCCAAGAAAGTGACGGGCAAGAACGTACAGTTTGCCGGCATAGAGTTTTCTCCTTCCCAGGAGTTCCTCAGCATGGTGGAAGATCATCTCATGGTAGGCTTTGTGCATAAGCCGGATCTTGCTCATCCCAAGTCGGTGAAGGAGCTACGCGAGGAGGGCGTCATCGATGAGGCGCTGCGTAAGTGTCTTGAGCGTAAAAGCTTCACTATTAATACATTCTGCTATTATAGCAGCATGAAATACCCTACTGCAAGAGACTTCCTGAACAAGCTCTGCAAGGGGGAACCGCCTGTGTTTCAGAAGCGTAAGTTCGGTACGTCAATGCTGTTCTCTGCCTATAAGGAGAAAGAAACCAAAAAGTAAAGGGATTTTACCGCCCGCCGTCAGATCTGACGCCGCCCGCCGTCCAATTCGACGGCGCCCGCCGCTAAATCTGACGGCGGGCGGTACGCTTTAAGGAGCCCGCCAGTTGGTACACGGAAGACGGCACCTCGGTACGCGGGAAACGGCACCTTGGTACAAGAGAGTCGGCACCTATTGAAAAGAGAAATGAGCAATGAGGAAAGTGAAACGAGCCCCTTTCCTCATTGCTCATTTCTTTTTTTTCCTTTTTTTTCCTTTTTTTCTTGCAAATTCCAAATATTTTTCATACCTTTGACCCCAAATTAAAAGAATTATCGAGATTATCAATCTTAATTATTAACATTAAAACAATTAATTTATGAGAAAAACGTTACTGACAACGCTCTTCCTGCTATGCTTGTTTGGCATGGCGAGAGCACAGGGTTCAGCCGTTTATGACTTCGAGGACGGACTGGTCCCCGCAGCCTTTACGAACGATGCAACCTATCCTTGGGAAGTCGCTACCGATGCTGCAGCAGGCTTCAGCGGCACGTACTGCCTAAAGACCAGCAACGCTGGAGTGGCTTCTTCAGAATCAGCCATTGAGCTGACGGTTGACTTCTCTGCAGACGGAACAATCGCTTTCAAGGCTCTTTGCATGGGTGAGGGAAGCAGCACGGCTTGGGACAAGTGTATTTTCGAGATTGACGGTGTGGCTCAGTTCACTTACGGTGCTCATGTCTCTGGTTGGAATATTTATTTCTACAATGTGGCAGCCGGCTCGCACACCTTCAGGTGGTCGTACACGAAGGACAGCAGCGTGAACCCCGAAGGCGACTACATGGCCATTGATGATCTGACCATTAACATCGGCGGTGAATTGTCTCCTGCGACTCCCACCAACATCGCTGCCAGCGATATTACTGACAGCTCGGCTAAGATCAGCTGGGATGGAACCACAGACGGCTTCAACCTGCGTTATCGTCCCGTGCTCGAAAATGTAGTGTTCTCTGACGACTTCGAGGGCGGTCTTGGCAACTGGGTGACCATCGATGCCGATGGTGACGGAAACACCTGGGCTCACTCTTCTGATCCTGGTATCTATCATAACAGTGGTGTTAATCTTAGTGGAACGGGACATGAAGGTTCTGACGGCTATGCCATTTCTGGTTCTTTTGCAAATCAGACAAGTCAGGCACTGACTCCCGACAACTATCTGGTGACGGCTGATAAGGTGGCTTTAGGCGGCGTACTTTATTTCTATGTTTGTGCACAGGATGCCAGCTATGCTGCAGAACACTTCGGTGTAGCTGTTTCTACAACGAACAATACTGAAGCTTCTGCCTTCACCATGCTTGATGAATGGACGCTGACAGCAGCTCCCAGTATGAAGAAGGGCCCAGGCAAGAAGGGTCCTCAGCGTGATCAGGGTAACTGGTATCAATATGTCGTTGATTTGAGTAGCTACGCAGGTCAGGAGGGTTATGTGGCCATCCGTCACTTCAACTGCTCCGACCAGTTCATACTTAATCTTGACGATGTTGAGATTACCGCTCCGGAAGTTACTGCTCCGAACTTGGCTAAGCGGAAGCATGTTATCAGTATGCTGCGCAAGGATGATAAACTGTCATGGCAGACGGTCAGCACAACCGATAATTTTGCTGAGCTGACAGGCCTGATGCCTAATACCGAGTACGAGGTACAGGTACAGGGCTTGACAGGACTCGTGGTTTCAGAGTGGAGTCCTTCCGTTTCGTTCAGAACGGCTGAAGCTGTTGATGTTAATGCTCCTACTGACCTGACCGTATCTGACATCACGGCTACATCAGCCACCGTTACTTGGAACGGCGATGCAGACGGCTACGAGATGGAGCTTGGCGTTGCCGGTGGCGAGGAGCCTGCTGCCTATGACTTCAGCGACGGTACCCTGCAGGGATGGACGAACATCCAGGTCAACACCGAGGGTGGCCTGTGGCTCCACAGCGACAATAACCCTGGTGCTTATGACTACTCTCCCTTTATGGACAACGGATTCGCTATGTGCTACTCATTTATTGACTATGACGGTGCATATGATACCGATGCTTACCTCGTATCGCCTCAGGCATTTGACATTGTTGCCGGCAGTCAGCTGACCTTCAAGGCAAACAATGCCAATGTTAGCTATCCGGAATCCTTCTCGGTTTGTGTAGCAGAGACCACGGGTACTCCCACGGCTGCTGACTTTACGGTAGTTGCTACTCCTACTGTCAGCACTGGATATGAAGATACGCCAACTGAAATCTCGGTTGATCTGAGCGCATACGCAGGCAAGAGCATCTGGATTGCCTTCCACGATCAGAACTATGACGCATACGAAATCTGGATTGACGATATCGCCATCAGTGGTGCCAAGAAGCGTGCCATCACCTGGACTCCTGTAGGAGACGTTACCAGCCCATACAACCTGACAGGTCTGGATCCTGAAACTGAGTACAACGTTCGCGTTCGTGGCGTAAGCGGCAGCACTACCAGCGACTGGGTAGCCACCACGTTCACCACGCTGGCAGCTTCTACTGTTCCTGCTCCCACCGACTTGGCTATCAGCGACATCACCGCTACATCTGCCGTTGCAACTTGGACCGGCTCGAACGACACCTACACACTGCGCTACCGTCCGGTTGAGGATCCCGTCGTTCCTCCCGTACCTGGTGACGGCGACACCTTCTCTGTTGACTTCGAGAGCGGCTTGCCCGAGGGCTGGACTGTCATCGACGGAAATGGTGATGGCTATACCTGGTGTCTGACCAGTGATATTCCTACTACTTGGACTTACTATGCAAGCATTACTTTGGATTGGTATAACAGTGGTACGAATGCCATCTGCAGCGGTTCTTACATCAACGGCGTGGGTGCATTGACACCTGATGAATACCTTGTTTCTCCACAGGTGGACATTGCCAATGGCAGCACCTTCAGTTTCTATGCTGCAGCAACTGATGCAAGCTATCCTGCAGATCACTTTGGCGTGTGCGTATCTGATAACGGCACCAGTGACTGGACGATGGTTCAGGAATGGACCTTGACGGCTGCTCCCGGCTATGAGCCTGGCCAGAAAGGCGCTAACCGCGTACCTAAGGCTCCGCAGCGCATCGGCACTTGGTATCAGTACTCAGTTGATTTGAGCGCTTACGCAGGACAGAAGTACATTGCCATCCGTCACTTCAACTGCAACGACGAGTACATTATGTGTGTTGACGACATTGAGCTGAGCAATGGAGCTACTGCTCCGCAAATGGCTAAGCGGAAGCATGTTATCAGCATGCTGCGCGGCGAAGCTGAGTGGACGACGCTGGATGTTGCTGAAGCTACAGCTGAGCTGACCGGCCTGGATCCTGAGACCACTTACGAGGTACAGGTACAGGGTATTACCGGCGGCGAAGTTTCTGAGTGGACACCGTCTGTACAATTCACCACACTGGCAGCTCCTGCTGTTGAGGTTCCCACCGACCTGGCTATCAGCGAGATCACCTCTGAGTCTGCCGTTGCTACATGGAGTGGCACGACTGATACTTACAACATTCGTTACAGAGAAGTAACTGCTTCAACTGATGCAGTTACGGTTACTCTGACAACAGATGATGTATGGGGAGACGGTTCTGGCTATCAGATGCTGCTTGATGCCGATGCCAACGCCTTCGGTTCGGTTATTCCTGAAACGGGTGCCCTGACTACTGGCGGCGACGTTGATGAAAGCATCTATGCTGAATTCGAGTATAAGATTCCTGAGAATGCCGACGGTGCACTGGCCACATCTAACATTGTCCTCGACAACAGTGTTTCTATCGAGATTCCCGCAGGCACCTACGACTGGTGCATTACCAACCCGACTCCTGGCGACCGCATGTGGATTGGCTCTGCCCAGGGTAATGTCGGCGGCCGTGCTGACGACTACACGTTCGAGGCTGGCAAGGTATATGAGTTCCATGTATATATTAGCGGCGCCAACGACGCTACCGACGTAACCATTACTGATGCTCGTGGAGCTGCAGAATGGACAACGGTTGAGGACGTTACTTCTCCTTACAGCCTGACCGGCCTGACAGCTGAGACTGAATACGAGGTACAGGTACAGGGTGTTACCGGAGGCGTTGCTTCTGACTGGAGTGCTTCTGTACTCTTCACCACCACTGAGGGTACCGGCATCAATGGTCTGAAGGTTGCTGGTCAGGAGAACTGGTACACCCTCGACGGTCGCAAGCTTGCTAAGCGTCCGACCACCGCAGGTGTCTATATCCTGAATGGCACAAAGGTTATTATCAAATAGCCCCCCTCTATCTCCCCCTGCAGGGGGAGAACTTAAAAGCTCACTCTCAACAGAGTGGGCTTTTTTTGTTGTTTTTCTTGCAAATTCCAATTATTATTCGTATATTTGCACCAAATTATAAAATATTACTGAGATTAGCAATCTGAATTATTAACTTAAAACAATTGATCTATGAGAAAAACGTTACTGACAACGCTCTTCCTGCTATGCTTGTTTGGCGTGGCGAGAGCTTGGACGAATGTTGGCCTAAGAACGGCGGAGAGTAACTCTTTGACCGTATTCCCAACGGCTACATCAACAAACAACCATGTACCAGCGTACGTCTTCTACTGGGATGACTTCACCAAGAGTCAGTGTGTGATTCCTGCCTCTGAGTTAACCTCTATGGCAGGTGGCACCATTACCAGCATGAAGTTCTACACTACGTCAAACAATGTTTCTTATACATCGGTTTCTACCGTTGACTTCTACCTGAAGGAAGTAGAAAGTGAGACACTCGGTGCATATGTCAATAAGGCAGATGCTACTGTTGTCTATTCGGGAACAATTGAGGTTGTGGCTGTAGGCGATGGTGGAGAGGTCACCATCACGTTCACCACTCCATTTACCTATAATGGAGGTAACCTGCTGATTGGCAGTGAAAACACAACGGATGCTGGGTATAAGAACATCTATTTCATTGGTGAGGAAGGCCATTCAGGTGCAGCCATTGCCGGATCCAATACCTCGTCATTGGATAATGTGTCTCTTAATAACTACGATTTCTTGCCGAAGACCACCTTCACTTATACTGAAGGCGGTGGTGGCGGCGGCTCTACCGTCTATGACTTCGAGGATGGCCAGATTCCAGATGCCTTCACGAACACCTCTACCTATCCTTGGATTGCTTCAGCCGATGTTGAGGCAGGCTTCAACGGCACTTACTGCGCCATGAGTACCAATGTCGGCGTTGCGAGCTCTTCATCTGTACTTGAGCTCACGGCTGACTATCCCGAGGACGGCACCATCATCTTCAAGGCACTCTGCAAGGGTGAGGGTACCAGCTCAGTTTGGGACAAGTGTGAGTTCTACATCGACGACGCCGTGCAGTTCACGTATGGTGCTTCTGTTACAGGCTGGAATGACTATATTTACGATGTTGCTGCCGGTTCGCACACCTTCAAGTGGTCGTACACGAAGGACAGCAGCGTGAACCCCACCGGCGACTTCATGGCTATTGACGACGTTGCCCTGGTCTTCGGTGGCAGCTCAACAGTAGCTACTCCTACGAACGTGACCGTGAGCGAGATTACCGAGAACTCGGCTAAGGTCAGCTGGGACGGCACAGGCGACAGCTTTGCCTATCGCTATCGTCCCGTAAATGCACCGGCTCCTGGTGAAGGCGACTGGTACTACTATGACAACGGTGTCAATGAGGACGCTATCGGTACTGGTAGCGGCAGTAATTTCTATTGGGGTATTATGATTCCCGCAGGAAGCTATGATGGTACGCAGGTGACGAAGGTTTCCGCATACGACTATAAGGCAATGACTGGTACGTTGACCATTTACAACGACGGTACTACGGCTCCTGAAGATGCAGTGGCTTCTGCTCCTGTCACCTTCACTGGTGCTGGGGACTTCGTTGAGTTCGACCTTGAGAATGCAACCATCGATCCCACGAAGAACGTATGGATTGTCTTCTATAACGAGAGTGGGACTGATTATCCCGCAGCAGTATGTAACAACACTGGCGATGCCAACGGTCGCTGGGTATCACTCGACGGTGTCGATTGGGCTGATTTGACCGGTTATGGTCTCGACTACACCTTCATGATACGTGCATACATTGAGACTCCCGTAACCGCTCCGGAGATGGCTCCCAAGGCACCTGCCGCTTGGCAGGAGGGCACCACGACTGACAACTTCGTCACGCTTTCCGGCCTGACCGCTGAGACTCAGTATGAGGTACAGGTACAGGCAGTGGCATACGGCATCAGCTCAGAGTGGACTCCTACCGTCTCGTTCACCACGCTGGCTGCAGTTCCTGTTGTTGCCGTTCCCACCGACCTGGCTATCAGCGACATCACCACCAACTCGGCCGTTGCTACATGGACTGGCACGAACGACAGCTACAACCTGCGCTACCGTCCCGTTGAAGATGCTCTGCCTGGAGCAGGATCCTCCTTCTCTGTTGATTTTGAGACCGGCCTGCCCGAGGGCTGGACTGTTATTGACGCCAACAATGACGGTGTCACATGGTGTCTGACAAACGATATTCCCACTACGTGGACTTACTATGCAAGCTTGACTTTGGACTGGTACCATAATGGCAGTAATGCCATCTGCAGCGGTTCTTACATCAACGGTGTGGGTGCAGTGACTCCTGATGAATACCTTGTTTCTCCACAGGTGGACATAGTCAATGGCAGCACCTTCAGTTTCTATGCTGCAGCAACTGATGGAAGCTATCCTTCTGATCACTTTGGCGTGTGCGTATCTGATAACGGCACCAGCGACTGGACGATGGTTCAGGAATGGACTTTGACGGCTGCTCCCGGCTATGAGCCTGGCCCGAAAGGCGCTGACCGCGTTCCAAAGGCTCCGCAGCGCGTTGGCACTTGGTATCAGTACTCAGTTGATTTGACCGCTTACGCAGGACAGAAGTACATTGCCATCCGTCACTTCAACTGCAACGACCAGTACATCATGTGTGTTGACGACATCGAGCTGACCGTGGGCACTAAGGGACCGTTCATGGCTGAGCGGAAGCATG
>JAEEGH010026053.1_pt1 | contig 11681 bp, 4 predicted proteins | sample 9134181 | NCBI WGS metagenome assembly JAEEGH01 (sample SAMN16246544, study PRJNA631951) | gut metagenome | biome: gut microbiome; feature: rumen; material: DP-attached | host: Bos | place: Iran: Karaj | collected 2018-10 | reverse complement strand
GAAGTTATCAGTATGAACTTGATATTCCTTATCCTTTTGCACTTGTAGCTCCGGGAAGTAATGGTTCGTCAAAAATTACAATTATTCCTGCCTGGTGGTTTATGTATGATATGTTTGCCATCACCAGAAATAAAGATAAATTTACTAAGCGCGATAAACGTGTAAAAAGAATTCAGTTTATTGAAACAGATCCGCTTGCTCCTGATACAATGCAGGAAGTGATGAATGCGCTTGAACGCATAATCGGGCTGACTATCGGTTATTTGAAGTCGACAAATAATGAATATATAGAAGGAAAATTAACTCCAGAAGAGCAGTATCAGGCTGCAAAAGATTTCCTTCATCAGAATCCGGATGCAGAGTTTATTGTTGAAGATTCAATCTGCCAGAAAAAATATGGTGCTGAAATTGTAAAACCGGCACAGGCCTATAAAACTTACCGTAAGGTTGTAAAATATTTTGCAACCCGTACACTTATGAGTTTCTGTCAGGATTTGAATCAGGAAAAACTTACCTTCGAACTTGTTGAAGGAATTCGAAGGCTTCCACTTTTCACTGAATGGGAAAATGTTGGCGGCCAGATTATTCCGTCTGATAAGATTCAGGAACTTTTTGCGTCTATTAAGAATGGCACTGTAAAAAACTGGGCTGATGTACATGAGTTCTATAAGCTATGTGAATGTTCTTATGAGCAGTGGAAGGTTCGTTATGCACTTTATCTTCTTGAAAAGCTTTATTCACGGCCGATAGAAGAGTTCTCTGTAGATTTGTATAGAAATATTACAGATGATGTTTCGATTGTAGCTTATGATATTTACAATGCCTCTCTGCGTTCACGCGAAAAGGATTATACAGATTATTACCGCAACATGGTTTACCGCAGCGAAAAAGAAATGGACGAGGTTATAGGACCTCTGGAAGATAACTCGTTCCTGCTTAAGCTTCGTAATGACACTGCTGAGTTCACCTCGAAAATCAAAGAAATATTTGTTGGTTTGACTAAGTAGGGGATTACCGTTAAAATCAATAGTATGTACGAAAATACTTTGCTTCCGATAAGACTCGGTATTGATGTTGGTTCTACAACTGTTAAGGTTGCAGTTCTTGATGATGATGACAAATTGATTTACGGTGACTATCAGCGTCACCGTGCAGATATAAGAAGCACAATTATTGCCGTTGTAAATAAGGCACTTGATTTTCTTGTTGCAAATGTTGAAGGTGGTGAGAGCCGAACCATTACTGCTAAGGTAACTGGTTCTGGCGGTCTTTCTGTTTCTCAGTGGCTGAACATTCCTTTCATTCAGGAAGTAATTGCCGCTACTACTTCTGTAAAGAAACTTATTCCACAAACTGATGTTGTAATTGAACTTGGTGGTGAAGACGCCAAAATTACATATTTCCGCGGTGGTGTTGAGCAGCGTATGAACGGTACTTGTGCCGGTGGTACTGGTGCCTTTATTGATCAGATGGCTGCTTTGCTTGAAACTGATGCTTCTGGCTTGAACGAACTTGCTAAGGGCATGCAGCAGATTTATCCTATTGCTGCCCGCTGTGGTGTATTTGCTAAAACTGATATTCAGCCTTTGATTAACGAAGGTGCACGCCGCGAGGATATTGCGGCTTCTATATTCCAGGCTGTAGTTTCACAGACTATTTCCGGTCTTGCCTGCGGTAAGCCTATTCGCGGTCACGTTGCATTCCTTGGTGGACCGCTTCACTTCCTTGATCAGCTTCGTTTACGCTTTGTTGAGACTTTGAAGCTTAAGGATGATGAGATTATTGTTCCTGAAGATTCTCAGCTCTTTGTTGCCAGCGGTTGTGCTTTTGGTGCAGAGAGAAAATTTGGCGGAGAAGGTCAGGAATCTGCTCAGGGCTTTAAGTTCCCTACAATTTCTGAGTTCCGCGAAAATCTTAAAAATCTTGTTGGTGCTGAGCTTAGCGAAGTTCAGCGTCTTGAACCGCTTTTCAAAAATCAGGCAGAACTTGATGAGTTTGAAGTTCGTCACTCAGAGCAGAAGGCTAAACGCGGCGAACTGACAAAAACTCACGGCCCTGTATTCCTTGGACTGGACTCTGGTTCTACAACTACTAAGGCTTGTCTTATCGATAAAGACGGCCGTATTATCTGGGATTTCTATGCACACAATCAGGGAAATCCTGTTGAGCTTGCCGTTCAGGTTTTGAAAGACCTTTATGCTAAGCTTCCTGAAGATGTATATATTGCCCGTGCTGTTTCTACTGGTTACGGTGAAGCACTTTTCCAGGCTGCTCTTGGTGTAGACTCTGGTGAAGTTGAAACAATCACTCACTTCCGCGCTGCAAACTTCTTTGTTCCAGGTGTTGAGTTCCTTCTCGACATTGGTGGACAGGATATGAAGTGTCTGCGTATGAAGGACGGTGCTATCGTAAGTATTCAGTTGAACGAAGCCTGCTCTTCTGGTTGTGGTTCCTTCCTTGATAACTTTGCCAACACAATGGGCATGGATGTAAAAGAGTTCGGTAAGATTGCTTTGATGGCGCAGAAGCCTGTTGACCTTGGTTCACGCTGTACTGTATTTATGAACAGCCGCGTAAAGCAGGCTCAAAAAGAAGGTGCTTCTGTTGCTGATATCGCTGCAGGTCTTTCTTATTCTGTAATCAAAAACGCTTTGTTCAAAGTAATCAAACTTCGCAAGGCTTCTGATATTGGTGAAAAGGTAGTTGTACAGGGTGGTACTTTCTTTAATGATGCTATCCTTCGTGCCTTTGAAAAAATTGCAGGTGTTCATGTTTACCGTCCTGATGTTGCAGGTCTCATGGGTGCTTACGGTTCTGCTCTTATTGCTTACGACCAGTGGCAGGATCTTATGGCTCCAAAACCAGGCGAGCCTGAAGGAACTGTACATGATGTACGTTCTCACATTGCAACTCTCAAGCAGCTTGAAAACTTCCATGTTGAACTTGATCTTCGCCGCTGCGGAAAGTGTCAGAACAACTGTCTTCTTACTATAAATACATTCTCTACTGGAGATGAAAAACGTACCTTTATTACCGGTAACCGTTGTGAAAAAGGTGCCGAAATTGAAGGCGAAGTAATTGACGCAAGTAACAAAAAGAATACTGGACTTGATGATGATGATGCAGGTCCACTTCCAAATCTTTTTGACTGGAAATATAAAAGACTTTTCAACTACGCACCTCGTAAGCCGGAAGATGCTCCTATGGGAGATGTTGGTATTCCTCGTGTACTTAATATGTACGAGAACTATCCAATGTGGTTTACCTTCTTCAATGAACTCGGCTTCCGTGTAATTTTGAGTCAGCGTTCAAGCCGTACAGTTTATGAAAAAGGTCTTGAGACAATTCCATCTGAGTCTGTATGTTATCCTGGAAAAATCAGCCATGGTCATGTGGTTTCACTTTTGCAGCGTGGTATTAAGTTTATTTTCTATCCATGTGCACCTTATGAATATCAGGAAGACCCTGGAGCTGGAAACCATTATAACTGTCCTATTGTAACAAGTTATCCTGAAGTTCTCCGCAATAACGTTGACGAACTTCGTCAGGATCCTACTGTTACTTATATGGATCCGTTCCTTCCTATTTTTGATAAGGATGCTCTTGCTGAGCGTCTTTGCGAAGAAATGCTTCCAAAGTTCCCTAAGCTTACACGCGACGCAATTCTTGATGCTGTAGATAAAGCTTGGAAAGAACAGGAAAAATTCCGCGAGGAAGTTCGCCAGAAGGGTGAAGAAGCTCTTGAAGAAATCATTACAAAGGGCGGTAGCGGTATTGTTCTTGCCGGACGTCCTTATCACCTTGATCCGGAAATCAACCATGGTATTCCGGAAATGATTAACGGACTTGGACTTGCTGTTCTTACAGAAGACTCTGTTGCTCATCTTGGAAATATTGAACGCCCTCTGCGCATTATTGACCAGTGGGTATATCATAACAGACTTTATCGTGCCGCTCAGTTCGTAAGTGAAATGCCTAGCCTTGAGCTTGTTCAGCTTACAAGCTTTGGTTGTGGTCTCGACGCTGTGACTGCCGATCAGGTAGATGAAATCCTTCGTGCTAAGAGCCGCATGTATACTCTTATCAAGATTGATGAAGGAAGTAACCTCGGCGCGGTTCGTATCCGAATCCGTTCTCTTATTGCTGCCGTTAAAGAGCGCCGCCGCAATAAGGCTAAGCCTGTTATTAAGTCATCAGCTTATAACCGTGTTATCTTCACAGAAGAAATGCGCAAGAACTATACAATCATTGGACCTCAGATGTCGCCTATTCACTTCAGAATTCTGGAAAAGGCTTTTGCGGCCTGCGGTTATAACTTTGTAGTTCTTGATGCTGTAGATCCTAAAGCTGTAGAAGCTGGTCTTAAGTATGTAAATAATGATGCATGTTATCCGTCTCTGCTTGTTGCCGGTCAGATGATTGCTGCTCTTGAAAGTGGAAAATATGATCTTGATAGAACTGCATTGATTATCACTCAGACTGGTGGTGGATGTCGTGCTACAAACTATATTGGATTTATCCGCCGTGCATTGAATGACGCGGGCTGGGGACAAATTCCAGTTCTTTCTCTTTCTGCTCTTGGGCTTGAAAAGAATCCTGGCTTTAAGATTGATTTCCCTCTGATTGATAATCTTGTTAAGGCAATTATGGTGGGCGACGTATTTATGCGCGTACTTTACCGTACACGTCCTTACGAGGCAGTTCCGGGAAGTGCTAATCAGCTTTACGAAAAATGGAATGCGCGTGCAGAAGCTCTTTTCAGTAAGAGAGTTTCTAATCGTGCTTACAATAAACTGATGAAGGATATTATCCGCGACTTTGACAACCTGCCGCTCAAGCCTATTAAAAAGCCGCGCGTTGGTGTAGTAGGTGAGATTCTTGTAAAATTCCACCCGACTGCAAACAATCAGATTGTTGAAACTATTGAACGTGAAGGCGCTGAGTGTGTAATGCCTGACCTTGCAGACTTCTTCTTCTATACTTTCTCTGATGATATTATCCGCCGCAGAGATTTGAAGTTCTCTCTTAAATCTGAAATTATTTCGAGACTGCTTGTTTGGGCACTTGATCTTTACAGAAAGAAGATGATTAAGTACCTCAAGAGAAGCCGCAGATTCGAAGCTCCATCTTCAATTTACGATTTGATGAAGGGTGTTGATGATATCGTTCAGCTTGGAAACATGACAGGTGAGGGCTGGTTCCTTACTGCCGAAATGGTTGAGTTGATTCACGAGGGCGCACCAAGTATTGCCTGTGTTCAGCCGTTTGCATGTCTTCCTAACCACGTTACCGGAAAGGGTATGATTAAGGAATTGCGTCGCCGCTTCCCTGAAGCAAACATTTCTGCAATCGATTATGACCCGGGTAGCTCTGAGGTTAACCAGTTGAACAGACTTAAACTTCTGCTTTCTAATGCACCGGTTGGAAATCATCCGGATGAAGTTGATAATAATATGATTCGTATGCCGGACGGTTCTCTCGTTAAAGCTGAGATTCGTCTTGCAGCGGGGGCAACCGATACTGATCCTGCCGGTGAAGCAATGAAGGCTTAACCGGCCTGGTGAGGGGGAGGAAAAATTGAAAAAACTAGTTTGTCTGATTACGGCTATCTGTCTTATGGTTCCGTTTTTTGCGGATTATAACAGGCTTGGTATTCCAGATTCTTCAGAAATCCGAAAGGGACTTGAAGAACGCTGGTTTACCGCCCCTTTAAGTGAGGTTCGTTCTAATCAGCCGGAAATCCGTGCTAATAATAACGGCCAGAAATTTCAGATTCGTCTGGAAGAAAGTGAGACAACGTTTAATGTTTTTGTTTCCCCTCGAGCACTTATCAAAGTCAATGTATATTCTGATAAAGGAATGTATACCGAGGAACAGGAGCTTTACCCTGGAGATGTTGCTGGAAGCTGGGTACTTATCCGCGACAAAAGAACCGGAAAGCCGCTGCGTATCCGTTACTATTTTGTAAAAAACAGTGAAGTATTCATTCAGTTTACTCCTCAGGGAAAAATTGCCCTTGCAGATTTAGTAATTTTTGGTAATTATGCTGCTCGCGGTGTTCCTACAGGAATGTCATTTGAAAAATTCTACACAGCATCTTTTGAAGATGTAATGACAATAACAGAAACTAAACTTCCATGGAATTATGTTTTAGTTGATCCTCAGGTATATCACAGCATGAAACAGATGTGTGCTGTAATCCATGAAAAACTGCCTGAAATCTATTATGTGCAGGATGCTATGTATGATGAAAATCATGAGCTTGTGCATATTTCTAACGGGAAAAAGTTTGAAAAAGCAGAAATGACAGATTTCCCAAAAGAAAAACTTTTGTTATCATCTGCAGGTTTTGTAAAATGGATTGCAGACGGTCTTGTTGAACCGATTTCTGGCGGAGTTCTAAAAAGAGAGCCGCTTATTAAAGAAACTGTTTCCGTAAAAGATAACGGAAGACAGGGCGTGCTCTCTCAAAAATATGATCTTTTCTTTGCTCTGAACTGGGTAAGAAATCTTGCATCTGCAGTTGTATCTGTATATTCAGGAAAAACTTACATGTTTAATCAGTCGGGAGTAGATGTAAAACTTAATCCTTTTGCATCTTCAATTACAGAAAAAGGTGTTGCAAATACAGTTACCTTTGTTGAAAACTCCGGCCATACAGTTGCAGTTTTGAATTCGCTTCTTTATGTGCTTGCGGCAACAGAACCTGGTACATTGTATTTAGGTGCAATCAGAGGAACCGACAGAACTGTATCTCCAGAAATAATGGCTTTTAATGAATGTGTTGCGTTTTTCCCATATTTCCAGGATGACGGAGGCTTTGCCTGTACAGTCTTTATGAATGGACGGGAAATGACTCTTGAAAATTTCTGTTACTATTATGCTGATGATTTTGTTTATCTTACAAGGGTAAAATCGTCTGAGAGATTTTTCCCACAATAAAACTGTCCGATGGTTGACCAGGTGAAGCCGTATTGAAACCATCGGAAAACTGATAAGAGTGGTTTTGATATGATGCTTTGCATTACTCAACCACCGGTAATTTATAAATATGAAACGATTTATTACTATATTTTTATTTCTGATTACAGGATTCTGTTTTGCACAGAATGCAGATACCGATATTCAGCTCTACAATGAAGTTTGTCAGAGTTTTGAAAATGGATTTTATCCGGGCACAGTGAGTGCTGCAGAAAAACTGCAGAAAAGTTTTCCAGACTCAACTTTGATTCAGTCGGCTTTAATCTATAAAGGCGAATCTCTGGTTTATATGGAAAGTTTTGACGAGGCTGTTACTGCTTTAGAGGCGGCGCTCGTTCAAATGCATTCAGGTTCAGCTGAAATAATTCACTGTAATTATCTTCTGGGGATTGCTTTTTATAATCAGAAAAAATATTCAGTTGCACTTGATAAACTTCATTTTGTCTGCAGTCTTTCTCTTAAACAGAAAGATATGCGTTATTATGCAGACAGCATTCTTTATTCTGGCCGGGCTTTTTATGAGCTGGAAAAACACAAGGATGCAATTCCGCTTTTTGAATATGTAGTTTCAAATGGAAAAAGTTTTGATTCGGCTGAATATTCAGAAGCTCTTCAGAAACTTTTTATCTGTTATAACAAAACAGGAAATCCTTCAAAAACTGTAGCTTTATTTAAAAAGCTTTCAGAAAATGATTTTGAAAATGCTGTTTATATGAAACTCTGCTTTTATTATGGTGATGCCTGTGCAGCCTTAAAGAATAATAAGGATGCATATGAAGCATATAGCCGTGTACTTGCAGGTGGAGACGAAGCCGCTGCAATTGCAAATGACTTTTTGATTCGACTTGCAATTGATGAGTTTAAAGCTAAGAATTATGAGAAGGTAGAAGAGTATCTTTCTAAAATAGAAATAAATGAAGAAAATGAAAATACAGATTTGAAGTTATTTAAAAATCTGTATGAAGCAAAACTGCTTCTGGAAAAAGGAAATCCTGCTGAAGCAGAAAAGAATTTATCTGGTCTTGAATCAGCTGCAAAGAAATCTGTTGCAGATGGTGCTGCAGATGGTGCTGCAGATGCTTACTATTCAACTCTTTTGCAATGTAAGCTGCAGAATGAAAAATGGGAAGAGATTCCTGGTGTTTATGGAAAAATAAAAAATCCTGCAGCATCAGACAAGTTTGCCGTTTCTTCATATTATTATAAGAAAGGTCAGTTTGAAAAAGTTGATTCTTCTTGTGGTGAACTTTATGCTTCTGCACTTTGTAAACTTGGGCGTTATTCAGAAGCCTGTTCAGAATATGCAAAACTAAATTCTGTGTCTTTTGATTATGCACTTGCGCTCTTTAGAACCGGCCGTTATGACCAGGCTGTAAAAATTGCAGATGCAGGCGCTGCTGGGGAAAAAGAATATCTTGCAGGACTGTGTTTTATAAATCTGAAAAAATGGAATAATGCGTCTGAGCGTTTTGCGGCTTATATCCGACAGAACTCTAATCGTACGGACTTTACAAAGCTTTCTTTATATTACAAGGGATATGCGGAATATAATCAGGCAGAATTTAAAAATGCATATTCATCTTTTGTACGTTATTGTTTGGAAACTCAGGACGAACCGGGACCATATCTGCTGCGCGGTTATGAGTATGCTGTAAAGTCTGCGCTGCAGAGCGGCGATTTTAAGAACGCATCTGTTCAGGCTGCAAATCTCGTTCGTTATTCACAGGACGGAGAACAGAAACAGAAAGCTGTTGTTCTAAGTGCAGAGATTTTTGCAGATTATGGAAATTATGATTCAGCGATTCAGCTGCTCGCTCCATATACAAATGGTCGTGATGAGTTTGCTGCTCAGTCTCTTTTTATGACAGCAAAACTTTATGAACGTCAGGGAAAGATTTCTCAGGCAGATGAAGGGTTCCGCCGTATTTATGAAGGATTACCTCGCTCAAGTTATGCAGAAGAATCAATGTATCGGGTAGGCGAGGTTTATTATTCGGCAGGAGATTATTCTCAGGCTTATTCACGTTTTAATAAATATGTTTACAAATATGCTTCGGGTCGTTTCAGTGATGCAGCTATGTTCTATTGTGCAGACTGCGCGCTTCGTCTTGGAGAAAACGACCGCTGCGTTATGTTAAATAAGACTTTACTGCAAAAGTGGCCGGCTAGTATCTATGCTTACGGTGCAAATAAAAATCTTCTGGAAGCATATTACAAGCAGGAAGAGTATTCACAGGCACTGAATGTTGCAAGAATTATGCTCCGTGATTTTGCACAGCAGGCTGCTGATGATGAAATTGGAAAGCGTGCCAAAGAACTCGAAAAAATCGTAAGCGGAACAGACCGCCGAGTTGCAGAAAAAGAAACTGAATTTAATAAGCTTGGTGGTGCTGGAACTGCAGCTGGACGCAATGCTGGTACTGAGCTTGTCCGTCTGTATGCAGAAAGTTTGTCTACTCAGAATGAAGCTTATGAGCTTGCAGTAAAACTTCTGGCACGACAGACTGGTTCAGAAGAGCGCGCAGCTGCTGCCTATAATGCAGAGTTCATTGCAGAGTACAGCCGCAAAAAAGGTGAAAATAAAAAGGCAGCAGAAATGTATCTTAAGGCTGCAGAATATTATAGAAGTGTAAAAGACAGTTCAGGGGCTGCAGCTGCACTTTATGGTGCGGCAGAAGCGTTTGCAGCAGATGGTCTTAAGGGGGATGCCCGTGAGACAGCGGCATTACTGAAAGAACTTTATCCAAAGAGTATACAGGCAGAGCGTGTAGACCGTGTTACCGGTGATGCACGTAACTAATGGAGATATAAAATGAAAAAGAAATTATATGCGGTTATGACAGCTGCTTCAGTTTTAGCTTCCGGTATGTTTGCACAGAATATTGAACTACCGGAAGTAACAACTGTTATTTCTGGTGAGACAGAAAAAGCAGCCGAAGATACACTTCCAGATTTTGGTGATGTTTTAAAGATACCGTCTGGAAGTGGTGGAGTAGAACCCGTACTTCCAGAGGTTGAAACTTCAGGAAATACAGAGGTCGCAGAAGGAAAATCAAGACCAGTAGAAAAGTCTGTTTATGCTGAAGGTTTTGTTGGTGGCGGATATCCGTTGTTCTTTATAGGAAACATTTCTGTTGCAAGAACTGTCGGCGCGAGTCCTTTTAAATTCAGTTTTGAACATGAATCTGCTCTTGCTTATGCAAATCATTCTGTAACAGATGGTTTTAATGACAGAACTACAAAACTTAGTGCAGAAAAAGAATTTCACAAAAATAATGTTGACTGGTCTGCATCAGGTTTTTATAAGTCATCGGCTGATGGTCTTCAGGGAAATGTATTTGAAGGCAGTTCTGAAATCGGACTTTTTAACCGCGACCTTTATAATGCAGAGAGCAACCTTTCGTATACTTTTGATAATGGTTTTTCTATTGGTGTTGAAGCTGGTGCCTGGCTTTATAACAGATATCCTGAAATTTCAACTTCATGGATAGAGAATGTTTTCTTCTATTCTCTTGAGCCTTCTGTTTTATTCCGTTGGGCAGGTCATGGTTTTGATACAGGTTTTACTATTGATTATGAATATGGCTCAGAGATATTAAAAAGCCATCGTGCAAAATTTATGGTAGACCTTCAGTGGAAAAATGATTTTGTAAAGTTATATGGAGATGCTGCTGCAGTTGTTGGAAAGAATGTTATGGAGAAATCTGTAATTGTTCCTTTTACTGTTGGTGTTGATGCATCGTTCCCTGTTTCTTTTTCTAACCGAAGAGTTTCAATTGCTGCTGAAGGAGGAATTGATTCCTTTAAGCCTAAAGCTTTTGAACTTGAAGAAAATTATAAATTTACAACAGTTCAATGGAATTTAACTGAGACTTCTGAATGGTTTGGAAAATTGAATATAGCTGTTCCAATTAAGACTTCATTTACCGGTAGTGCAGGCTTTGAATATCGTCAGACTGCTTTTGATAACGGCAGATGGATTCCAGGCTATGATTCAAACTTACCGATTTACGGTTATGAGACTGGTGATTTCCAGGGACTTGCTACTGATTTTTCTGTTTCATATCACAAGGGAATTCTTACTGTAAGCGGAAACTGGCATTCTAACTGGATTGATGTTCCTGCAGATGAAAATACACAGAATGTAAAAATTGTTGTAAATGTGCAGGAAGAAAATACAAAGTGGGGAGTGAACTCAAGCTTTGAACTTCCTATAAATGAAAGTGTTGAAACTCCGATTGTAGGAGCTGAAGGTTTTGTTCGTGTAACTCCTTCTGTTCGTGCAATTCTCAGTATTAACGATTTAATAAAATTGTTTAAAGGAGAGACCCGTACTTATGCCGGAAAATATGAGGCACGAGGTGGATCTGCAACTTTACTGTTAAAATTTATCTTTTAATAATTTCTGAACTTATGGATTTTTAAGGGGGTATATATGTTTCAGACATTAAAATCAGGTGGACCGTTGATGTTCCCAATTATCGTTTGTGGAATCATTGCGACCTTCATTATCATCGAACGATGTATTTATTTTTTTAATATCAATAAGCGTGATCAGAAACTTATGAGTGATCTGGATGGTTCTCTTGCTGCCGGAAATTTTGAGGCGTGTGCAGTTGCCTGTGCTCAGGCTGACACCCCGCTTTCTCAGGTTGTTAAAAAGGCTGTGGATTGCCGCCGTTATGAAGAGCATGATTTGC
>JAEEGH010026052.1_pt1 | contig 11681 bp, 8 predicted proteins | sample 9134181 | NCBI WGS metagenome assembly JAEEGH01 (sample SAMN16246544, study PRJNA631951) | gut metagenome | biome: gut microbiome; feature: rumen; material: DP-attached | host: Bos | place: Iran: Karaj | collected 2018-10 | reverse complement strand
TTATCTCTCTCACGCAGATGGCATTATAAAACAAAGATTTTGTATTGCAACAAAAAACCGCCCAAATGGGCGTTTTTTCATAAGAAAAACATTATTTGTTAAATATATGTGCAAACCTTTCACCCCAAAATGCACGACGCGCATTATCATATCTTTCTTTTGCTTTACGAAATGCACTAACTGCATCTTGATATTGTTCCCAAGATACAGAAGCAACCAAATTATCAGGATACCAAAAACAATCTTTATTTAAACACGCAGAATGTTTTTCATAATTCTTGCAAGGAAAACTTTCTGTAAGAGCATCTGGACGTATAAAGGACGTATTGCTGAAAGGACGATGACATGTATGATTTACAATACATGGGTATTCTTGGGTTCCAAACAAATTATCATCAGGTCTTTGTAAAACTTCACTAACATTTGTCTTTTGTTGCGTTACAGATATAATTTCTTCCTTGTGTTCCCAATCTTTATAACATTCAATAAATTTTGCATATTGTTTTTTGACATCTTTTTTTGAATCTTTGTATTCATGCCATTGAGCAATCTTTTGTTTCAACATGTTTTTCCTTTTATATTATCTATCTTATGTTGAAGATATTATAAAATACAGATTTGTCAATAAAAAACCGCCACAAGGGCGGTTAAATTTCGGTTTTTACATCGATCTGGATTTAATTCTGGCGACGACCTACTCTTCCGTGGCTTAAGCCAAAGTACCATCGGCGATACGGGGTTTCCCTGTCTGGTTCGGAATGGAACAGAGGGTGACTCCCGCTCTATAATCACCAGAATTAAACCTAAGAACATCGCAATTAAATCAACATAAACGTTCTCTTCAAGCATATCGTCTGACAAAAGTCAAACGATAAGATAAAAAGTCAATGGTTCGATTAGTACCGTTAAGCTGAACCCCTCGCAGGGCTTACACATACGGCCTATCAATGTCCTAGTCTAGAACTGAACTCATGGGGATATCTTATCTTGCGACCAGCTTCCCGCTTAGATGCTTTCAGCGGTTATCTGTTCCGAACATAGCTACCCTGCGGTGCCGCTGGCGCGACAACAGGTACACCAGAGGTTCGTTCGACCCGGTCCTCTCGTACTAAGGTCAAGTTCGCTCAAATATCCAACGCCCACAGTAGATAGGGACCTAACTGTCTCACGACGTTATTAACCCAACTCACGTACCGCTTTAAATGGCGAACAGCCATACCCTTGGGACCTGCTCCAGCCCCAGGATGCGATGAGTCGACATCGAGGTGCCAAACACTACCGTCGCTATGGACGCTTGGGTAGCATCAGCCTGTTATCCCTAGAGTAGCTTTTATCCGTGTGCGATGGCCCTTCCATGCGGAGCCACCGGGTCACTATGACCGACTTTCGTCTCTGCTCGGGGTGTCCCCCTTGCAGTCAGGCTTGCTTTTGCCATTGCACTCACCGGCTGATTTCCGACCAGCCTGAGCAAACCTTCGCGCGCCTCCGGTACACTTTGGGAGGCGACCACCCCAGTCAAACTGCCCATCACGCACTGTCCCCCGCCCTGGTTCAAGAACGCGGGTTAGACACTAAAACACATCAGGGTGGTATTTCACCAACCGCTCCAGGCGAACCAAAATCCGCCCTTCAAAGCGTCCCACCTATCCTACGCAAATGAGTCCTAGTGCCAGTACGAAACTGCAGTAAAGCTTCATAGGGTCTTTCCGTCTAGCTGCGGGTACCCGGCATTTTCACCGAGAATTCAATTTCGCTGAGTCTATGTTGGAGACAGTGTGGAGATCGTTACGCCATTCATGCGGGTCGGAACTTACCCGACAAGGAATTTCGCTACCTTAGGACCGTTAGAGTTACGGCCGCCGTTTACTGGGGCTTCACATCAATGCTTGCACACCTCTGCTTAACCTTCCAGCACTGGGCAGGCGTCAGTCCCTATACATCATCTTATACGATTTAGCAGAGACCTGGGTTTTAAGTAAACAGTCGCCCCCACCTGGTTTGTGTCACCTGATTAAAGTTGCCTTGAAACAGGTCATCCTTATTCCGAAGTTACGGATGCATTTTGCCTAGTTCCTTCAACATAGTTCTCTCAACCGCCTTAGTCTACTCGACTCGAGCACCTGTGTTGGTTCTGGGTACGATCTATGCTGGGGCTATTTCCTGGAACTTGTTCACTGCCGCGCCAATCCAATAAGGCACAACAATTTACCAAATTCGTCACTCACCAGCTGGTCACGGAATATTAACCGTGTTCCCATCGACTACGCCTTTCGGCCTCGCCTTAGGGGTCGACTCACCCTACCCTGATTAACATTGGATAGGAACCCTTGCTCTTACGGCGTCAAGGTTTCTCACCTTGATTAGCTGCTACTCATGCCAACATTCGCGCTTCTGATACCTCCACCGTGGCTCGCGCCTTCAGCTTCACAGGCTTACAGAATGCTCCGCTACCGCGACACTTACGTGCCACCCGCAAATTCGGTAAATGATTTTAGCCCCGTTACATTTTCGTTGCCGAAACTCTAATAGACCAGTGAGCTATTACGCTTTCTTTAAACGATGGCTGCTTCCAAGCCAACATCCTGGTTGTTTTGGAATCTCGACTCACTTTCCCACTTAATCATTATTTTGGGACCTTATTTGGCGGTCTGGGCTGTTGCCCTCTCGTCCACCGACCTTAGCACCGATGGACTGTTTCCTGTGCTATGACTTGCTGGTATTCAGAGTTTGATATGGGTTGGTAAGATTTTACTCCCCCTAGCCATTTCAGTGCTTTACCCCCAACAAGGAACACACAAGACACTACCTCTATAGTTTTCGCGGAGAACCAGCTATAACGGGGTTCGATTGGCTTTTCACCCCTAGACACAAGTCATCCCCTAGTGTTGCCATACTAGTGGGTTCGGCCCTCCAGCGACTGTTACGCCGCCTTCAGCCTGCTCATACCTAGATCACCCCGCTTCGGGTCTATTACTGCATACTCAAATCGCCCTATTCAGACTCGGTTTCCCTTCGCTTACACCTAACGGCTTAGGCTTGCATGCAATAATAACTCGTTGGCTCATTATACAAAAGGTACGCCATCACCGGAAAACCGGCTCTGACAGCTTGTAGGTATTCAGTTTCAGTGTCTATTTCACTCCCCCTTCGGGGTTCTTTTCACCTTTCCCTCACGGTACTTGTTCACTATCGGTCAATCAGGAGTATTTAGCCTTGGGGGAAGGTCCCCCCGTATTCAAACCGGATTTCACGTGTCCGGCTCTACTCTTGAACCAAAAAACTAGATTTCGCATACAGGGCTATCACCTATTATTGCTGTGTTTTCCACCACATTTTGCTATCTAAAATCTCGGTCACTGGGCTGGTCCCGTTTCGCTCGCCACTACTAAGGGAATCGCTATTGCTTTCTTTTCCTGCGGGTACTGAGATGTTTCACTTCTCCGCGTTTGCTTCTTTGACCTATGTATTCAGTCAAAGATAATCCATAAAGGATTGGGTTTCCCCATTCGGAAATCCCGGGGTCAAAGGATATTGACGCCTCACCCGGGCTTATCGCAGTCTTTCACGTCCTTCATCGCCTCTGATTGCCAAGGCATCCACTAAACACCCTTTGTTACTTTTTATCTTATGCTTGAAGAGAATGTCTTCAAACACTTAAAATAACTTAAATGAGTTTTCTAAGCTTTAGTTGATTCTTGCTTATCTAATTGAATTATCACTTTCGTGATTACTCTTTAGAAAGATTTTTGAGATTACGATGTTCAACAAATCAAACAATCACATTTCTGTGAAAGTTTAACTTGTGACATAAAAACCGATTAACAATGTTTGCCTTATAAAAGCAGATTCCGAAGATATTCTTGGAACATCTGGAATCAAAAATGTACGAACATTTTTGATTCCAACCTCATCAAAAAAATGGTGGGTCAGGAAGAACTCGAATCTTCGACCTTCGCTGTATCAGAGCGACATTCTAACCAACTGAACTACTGACCCAATCGTAAAAATTCTGAAACAGGCAGTAATTCCGCTGATACCAGAATTTTGTTCTAAAAAGAGATATTCAGACAGTCGCACTTGGATTTGACCGTTTTCGTGTAAACGGTATTCTCTATAAAGGAGGTGATCCAGCCGCACCTTCCGGTACTGCTACCTTGTTATGACTTAACCCCAATCACCAATCCCACCGTAGGCGGCGTCCTCTTGCGTTAAACTACCGACTTTGGGTGAAATCGACTCTCATGGTTTGACAGGCGGTGTGTACAAGACCCGGGAACGAATTCACCGCTGCATTCTGATCAGCGATTACTAGCGATTCCAACTTCATGCCCTCGAGTTGCAGAGGACAATCCGAACTGAGACGACTTTTAAGGATTAGCTTTGCCTTGCGACATTGCGACCCATTGTTGTCACCATTGTAGTACGTTTGTAGCCCGACCCGTAAGAACCATGATGACTTGACGTCATCCACACCTTCCTCCTGCTTGACGCAGGCAGTCCCCTAAGAGTTCCCGGCATTACCCGCTGGCAACATAGGGCATGGGTTGCGCTCGTTGCAGGACTTAACCTAACATCTCACGACACGAGCTGACGACAGCCATGCAGCATCTGTCTTTGGTCCAACCGAATTGAAGACAACCATCTCTGGAAGTCGCGACCAAGATGTCAAGGGTCGGTAAGGTTTCTCGCGTAGCATCGAATTAAACAACATACTCCACCGCTTGTGCGGGTCCCCGTCAATTCCTTTAAGTTTTAATCTTGCGATCGTAGTCCCCAGGCGGCATGCTTAACGCGTTAGCTTCGTCACTGATCCCCCGAAGGAAACCAACAACAAGCATGCATCGTTTAGGGCGTGGACTACCAGAGTATCTAATTCTGTTTGCTACCCACGCTTTCGTCCCTCAGTGTCAGCGACGATCCAGAAGACTGCCTTCGCCATTGGTGTTCTATCTGATATCTACGGATTTCACCCCTACACCAGATATTCCATCTTCCTCTATCGCGCTCCAGCCGGCCAGTATCAAAGGCAGTTCCGGGGTTAGGCCCCGGGATTTCACCCCTGACTTAACAGACCACCTACGGACGCTTTACGCCCAGTAAATCCGAACAACGCTTGCACCCTTCGTATTACCGCGGCTGCTGGCACGAAGTTAGCCGGTGCTTTTTCTGTCGCTACTGTCATCATCTTCACGACTAAAAGAACTTTACAACCCGAAGGCCTTCTTCATTCACGCGGCATGGCTGGGTCAGAGTTTCCTCCATTGCCCAATATTCTTAGCTGCTGCCTCCCGTAGGAGTCTGGACCGTGTCTCAGTTCCAGCGTGGCTGATCGTCCTCTCAGACCAGCTATGGATCATCGCCTTGGTAGGCCATTACCCCACCAACAAGCTAATCCAACGCGGGCACATCCATCACCGATAAATCTTTCCCGTTTCCGGCGTATGCGGTATTAGCGTTCGTTTCCAAACGTTATTCCCCAGTAATGGGCAGTTTCCCACGCGTTACTCACTCGTGCGCCACTAGATCCACAAGGGCAAGCCCCTGCTTCACCCGTTCGACTTGCATGCCTAAGACCTGCCGCCAGCGTTCGTTCTGAGCCAGGATCAAACTCTCAAGTTCTAAAAAACCTGTGGTTTAAGTCCTGTGCATATAAACAAAGCTGACATTTATATCAGTTCGTCTTTACATATTATATGATTATTCGCAAGACAAGTTTTTAACGAGGTTTAATCGTAAACCTACTACCTGTCTAGGATATGCACATTTGACTTAGTCAAAGTTTGGATATTTCCAAATTCAACTGTCTGCATATCTCTTCTTGAACAGATTTTTGAATTTTCAAAAATCATTTGATGAGCTGCTTTTATTCACAATGTTGCGGATTTTCTCCGCGTTCCAGAGGTTAGATTCCACTTTTGACAGTCGCCCTAACTTAGAAAGCCCGTATACTATGAACTGAACTTCCAAAAAAGTCAAGCGTTTTTTCAAAGATATTTTTATTTTTTTCCTATTTTCTGACAAGTGCGACAAAAATCCGCAGAAATCCGCCATTTCTATTTTTCATAATTTTTTAATAATGATTCAGATTATAAAATAAAAAACATATCAAAATGCGCAAAAAACCGATTCGTTCCCGATTCGTATTGCCGAATCGGTAGTGATTAGTGGTTAGTGTTAGTGAGAAGTGCCGATAAAAAATGTGGGGCGAATGCCCCACACAATAATCATTTGCACTAACCTTAACTATTCATCAACACTGATTTCAACCAGGTCGCCATAGTTACCGGCTTCGTTGGCACCAATAAAGCAATAGATATGGTCACCAACTTCGCGCATGAACGCTTCTTCGTCTGCGGTGAATTTGGCACGGTTACCATTACGGATTGCATCACGCACCGCAAAGGTTGTTGGCAATGCAACCGCCGCCGCACCAATGCCGTCCGTCAACAGACGTTTACCAATTGATGCCTTGTCATCCTTACCACAGATTTCTTCTTTCTTACCTTCTGCTTCATCTATAACACTACTAATCTCGTCATCCTTTACACACCCGTTTTGATCTGCGACAAGTTCTTTCTTTTGGAATGACTGACCAAAATTAGATTTTCTGATAGCGCCTTTGCCCTTCCATTTCAACCGATGGCATTTTGCATCTCCTTCACCCACCATATTGTTTTGATTATTCATTTGAGATCTCAGATTAGAAATCATCAAATCAAATTCACTTCGGCATGTATCAATTGTGCTGGCGCTGCTGCCCATCAGGCCACCAAGGCCGGTCTTGCTTTGCAACAATTCCATTGCGCCGGCACCGACACCCGTTGACAGAATCGCAGTTCCCGCCACAGCCCATTTCTGACCGTTGGTCAGGCCAACATCACTGACGCCGGTGCTGCCGGTGCAATCAAAGTCGGGCTTTATTGTGCCTTCTTTCTTGGCCTTTTTGCACGCGAACATAGATGCGATTTCCTGCAATTTATCTTGCGGGATCCATGAACCGCATGTGAACACATCACCAACCGCAAAGTACGCCGTTGACCAATTCTGATTCTTTTTCTGCAACGCGGTTTGAACATCCGGATCATCGGACTGTATCGTCACACGTGCGCGACAGAACGAACCATACAAATCATTACTTGCCGTAAAGTCATTTACACCCAACCCTGCGGTGCTGTAATTCTTTGGTATACGTTTTGATTTCAATTTAACCCACATATATGTGCTGGACATATCGCGCGCACCCATAAGGCCACCATTGTTTCCACCAACACACATATTTTGTTCCTTGGTCAATTTTGCATTGTATTTCGCCTGTGCTTCTTTTTCAATATCGCCAAGGACTTCTTGGAACAATGTATCTGATGCCATACTGAACGCATAATCCGTTTCTGTTATATAATGTGGCAAATCATATACACAACCATCTTCGTCAACATATCCACAATCTTCAACGAACATGGTATTGTTTAATTTGCTGTAACATGGTGTACCTGCCTGAGCCGTTTTGACCATACAACCTTCCAAGATTTCATCTGATTTATGTTCGCTGTAATTTTCACCCTGACCATATCCGGTCTTAACCGCATCATTCCATGCCGTACGAACATCCTTGGAATCACCCCATCCTGCAACTGTGTCATCAGATTTCATATAACGGACAGAACTTATTTTCAAATGTTCTTCGCATGCATTTGTGTTTTTAACTGTTTCCACACACAAACCACGAACAATGTTAAAGTCAAGCACACCACCAACCTTGTTCATACTGTTATTAAACTTTTCGTTATCTGTTTTATATGTATCGGAAACGATATCTGTACGGTTACGATAGCAATTCACATAATCAGAACCACACATAGATTTAATACAACTAACCGCGGTGGTCCGGCATTGTTTCGCCAACGCCGCAATTGCCGCATCATTATAATTAGATGCCAATGCCGCATTCAAACGACTAACCGCACCAATTATGTCATCTTTCCCAAACTGTGGGAACACCGTACCAAATGTATCGGAACTGCTGTAACTATAATTATAACCTTCTGTTTTTCCGACCTGAGCCGCATATTGACAATTTGCATCGGTATTCACAATTGCTTCGCATCCACGTTTAATTTCGCCATATGTGGACGCCGCATTAATAGAACAAGATGAGCGATTCAATGCTGACAGAATTGCCGATGACGACCCAGAACCTATCTGTTTGGAATCGCAATTATTCCCAAAGACCTTTTTATAACACATTGAACCAACGCCAGACCCACACGAACGCATTGCACATGCCATAACGGTATCTACGCATTTTTCTTTGGCCGCGGCATCAAATTCATTTGCAAAATCTTGAATTTTTGAACGCATTGCAGCATTCATACGTGATGCATAAATATCGTCGTATACATTTTCACGTTCAAATTCATCAATTAAATCAGCCGCACTTGGAACCTTGCCTTCGTTAACCGTCATATGACAATATTTGTTTCCACCAATCGTATCCATACATGCGCCACGGATAAAACTGTTAACCATCGCAGATGTCCGCGCATCCGCTATTGCGGCATCCTTGTCGGTTTCTTTAACCTTTTTATCGTTCTTAATCGCATCTACGATGTCCGCAACATTCAAACTGCTGTCGGTGATACATTTGTATGGGTTTGCATTACATGTGGACAAGATACATTGATCTGCGACCTTGTAACATGTGGAAACCGCATTAACCGCCGCCAAATCAGACCCTTCGGAAATCATAATTGCCAAACGGCTGCCACTTTCGGGATTAGATGCCACATTGGCGTGTGGTCCAAACAATTCCACAATACCATCATTCTGGCAACGGGCAATCATTGCTTCACAGAATACTTTCTGCTTTTTAAATTCGGAATTTGATGTGCAAAGTTCAAAATTTTCACCGCATACACTGTCTTTCTTTAAACATGATGTAACGCGCTTTACACATTGACTTTTATCCAACAAATTCGCGATATGTCCGGCCTCTATGAATTGACCAAGAATACTGCCGTCGGTTGGATAAACGAAATTTTCATTGCTGTCCTTGTTTGCAAATGCCGTTGTATCCGATGTTCCAAAAAGGGCATAGATTCCATCGGTTCCGCATTGCAACAGAACGCTATTACATTGGGGTTTTTTCGTATAGAACAACGGTTTCGTGGTGCATTCTTCAAAATCACCGCCACACGCGTTGGTATCGTGAATACAATCAGTATATTGTTCTATACATTCCTGTTGTGATAACAGTGAAGAACTGCTGGTTGTTGCGGTGGTCGTCGTCGCCGTTGTCGTAATTGTTTTTGTCATCGTTGGAATACGACGTGCCTGCATAGCGCCCTGGGTCGGTTTAATCGCCAAAGAAACCCGCGGTGATGTCGCCGATGTGGTTCGTGGCGCGCCCGCACGTATATCCGCATTTGCGCCGTCAAACATGCACAAAACAGCCAAAAAACTACTATATTTTATCAGAATATTCATTCTCGGTCCCCTTTTGGTATCAATTAATTATATCATACAACCAAATAAAAAAAAAGAAAAAAAGTGGTCATTGCCACCACCAAAATGTTGTAAAAATAATTACTCGTCTAAAATCGCACGCAGTTCCAACATGTCATCGGGCAAATCTGTTTTAAATTTCATCATTTTACCAGTTATTGGGTGCGCAAACTCTAAAATCTGGGCATGCAACATTTGGCCGGTATGTTCCTTTAGAAATTCCAACAGGTCTGGATTACGAACCGAACCCAATCGCGAAGCCGGACGACCATAAATTGGATCACACAGAACCGGAAAACCATGTGCGGACAGATGAACCCTGATTTGATGTGTCCGCCCGGTCATCAGCGTGCAACGAAATTCCGACACACCGGCACGCGTCCACACATCTAAAACATCAACTATTGTGTGCGCAGGTTTACCCCCGGTCTTGACCATGGTCATTTTCTGTCTGTTTCGTGAAGAACGCGCAATATTGCCGGTAATATCTGCCCCTGTCCAATTTGGGACACCCCAAACAAACGCAACATATTTCCGCGTAAGGTTGTGGGACGAAAAAACTTTCACCAATTCACGATATGCCGCATCTGATTTTGCAAAAACCATAACCCCACTGGTATCTTTGTCCAAACGATGCACAACACCTGGACGGGTTGCACCGCCCAATGCCGACAAATGCGTATGCGACAATATGTTTTGAACAAATGTCCCGGTTTTATTACCCGCCGATGGATACATAACCACCCCACGCGGTTTATTCACAACGATAATATCGTCGTCTTCGTATAATATATCCAAATCAATGTCATCGGATATGTTATCGGTGGCAACATCGGTTGGCACATCAGGAATTATTACCGTAATTTTATCGTCTGGTTTAACCTTGTCAGAAAACTTTGCATTTTTACCGTTACGCGAAATTGTAAAATGCTGAATCTCGCTGCGTGAAAATTCGGGTAACATGCCGACCAAGAATTTATCTAATCGCACACCGGCAGATTCCAAATTAACAATAAAATCGCGTGTGTCGGTCATGGTCTATCTGTATTCCTTCCATTCGGGACCGATTGTGCATTTAGATATATCAATTTTTAATTCGTATTCGCCACTTACCGGGCATGTTAATATCCCCTTGCTTTGTGCCTGGTCCGCATCACGTGTGGCATTACGCCATGCAAAACTTATACTTTTTGGTGAATGTACACATACAAGGCGCAATTTTCCTTCACTTTTGCTATTTGGACCCAACCATATGCGAACACTGTCCGCTTCGCCATAACACGGAAACGCATCCAAGTAATACAAAACCAAACCCTGTTTCACATCAGAATTATCCCAATCAAAATTTCCAACAAATTGACGCAATGGCAATCCTGTCAGGGCCGACCAGTCAGTTGTTGTTGAAAATATACTAACCCGTGGTTGCGGTGGTGGGTTATCCCCAAATGCCGCACACATAGGTAATACACATGCAAACAATGCAATAAGTTTTTTCATTATTTTGCCCCTCCCTGCTCTGATTCCAGTAATTCAACCGCAACACGTTTTACCCCCGGAACCACATTTGATATTGTATGCGAAAATTCCACCGATTGTCCCGCATCCAATAATGTTGCCGATGGCATAAATTTTTGGCGTGCGATTGGCGAACCCGACGCATCATACAGCACGATTACCAAATCTGGCAATCCATATATGTCGTCTGAACGATTTGTTACCGTTCCATTAACCGTAATTTTTGGTGCGGTTGCATCAGTTATTGTTTCAACCTTGGTAATTGTGGCAACCAATGGTCTTTTGTTTGGGTCATCACGACGCGATGTTATAATAACCGCAACCGCAAACACCGTTGCCGCAAGTAACGCACACAACGATGCGACAAAGACCATTATACTGCTGCGACGACCCGCGCGTTGCGGTGTCCAAACCTTGCCACAAACGGCACAGCGCACTGGGCCATTTGGTACATCGGTCAATGTATATTCTGTTTTGCAAATATCACATTTTACTTTCATGTTATTTCCTGTGTTATAATTGTTATACCATAAATTATTCCAATTTCAACATGCGATATTTCCCACGTACATTTTGCTGAATATCACGTATTGCGTTCATAAAATCCGCCATTGTTGCATTTTTGTTCGCAACAACAGTACTAAATATTCGTGTCGTCGCAGACC
>JAEEGH010026049.1_pt1 | contig 11683 bp, 9 predicted proteins | sample 9134181 | NCBI WGS metagenome assembly JAEEGH01 (sample SAMN16246544, study PRJNA631951) | gut metagenome | biome: gut microbiome; feature: rumen; material: DP-attached | host: Bos | place: Iran: Karaj | collected 2018-10 | reverse complement strand
CTTCGCGAAGGGTGAATTCGATTCTATTGAGTTTTCTTGCCATGTCTTTTAGGTTTTGGATTTTTGCAAACGCTCTGCTTGTTTCTTTTCAGTATGACGAGCCATCAGTTCCAACACGTATACCGTAATTGCCCCCAATGCCACCATGACAACCGCCAGCAACAACTCCCTATTCCAACTGGGGAGATAAAAGACATAATCCATCATGTCGGCGGAAGGCTCTTTCCAAGGATACACCACCGGCAGGCTGCCCAACATGAAACCAGCCAGCACCGACAAAGTGGAATCGCGGTAATCGCGCATAAGCCATGAAAGCAAGTGGGAAAACGAAACGATACTCACGATGGCACCCAGCACAAAGGGCAACAAAATCCGAGCACCATGCATAAAGGTGGAAGCCTTGGTCAAAGCTGGAATGGCCTCTGTGACAATCAGTTCATAGTTGCCCATAAGCAGCATGAGGTGGGAGCCGGAAACCCCTGGCACCACCATGCCTGTAGCCCCGACGATGCCACAGAGGAAAAGATACAAGAAGTTGTCGTTGGAATATGGATTAGACTTGATGGAAAGCAAGAACGAGATGGTCATGCCCACCAAAAACAGTGCTATATTCTTGACATTCAGCTTTTCTATGCGCTTCAACACATACACCACTGAAGCGAGGATAAGGCCGATGAAGAATGACCAAGTATAAACTTCGTAGGATTTCAGCGTCTGCTTCAGGAAAATGGCCGTCAGCACCATGCCCATCAAGAGGCCAAATACTATCGTGACTAAAAACTTGATGTCAGTGCGTCGTGCAAACTCGCTGACTTCGCCTTTACGGAGATATTTGAAATTCTTGTGATTCAATGCTTTGATGGCATTGACGAAACGCTCGAACACGCCCAAAATCAGCGATGCCGTACCACTCGATACAGGAAACACATTCACGGCTCCCATGATCATGCCCTTGATGAACACCTTTATCGTCAGCCACAATTTTAGCATCACTTTTCTTTTTGCTTTCAAAACACAAAAGTACGACAAAAATTGTTTCCAAATGGAAGATTTCAGCATTCAAAGAAAAAAGTACAGCATTCAACGCTAAAATCACTATTTTTGCAATCTATAATCATCGACATGACAGACACCCAAAAACAAGTCCTCTACCCACAAAACTTTGACATCAAGCTGATTATCGCTGCCGAGATTCCTATTGAAGAGGCCAAACAAAACATCAGCCAAGCCCTCAATGAGAGCCAGACGGTGCATAGTTTCGTCAACGTAAGAAGCAGTGGGAAAGGCAATTATTTCAGCTATTGCTACAATATCGACATTGAGAGCAAGGAGCATTTGGAACGCACTTACACCCTGCTCAGAACCATCCCTGAATTAAAATTTGCTCTATGACAAAAGCCTATTCCATAAGGATTTACGGTCGTGTGTTCAATGTGGGTTTTCGCCGATATGTACACCGCTATGGACTGCAATACCATGTGGTCGGCTATGTGGAAAACGACCGCGCCGATGGCAGCGTCCACATCGAGGCCGAAGGCGAGGAAAAAGACCTTGACCGCTTCACCTTGCTCTGCGGCGAGGGTACACCTTATTCATATATTACGGACATGAAGATTGAGGGTGTTGCGCCTACAGGGAAATATAATGATTTTCAGGAAATACGATGATTGAACGATTAACGATAATGGGCAGACACGTGGGTCTGCCCCTACAAGACAACAATTAAACAATTAAACAATTAAACGATTAAACAATTCAACAACAATGACATATCCCGATTTCTCCAAAATCCTCTTCTTAGACATCGAGACCGTCTCGCAAGAGAAATCCTTCGACCAACTCTCTGAACGAATGCAGAAACTCTGGTCGCATAAGGCCGAACAAATCGGCAAGGGCGATGAAGATGCCACCCCCGAATCGCTTTACGACCGTGCCGCCATCTATGCCGAGTTTGGCAAAATCGTCTGTATCTCAGTCGGTTTCTTCAATGACCAGCGTTTTCGTCTGAAATCGTTTTACGGCCACAACGAGAAAGCCCTGCTCAACGACTTTGCCAACATGCTGAACCGTTACTACAACGCGCCCGATGCCCAACTCTGTGCCCATAACGGCAAGGAATTCGATTTCCCCTATATCGCCCGAAGGATGCTCATCAACGGCATACAAATCCCTAAAATCCTGCAAGTTGCAGGCAAGAAACCTTGGGAGACCAACTTCATCGACACGATGGAACTCTGGAAGTTCGGCGACTATAAGACCTTCACTTCTTTGGACTTACTCTGCGCCATTTTGGACATCCCTACCCCGAAAGACGACATCAATGGCAGCGAGGTAGGCCGTGTGTACTGGCAAGAGAACGACATAGAGCGCATCAAGACCTATTGCCAGAAAGACGTGCTTGCCATCGCACAACTCATGCGCCGCTATAACTACCTTCCTCTCATCCCAGACGACTGTGTGGACTACACCAACTGAACATGCACATCCTTTCCAAATCCACCTATATCAAGGGCTTACAGTGTGAGAAGGCATTGTACATGCAGAAAAAGCACCCTTATCTGCGCGACAAGCTCAGCATTGAGCAAAGAGCCAAGTTCCAGCGTGGCACCGATGTAGGCGTGCTGGCGCATGAGGTCTTCCCGAACGGCATCGACATGTCGCCAACCTCACCGTCTCAATTTCCCAAAAAGGTAAAGGAAACTTGGGACAACCTCAGCAACCCCAATGTTATGGTGATGTATGAAGCTGTATTTCAGCATAATGACACGCTTATCATGCTGGATATGCTCGTCCGAGACGGCGACAAGTGGTTGGCTGTGGAAGTGAAAAGCTCGTTGCGGCTCAGCGACACCTATTATAATGATGCCGCGCTACAATACTATGTGCTGCATGGCTGTGGGGTGCCGCTCAGCGACTTCCGCCTGATGTACCTCAACGGCGACTATGTGAAAAACGGTCCTATTGACGTGAAGCAACTGTTCAAGATGGAGTCCGTGATGGAATATGTCGTTGAACGCGAGGCGTTTGTTGCAGAAAATGTGGAACGGCTGAAAAAAGTAGTCGCCTTGCCGCATTCGCCAATGGTGAACATTGGGACGCAATGCAACATCCCCTACCCTTGTGATTTTCAGGGACATTGTTGGAAACTCATCCCGAAAAATAGCTTTTTGTTCACCACTGCAATGGATGACGATGCTTTGTTCCAACTCTATTTCAACGGGGTGAACACCAATGCCAAGATGCTGCAACAAATCGAGTCCGATTCGGAGGAAGCCCATCAGATTGAGGCTTTGGAAACCAACTCGTATTACGTTGATTACAAGACACTTTACTCGCTTTCACCACAACCCAAGCCGAAGTCAGTGGCCTATTTGAATCTGCTTTTGCACCGTCCCGCCGTGCCCGAAATTGACGGCACAAAACCCTATGAAGAGATGATTCTGGCTTTTGCCTTGCAAGGTGAGCATGAAAATGCCGCAGCCAAGTCATCCCTGCAAGGGCTTGAAGGGGGCATGGGATCTATGGCTGCTGGCAATAATTGTTTCGTCTGGAACTGCTTTGAAGACCACAACCGTTGGCATGAGGCCATCCCTATTCTTATTGAGAAACTCTCTCGTTACGAGCTGATCGTATGCTTCACGCCGCAAAATCTGACCACCACCCTGCTCCGTCATGAAATCATCCAAAACAGGGAGGTCGGCTACAAGGTATTCAACCTCTTTGACGTGCTCCAGCAGGCCCATTTTTACCATCCAGCCATCAAGCGCGGGCTCACTTTACAACGCCTCTCTGAAGCCGTTTTCTCCGAGGTTAAACTGTTCGAACACAGCCGAATTATCCTCGAAGCAACCAGTCAAGACCTGCTGGGTTATCAACAGGCAATGGAAGACTTGATCACTGAAAATGAGGTTGTTGCAAAAACTTATCAACTCTTTTTCAAGTAGTTGATAACTTATTTGAGGAGGCTCGGTGCGGGCGGATTATAATTCGTAATTTTGCCCTCTCAAAACGGAAAAACATGCCCAACGATACCACTACCGTTCGTCGTCCATTTGGCGACTTAGCGAAACGCAATATGATGACTCCAGATCAGATTTTTTCAAGTCAGGGCCGCATTCCCCCTCAAGCCACTGACCTGGAAGAAGTTGTGCTTGGCGCTTTGATGCTAGAAAAAGAAGCCGTCAATGCCGTCATCGACATCCTGACACCCGAAGCCTTCTATTTGGACAAACACCAAAAGATTTTCGCAGCTATCAAATCCCTATTTGGAAAGTCGGAACCCATTGACATTCTGACTGTTACAAACGAATTGAAATTCCGAGGCGAATTGGAATTGGTCGGAGGTGCTTACTACATCTCAAAGCTCACCAACCGCGTCGTTTCTGCAGCCAACATAGAATATCACGCCCGCATCATTATGCAGAAACACATTCAACGTCAGTTGATTACGATTTCTTCCGACATGATTCACGAGGCCTTTGAGGATACCACTGACGTTTTCGACTTACTTGATAAAGCCGAAAATAACTTGTTCCAAATCAGCGAGAACAACCTCCGTCGAAGCTACAACTCGATGCAAGACTTGGTCGGTAAGGCCATCCAAGAAATCCAAAATGCCAAGAACACCGACGACAAGCTGCGCGGCGTGCCTTCAGGCTACACCGAACTCGACCGCATTACGCAAGGCTGGCAAAAATCCGACCTCATCATCTTGGCAGCGCGTCCCAGCATGGGTAAGACTGCCTTCGCGCTCAATTTGGCCCGCAACGCCGCCGTCAACTTCAATCGGCCTGTGGCGTTCTTTTCTTTGGAAATGTCTTCAGTTCAGCTGGTTACACGCTTGATCTCCACCGAGACATCGCTTACTGCAGACAAACTCCGCAGCGGTGACTTAGCTGAATACGAATGGCAGCAACTGAACACCAAAGTCACGCCGCTGACCGATGCACCCATCTTCATTGACGACACGCCTCAGCTTTCCATCTTCGAGCTTCGTGCCAAGTGTCGCCGACTGAAACAGCAACATGACATTCAGATGGTTTTCATTGATTACCTGCAACTTATGACCGCAAAGGGCGACAAGGGTCTCAACCGCGAGCAGGAAATCAGTACCATTTCGCGCTCCCTAAAGAGCTTAGCTAAGGAACTGGAAATCCCAGTGCTGGCGCTCTCACAATTGAGCCGTAGCGTCGAGCAACGTCCCGGCTCGAAGAAACCCATCCTTTCTGACTTGCGCGAATCGGGTGCCATCGAGCAGGACGCCGACATGGTCATGTTCATCTATCGTCCTGAGTATTACAAAGATGGCGTGGATGCCGAAGACAAGCCCAAGGGATACAGCATCATCGACATCGCCAAGCACCGTAACGGCAAATTGGGCGAGGTAGAACTACGTTTCGTCGGGCAATACGCTCGTTTTGAGGAGTTTGAACAAGGCTTCGACAACAGCGAGTTCACCACAATTGGGCCAAACAACAAGTTTGAAAGCCCCTCGATGGTCATCGGTTCGCGCATGAACAATGACGAAGAAATGACGCACTATCCCACTATTGAAGCCGACCCGTTCTAAACACATGAAATTCAGAATGTTGTATGAAAGATAAAGCGAACAGAAAACCCCATTCAAAAAGCAATCCGCTGAAATTCAAAGTTTCAGAGGAATCTAAACTGATGGAATTCTTAATGAAGAAATTGGACGGCATCAGTCGGAACAAGGTAAAAAACATGCTAGCCAACAAAGTCGTCAGTGTGGATGGGCAATGCACCTCACAATTCGATTTCGTCTTACAACCAGGCATGGTCGTGGAAATCGGTAAACCCACAGCCAAAGAACGTTTCCACAGTCCATGGTTAGACATTGTTTATGAGGACAAATACCTGCTCGTCATCAACAAGAAAGAAGGCTTGCTCACCAACAGCACCACCAAGGATAAAGACACCGCACAAAGCATTTTAAACCAATATTTTATATATACCAACCAACGCTGTCGCGCCCACACCATCCACCGTCTCGACCGCGACACTAGTGGATTGATGCTGTTTGCCAAAAGCAAGGATGTGGCACTGATGTTCGAGGAAGACTGGAAAAGCACCGTCTACGATCGGCGTTATGTGGCCGTGGTGTGTGGTGAGGTCAAGGAAAAAGAAGGCAAAGTAGCCTCTTGGCTAAAAGACAACAAAGCCTTCATCACCTACTCCAGCCCCATCGACAACGGCGGAAAGTACGCCGAGACCTTTTATGAGACCTTGATGACCTACAAGGGCTATTCTTTGGTGGAGCTACGTCTGGAGACGGGCCGCAAAAACCAGATCCGCGTCCACATGGCCGACATCGGACATCCCGTTGTAGGCGACCCGAAATACGGTAACGGCGACAATTCGCTAGGCCGCTTGTGCCTTCATGCCTACAAACTCTGTTTTCACCATCCCTTGAAAGACAAAGACTTGGAGTTTGAAACACCTTTTCCTGCTGTGTTTGGAAAACCGTTCCCGAGATAATAGTCCTTAAAGCGACTAAAACCGGCTATTTCCAAAACCGCAATACCGACACCTCTGCCAGTAAAGCCAACAGTGCTAATAATGCAAACAACTTCCATAGGGAAGACTGATGGGCTAAGGCTTCCACCAGATCCGAAGTGGCAAAGTCTGACACATTGAAAACAGCAGTCACATTAAAGCCTGCTTTCTCCATGGTTTCCCCAATTTCCTTATAGTCAGCGAAGTCCATCGTTGACTCCACACGGCTCTCGTTCCAGGCTAAAACGCGATTGATTGTGTCGTTGACAAGCAAGTCATAAAAGCCTGCTGTCGGCAAGTCGTCATTGAGATAAAGATATACTTTATTGTTGCGCACTTCAGAAGCAGGCATCAGGTTAAAACTATGGTCGGCATCAGTGAAAAGGAATCGCTGGTCGCCTTCAAGATTCAAATCATTCAAGACCAGCATTTTATCTATTCCTATAGTGTAATCGGTTCTTCCCATTCGGCCACCCAGCAGTGCCGTTTTGACCATCGTTGGGACAAACAATGCGTTGTCAGCCAAATCACTCCAAGTAGAACTCAAAGCCGTTGTCCAAACAAACGCCTGCCCTTTCCCCACCGTCTCCGACAGCAGTAAAGGATCACCATTTTGCAATCTCAGTAGGACAGTAGGTATTCCGTTGGTTTTCAAGCGAGCATGACGTTTAATCGAAGGCAAATCGGGATGCTGTGGCAATTCCAAAATCATGTCGCTAAAAAAGGCGTGCTGTATGGCCAAATCTTCTGATGCGGTAGCATTAGTGTCAATCTCAACAAAGGCAAGTCCCAGTTTATCATACAAATAACGATTATTTTTTGCATCATCAATGGAAGAAAACACTACCAAACTTGAGCCTTCCGAAACTGCGTCCAGCAAGGTTTGCTGCAAGGTTTCGTTCAACACGGCGGTTTCATTCACAATCAACAGATGAGCCTGCGCGATGAGGCTCAAATCGAAACGTGATGGCTCCATTAATGTGTAGCGGAACTGCTCATCGTCATCGAAAATCAAGGAACAATAACGGCTTTCAGTCCCCAACTCGACCACAGAAAGGTCTGGTTTCACGCTCAAGACAAAGTTATAAGCATCATCGAAAGTGATGGGATGATCCATCAAGCTGACAGTACACTTTTGCTCACCAACGCTTTCTACCACAAATTGCATCATGCATTCAGTCTCGCCATTTTTACCCAAATCCACTGTTGTGGAAGCCACCATCGCGCCATTCATCGTGAAGTTGACGGGCAAGCCTTTCACTTCTTTATCGCCCTGATTGACAATGCGGACCATCAAATCATTGGTCAAACCGACCTGCACTATCGGGGAAGCCAGCCACACCGAATCGATATAAAGATTGGTCTTGAACTCAGGCACCATCGGCACTGCCACAATCCGCAGCGTTGAATCAACTTTGGCCGATGAAAGGTCGAATGTATTTCGTTGAAAATCAGAGTAAACAAATAAGGTTGATGAGACATATCCATGCCGCTTGGCCAACATTTCGAAGCGGTCTATCACCTCACCCATCGCCACGGGAGCGCCATCTGGATTCATGCGGTCGAGCTGGTCAAGCATCTCCTCCTGGTTCATCGGGTACTCGTTTTGCATCTCAAAACTGTTGGTCATCAAAAGGTAACGGCTCGAGGGGTTGAGTTTATGAACCAAGTCGCGAGCCGATTGCCGTGCGTCTTCCAACATAGTGGTCCGCTGCGACTGGCCTTTCATGCTCATCGAGTTGTCAATATAAATTCCAACAAGGTCATCCGTCGTATCCGCACTCAATTGTTTTTCAGGATAATATGGAAAAGCAAAAGCTAAAACCAAAGCCGCGATGAAAAGGCAACGCAATAACAGTGTCACCAAATACTTCAGTTTACGCGTTTTGGCGTTTTCTTGCTGGATGCTACGCAACACAGCCGTATTGCTGAAATACACCAGCTTGTGCCTCCGAAAATTAAAAAGGTGGATGATTATCGGAATCGCCAAGGCCAACAAGCCCCAAAGCATATTTGGATACAAGAATCGCATGTCTTCAAAATTGAAGCCGCAAAGTTAGGAAATTTATTTATCTTTGCCGCATCATGTCCAAACAAAGCCATAGCAAATATTCCATCGAGCGGCGGACGAGCTGGAAAGTGATTATCGCCTATCTTTTCGTCATTGCTCTTTGCGCGGCTTTGTTCTACTACATTTCGAACCTTCGCGATTCTGTTGAAAACCAAAAAGTTAACATCACAAGTCAGCACGAATCGCTGGAATGGGTCAGTCAATTCACTCGACACATCCATGAGGCGCAAACGGCAGCCAATCTGTTCGCGTTCACAAAAAGGACGAAATACCTCAAACAATTCAACACCTTGCGAGACCAAATCAAGGCCGAATCCGACTCCATCCTGATGACCGACATGAGCGAGGCCAACAAGGACATGATTCGCGAGATTGTCAGTCTTGTCAAAAACAAAGGCAGAATCAGCTACGAGCTTTCCAAACAATTCAACGACTTTAATCCATTGGCCGACTTCGACCGCACCATCGACGACTACAAGCCACCGCAAATGGAAGAGGAAATCGTGGTCACGACCCTGTCAAAAGACACCGTCATACGCGTGCCGAAAACCAGCAAACCCACTTTTTGGCAACGCATGGGACAAGTGTTCAAGCCTGCCGTGGAAGAAGACAGTCTCGTCCATATTTCGATACAAGAGTCTGATACACTGCGTATTCAGCATCAGCAAACTGACACAGTGAACATTCTTGCCGACCTTCGCGTTCTCTCCGAGAAAGCCAAAAAAGAGTATTTGGCCAAAATCAAGGAATACGAGCGCACGACCAACAAGCTGATTCAGGACGACAACAAGTTATCCGAACAGATCTCAAGCCTGCTACTGCTATTGAACCAACAAATCCTCGATTCTGCCATCAATGAAATCGCAAAAAGCGAGAACCTCATCGAAGAAAACACGCGAACATCCACCATTATCGGATTTGCAACCTTACTTCTAATAATCATATTCATCATTCTGATTCTCAGCGATGTAAACAAAGGATATCGGGCGCGTAAAGCCGCAGAGGAAGCTAAGAAGAAAACCGAAGAAATCATGGAAAGCCGACACAAACTGTTGCTTTCTGTTTCACACGACATCAAAGCGCCCCTCGGTTCCATCATGGGACACGTGGAACTCATGGACAAAAGCGACAATGAGAAAGAAATCAATTCAATACAGCAATCTGCCGAACATATTCTAAACCTCTTAAACAACTTACTCGAATACTCTACCCTCGAACAAGGCAAGCTGCAAGTCAGCGATGAAACCTTCGACTTATACCAACTTTGCAGCGAAATCGCAGAGATGTTTGCGCCCCTTGCCCAACAGAAAAATCTGCAATTCAGCTTCAACACGAGCTTGGAGAGTCCTACCTACATAAAATCCGACAAACTGAAAATCAAACAGATACTGACCAATCTGATTTCCAACGGCATCAAATACACCTTGGAAGGCAGTGTCAGTTTCAAGGCAAGATCGGGTCGTGGCCTTGTGATTTTCGACATCACCGACACAGGAGTGGGCATTCCAGAAGACCAACGCGAAGAAGTGTTCAAGCCATTTGTACGCATTGAAAGCTATAACCAATTTGCCGAAGGCACCGGCTACGGCATGACTGTCGTGAAAGGTCTTGTAGACCTTCTCGGAGGCGAAATCAACATTGAATCAGAAGTGGGAAAAGGCACACACTTCGAGGTAAGACTACCCGTTGAAAATGTAAAAAACGTTGAAGAGTCTATTGAGAATAACAACAAAAAGAGCATCAACATTCTAATAATCGACGATGACAAAACGTTGCTTTCAGTCATTGACAACATGTTACATCGTCTTGGCCACCAAGCCATTCCCTGTACTTCCAAAAGCGAAATCGAAGATGCTTTGAGCCACATCGCTGATTACGATTATATCCTCACCGACCGCGAAATGGGAGCCATGACCGGAAATGACATCCTTCACCACTTCAAGAAAGCCGATGCCTCAAAACCTATCATACTAATGACAGGCCGCATCGAATACACTACGGAGAAAGCCATGGAAGAGGGATTTGATGGTTTTTTGCAGAAACCTTTCAACATGAAGCAATTAGAATCGATGTTTGGAAATGTTGCCTCAAGTGAGTTGACCCCTCAAAACCGCTGTGCGCTAGCCGAAGATTTCCCCTCTTTCTGTGCGGTTATGGATGAAGACGAGGAAGCTATCCGGCAGATTCTAAGCGTGTTTGTCCAATCCACAGCCGATGATTTGGTTGCAATGAATGCTTTGATTGAGGAATCAGCGTTTATTGGAGCGCAAGAGCTTTGTCATAAGATGCTACCCATGTTTTCGCAATTGGAGCGCGACACCTCTTTCCTCGCACGGATGAACGCCTTGCGCGGCAAAAAAGAGGAATCAGAATATCCTGAGTGGAAGGAAGATGCCATGCGTTTCATGGCACAAGCCGATGAATTGCTTGATTTGTTGGCGGAAAAGTACGGAATTGGATAGTGTTTACAACTCTATTCCGTAAAGGTGCATCTTATTGTACAAGGTTTTCCGATCGATTTGCAGAAGCTTGGCCGCCACGGTTTTATTGCCCCTTGCCTTGCGCAAGGCAGCTTCGATTTGAACTTTTTCGTTTTCAGGACGCAAAGCCCAATCATCGGCATCATCTGTCGTAGCTTTTTTCAGCATGGGAGTAAATACCGGCAGGTCATCCAACTCGATATTCTCGCCCTCAGCGAAAAGGACGCAGCGACGCACCACGTTGCGTAACTCACGCAAATTGCCACTCCAACGTTGGGCCTTCAGCCGTTCCCCAGCTTCGCTGCTGATGCCTTTCACATTCTTGCCCAATTCCTCGTTAGCCTGATGGATAAAGAACGCCGTCAGCTCGTCAAAGTCCTCAAGACGGTCGCGCAAGGATGGAACCTCCAAAGCGAACTCATTGATTCTGTGGTACAAATCCTGACGAAAACGACCTTCCTCAATGGCTCGTTCCAGATTTTCATTGGTTGCAGCAAGAATGCGCACATCCACATGAATATCGGTAGCTGAGCCAACAGGACGCACTTTCTGCTCTTGCAAGGCACGAAGCAGTTGCATCTGCACCTCGTATGGCAAATTGCCCACCTCGTCAAGG
>JAEEGH010026047.1_pt1 | contig 11683 bp, 6 predicted proteins | sample 9134181 | NCBI WGS metagenome assembly JAEEGH01 (sample SAMN16246544, study PRJNA631951) | gut metagenome | biome: gut microbiome; feature: rumen; material: DP-attached | host: Bos | place: Iran: Karaj | collected 2018-10 | reverse complement strand
CCGAACACTGCATCGCCGCCATCCGCGCGGGCAAGCATGTTCTCTGCGAAAAACCGCTGACGTTGGATCTTGCGGAAGCGAAGCAGATCATTGCTGAAGTTGAAAAATCGAACGTGAAATTCATGATTGGACAGGTTTGCCGTTACGCTCCAGGCTTCGCGCTCGCAAAACGTCTTGTCGATCAAGGCGCCATCGGCGAACTGTATTTCGTGGAAAGCGAATACGCGCATAACTACAACAGCGCGAAAGGCGTCAACAACTGGCGTGTCGATGCGCGACGCGAACCGTTCATCGGCGGTGGTTGCCATGCTGTCGATCTGCTCCGCTGGATCGCCGGCGAAGCGACTGAAGTCTCCGCCTTTGCCAATCATAAGTGCCTCGCTGACTGGCCTGTAAATGACTGCACAATCGCCATCTACAAGTTCGCCAACAACGTCATCGGCAAAGTGCTCGTCTCCATCGGCTGCGTCCGCCCCTACACGATGCGCTCCTGCTTCTACGGCACGGAAGGCACCATCATCTGTGACAACACGAGCCCCGACATCAAAATCTGCTCACGCAAATTCATGGCCGGCAAGCTCGACTTCGCGTCCATGCCCGTCAACATTGCCAACCACAACGTCTCCGCCGAAATCGCGGATTTCATGAAGTGCATCATCAACGACACGCCTGTCGAGACCAATATCTACGAAGGCGCGCGCACTGTCGCCGCCGCTCTCGCTGCCGCTGAATCCGCAAAACTAGGCGGACAGCCCGTCAAGATCGAACAGCTCTGAACCTTCACGAAAAGTACGCCCCAATCGGCATAACCCGTTGGGGCGTAAACACTTATTTTGAAGACTCGTTTCAGCACACCATATTTGTTCATCCTGCCGGCGTTGGTCATCTATGCGCTTTTTGTTTTGACGCCAATCGTCGGTTCGGTTCGCATGAGCCTCTTCGAATGGGGAGGCTCCCCCCTGCCACGTTTCGTCGCCTTCAAGAACTACGCGTTGTTGCTGAAAGACACGATCTTCTGGAGAGCGCTCATGAACAACGCGCTCGTGCTCATCGGCTCGCTTGTCATCCAACTGCCGTTTTCCGCCCTGCTCGCGCTGCTTCTCAGTTACAAGACCTTCTGCCGCACATTGTTCCGCACGGCGTTTTTCGCGCCGATGGTCATGCCGACCGTCGCCATCGCCATCCTGTGGCAGTACATCTACGCTCCGGAAGACGGCCTCGTCACAAAACTCATCCAACTCGTCGCTGGCGACGATTTCACGTTTCCATGGCTTGCAACGCCTAGCACAAGTCCTTTTCTGCCAAGCGTTTCGCTTCTTTGCATCTTCGTCACGATCTGCTGGCAGTACACAGGCTTCCACATGGTTCTCTATATGGCGGGAATCGCCGCCATTCCAGACGAACTCTACGAAGCTGCTCGAATTGACGGCGCCAATGAACTGCAAATCTGCCGCCACGTCGTCCTACCCGCGCTCAAACCGACCATCGCCGTTTCCGCGACGCTATCCGTAATCGGATCCCTTAAATACTTCGATCTCATTTACTTGATGGCCGCCGGACTTCCCCAGAACGACCGCGAAGTCATGGCCACCTACATCTACCGCCTCGCCTTCGACCAAGGTCAAGGCCGTTTCGGCTACGGTTCCGCCGCCGCCATTCTGCTGATCGTCATCGCTCTGGCTGTTGTACTGCCAATACAACTTACGCGAATGCGTAAAGCGTAAAGCCTGTCGCTTTAATCTTTTATGTCGTTTATGTCCTTTCATCATCTAAAAACCAGCACAATCTTACGGCACATCTTCCTCTTCATTGTGCTGCTAGTCTGCGCCTATCCGCTCTTTTGGATGACGCTGACAGCGTTCAAGCTCGAAGCGGAAGCGCAGGCCGCGCCGTTCGCTTTGCCGCACCGTTGGGTGTTGAAAAATCTCGCTAAAGTCTTCACCAGCGGTGACTTCGGACGTGCCTATCTGAACAGTCTGCTCATCTGCGTCACATCCGTCGTCGTAGCCGTCGCTTTCGCGGCCTGCGCGGCTTTTCCGTTCGCGCTTTTCGATTTCAAAGGCCGCAACGTCCTCTTCTTCGCCTTCCTGCTTGGCATGATGATTCCCGTTCATGTTACGCTCATTCCGCTAAATCTTCTGCTTGGACCGCAATACCTTAATATAAAGGAATCACTGTGGTCGCTCGCAGGACCGTACATCGGTTTTGCCCTGCCCGTCTCCATTCTCATCCTGCGCGGCGCATTTTCCACCATTCCGCATGAACTTCTGGAAGCCGCACGAATCGATGGTTGCAATGCATGGACCGTTTTCCGCCATGTCGCCCTCCCGCTGGCACGCCCCGCTATCGCCACCGTCGTCATCTTCAATTTCCTGACGATGTGGAACGAATTCGCCTTCGCGTTGACGCTGCTCGGACCCGACAACGCCACGCTGCCCATCGCGCTCAACAACTTCAAAGGCGAACGCGGCATGTATCTTGCGGAGACATGCGCCGCATTGGCCGTCGTCGTCATTCCGTTGCTCGTCATCTATATTTTCGCACAAAAGCATATCATCAAAGGGCTTACCGCCGGAGCCGTGAAAGGTTAATTCAAGCCATGCTAAAACACATCGCCATTTGTTTCTGCCTCCTTGCCGCTGCACTTCAGGCCCGTTCGCTGTTCATCGATCCAGCAGAGCTGACCATCAAACAAGACGCCCAGCATCTGTATCTTTTCCATGACGACCATATGGTCGTCGAGCTCCACACGGAACCATTTGGCTTTCAAGACCATGTGAAGTTGACTCTTGAAAAGGACGCCGTCGTAATGGATTTGACGGGCATCAAAGACGAGCCGAAAATCAAAAAAGTCGTCATCGGTTGGAACAACGTCAAGCAGGTGGAATTTCCCGCATACGCCTACAAAATCGAAATGGACATCTCCGCCGAAAAGGACAAATCATGGACGGGCATCTATTTCGAAGGCCGCACGCTGGAAGGGAAGCACTACTACAAGCTATTCAACCAGAATGCCTTCCAAGATAAACGGACGATTGAAGGCGTCTATGATCTACCGAAGAAGATGGCCAATTTCCACTGCCGTTTCGATTTCATGGATCCGACCGTCTTCCGCATCTACGATGTTCGCTTCACCCCCTTGGAAGTCTTTGACAAGCCGCAGGAACCACGAAAGGCCGAATTGCTTTTCCATGCGACGTTCGATGAGACGGCGAAGGCTGATTTCGCCAAAGGCAATCCCAATCCAATCCAAAACGAACATCTGTCATTTGTCAACGGCATTCTCGGCAAGGCGCTCCATTCATCCCGCGCCACAAACTCTGTTCTCTCATACGAATCCGCCGGAAATATTTATCGCAATGCGGGAGCCATCTCCCTTTGGGTCAATCCGCAATGGAATCCAAACATGGACAATCCGTTTGATCCCAAGAACTACCATTGTTTCATCTCCCATAACCATCCGAAAAAACGCATTGGTTCAGGAGTCATCTGGTTCTGGTCGTACGGTGGCCGCCTCCGTTGGGACACAAGCGATATGTTTGATTCTTATAGCGTTGCACCAGAATCGTTTATACCAAACCGTTGGTATCACCTCGTCATGAATTGGGACGAAGACGGCTCCATTGCGTACATCAACGGCAAACCAGCCACGCCGGGCCTCACGGGAGACGGCAATTCGCCGTTGAAGATTTCCAAAGGCGGCCGCAAGCGTCATCTTGTCTTGAAAGAGCCTGAACTTGAAAAACTCTTCGTCGGCTGTCTGCAAGGCGTCTTTGGCGATAATTCGCAGGCGGATGCCTTCATCGACGATCTCCGTATCTATTCCGCTCCACTTTCAAAGGCTGAAATCCAGCAACTTGCGTCAGCTGTTCCAACCTTCCAGGCCACCATCCCGCATCCGTACATTTTGGAAGGGAATACAGATCCCATCAGCCTGCATGTCACCGCCACAAAGACGGAAACCACGTCCATCGAATGGAAGCTGTTGGACGGCGACGGACAAACCGTCGCCGCATCCGCCGCTCCCATTGTCAAACCAGATGGGCAAGCGGAATTTGACATTTCCATTCCCACAACAGCCTGCAAACCAGGAGACTATATCATCAAAGCCGTTGGAATGATGGGCAACGGTTCAACACAGTCTATGGATATGCCTGTGCATGTCATGAAACGCGCGAATCCATGGAGCGCACCGCCAAACGCGAAACTGGAACTACAGCCCATCGCCACTATCGTCCCGAAACCGGACATGCCGTCGGAAAGCTTCGCCAAAATGGGAGCCGTCCATCTTGCATCGCTCAACGGCCGCGAGTATCTTGAAACGGATGACGATGAAGGCTCCCGCTTCGTTCTTCGCGCGAAACTGCCGGACGCCGATTCCATCTATCTCCTTGAATGGGACTATCCTGATGACAAAGTCCGTTCCGTCGATGTCGTCGCGCAATCCGCCAAAATCAAAGGCTCCGAATACGAATTGCAGAACGGCTTCCTCACGGGCGGTGAATACGCCAACACGAACACGTTCATCACGCAGAAGTGCCTCTATTTTCCACGCTCCAACGACATCGCCGTCATTTTCATGACGGCCCGCCAAAACAAACCTGCCGCCATTGCCGAACTGCGCGTCTCCAAAGTACTGTCGGGCCTCCCAGCCATATCGTATATTCCTCCAGCTAAAGAAGATGGAATTGGACGGACAATCGGCGTTTATTTCGAAGATCCTGCCATCAACTACGATTTCGGACGCGAAGGCAGCAGTCCCGCAGGTTTCCAAATCATGCTTGATCGCATGGTCGCCTACATGAAATATTCCGGCCAGAACCTCCTGACCTATCCATTGGTTTGGTATCATGGCCGTATCGGTAACGAATACAATCCGCGCAACCATGTCACAGGCTTCATGGAAGCATTCCTGCAAAAGTTTGATTTGGAAGGGCTTGAATTCATTCCTTCTTTCAATTGGCACAATCTTGATTTCGAAGATTTGAAAGTGACGCAGGAGGCCATCGACAACGGTTCCTTCCACAACACGCCCATCGCCATCTGGAACACGGGCAAGCCCAATCCAGGCGGTTGGCACGGCACACCGCCAAACTACAACATTCTCCATCCCATTGTGCAGGAACGGATTATGAATGAGGTCGATTACTACATCAAAGAAGGCGTCCACCATCCATCCTTCAAAGGAATCAACCTCCATCTGACGCTCCACTGTCTCGCATGGTTTGGCAATCTTACTTGCGGCTACAACGACTACGCCATCGACGCGTTCACCGCCGCCACAGGCATCACCGTTCCCGTCGATCGTGCCGATCCCATGCGCGGCAAACTCTATGCCGATTGGATCATGGCCAACGCGAAAGACCAGTGGATCGATTTCCGCTGCCGCGAAGTCGCCGCATTCTACAAGAAAATCGCCGCCAAACTTGCCGCCGCACGTCCAGACCTACGTCTCGTTCTCACGACCTTCAACGGCATGACGTTCATGGATGACGACGACTACCGCTCCCCCGATCACACCATCAATTCCGTTCGCGCAGGCGGCCTCGATCCGAAATACTATACGGACTGCCCGAATATCGTTCTCGCGCAAGGCGATTATCCCGCCGACTTCCGTTGGCGGGACAACCACAGCCTCCCGAAGAATCGTGACAACTACAACTTCCTGCCTAAATACGACGCCCGTCCGGACTTCTTCCGCCTGCTCGACAACGCCGTTCAGCCATGGCTCCATATGCACGACCGTTATTGGGAATCCGCCATCGCCGCCAAATCTGGCAGCCATTTCAACTCTTCCTGCCGCCCCTTCCGTGACGTCCCATGGCTGGGCGAAACATGGTGGCGCGTCAGCACGCTTAATCCGTCAGGCTACCACGCTATGCGGCATTACGTTTTGCCGTTGCGCTACAACGACTTGCTTGGCATCACGAAAGGCGGCTTCCTTATTGGCAGTTACGGTATGGAAGACTATTTGATTCCGTTCGCAAAAGCCTTCCGTGCTCTGCCCGCAAAGCGTTTCAACGATCTGTCCGAAAGCACGGAAACCGTCAAGGCGCGTTATCTTACCATCAACAACCACACATACTTATACATCGTCAACACATCGGACAAAGCAGCCCAAGCGGAAATCCAACAAGCGAACATTACAGCCGATTTAGTGACAGGCCGTCCATATCAGGGAGACACGATCAATCTGCCGCCCTACACGCTCCATTCGTTCAGACTCGGAGCGCCAATCAAACCCACCATCACCATCCGTCAATAAGGGAACATCATGAAAGTAGCCATCATCGGCGCAGGAAGCCTCGTCTTCTGCAAGACGCTCATTCTCGATATCATCCAAATTCCCGGCATCGGGCAAGTGGATTTCTCCCTCATGGCCCCGACGACGCGCCATACATCATGCGTCAAGGCGTTCATTGACAAAGTGTTGGCGGCCAATCCATTGCCCGTCACGGTATCCGTCACAACGGATCGCCGTGAAGCGTTGAAAGGCGCAGACTATGTCATCTGCACGTTCAAAATCGGCGGCCTTCGCGCATACGAAGCCGATGTCGATATCCCGCTCAAATACGGCGTGGACCAATGCATTGGCGACACACTTTCACCAGGCGGAATCTTCCGCACGCTCCGCACACTTCCCGTCATGCGGGATGTGGCGGAAGACATGCGCGAACTCTGCCCTAACGCATTGATGCTCAACTATGTCAATCCCATGGCAACCATGTGTTGGGCCGTTGCGGACAGTGGTATCAAAGTCGTTGGCCTCTGCCACGGCGTCCAGACGACGCTTGACCTATTGGCGGGCTATGCAGGCGTGCCAAAAGAAGAAATCGACTACACATGCGCAGGCATCAACCACATGGCGTGGTTCATCAAGCTGGAGCATCACGGCAAAGATCTCTATCCACTTCTGCGCGAACGTATTGAGAAGCCTGAATACTACGCCAACGAAAAAGTCCGCGGAGAAGTATTCCGCCAATTTGGATATTTTATGACGGAATCAACGGGGCATCTATCCGAATATCTCCCCTATTTCCGCAAGAATCAGCATGGTATGGACTGGTATTGCGACGAGCCGGATTTCGGCGGCGAAACCGCCGCCTGCCTCAAATGGACGCGTATTCTCGAAACAAAATACGCCGACGCGGACTATTTCGAAAAGGAGCCCATCGAACTGCCGCCGCGCAGCGTCGAATACTGCTCCTACATCATCGAAGCGTTGGAATGCAATCGCATGTTCCGTTTCAACGGCAACATCCGCAACAACGGCCTCATCGCCAATCTGCCCGCCGACTGCATCTCTGAAGTGCCGATTTTCGCGGACGGAGCAGGCCTCCATCCGACCTACGTCGGCAACCTGCCATCGCAGCTTGCCGCATTGAACAACAGCAATGTTTCCGTACAGCGACTCTCCGTCGAAGCCGCCCTCAGCGGCGATCCGGAAGCCGTCGTCTGGGCATGCGCTCTCGATCCGCTCACCGCCGCCCGCCTTACGCCTGACGAAATTCGCGCCATGGCGACGGAGATGATGCAGGCCGAACAGGAATGGCTGCCGCAGTTCAACGGCCGCCTCCCACGCCCCACACCGCGCATCGTCGTCACAAAAGACACAAAACGCGTCCATGTTCCCATCGATCCCGCCCTCGCCATCAATGCACGGCTTGGGAAGTTGTAATTCCACTAACCACTGGCCGCGCAGGAGCGAAACCCTACCAAACCATTACCCAACGGTCCCGCTGGAGCGGGCCCCTCCCAACCACTAACCACTAAAAGGCACGTATCATGTTCAACATCGGCTACGCACAAGAAATCATCACGCCGCCCACTGGCGTCAGTCTCGCAGGTTATTTCAACAAACGCCCTAATGAAGGCATGTACGACGATCTCTATGTCAAAGTCATCGTCATCGAATGCAACGGCAAAACGTTTGGATTCATGGCTTTCGACCTCTGCAGCCTTCACAAGCTCATCTTCGATGAACTCCAGAAGCGCATCACGGAAAAGTTCGGTGCGGAACTTCACGACAGTCTCATCCTCTCCGCCACGCATACCCACACGGGTTCGCAATTCTTCTCAAATCCCGAGGAATGGGATGATCGGACAAAATATGCCTTCGATGAAACGATCGACGCGGCCATGCGCGCTCTCACCCGTGCCATGATGAACCGCCTGCCAGGCTCGCTGGAAGTCGGAACCGTCTATAACAACCCCTACGGCTTCGTCCGCCGCTATTGGATGAAAAACGGCACGCTTTTGACGAATCCAGGCTGGGGCAATCCGGACATCGACAAGCCGGAATGCGATTTCGACCGCACCATCGGCATCTTGAAAGTTATCCAGAACGGCCGCATCGCCGCCCTGCTCTGCAACATCGCCAACCACGGCGACACCATCGGCGGAAACATCGTCTCCGCAGACTGGCCCGGCCGTTTCGCGCAGGAAATCCAGCATGCCCTCAAGGCGAGTATCCCCGTGCTCGTCGTCGATGACGCATCCGGAAACATCAACCATTTCGATTTCCGCCAGAAAATCAACCAGACACGCTACGACGAAGCGGTTCGCATCGGCCGTGGCTATGCCGCCATCGTGCTGGAAGCCCTTGATTCGCTAGAACCTGTGACGGCAGAAGACGTCACAGTCAAGAATGGCACCGTCGTCATCCCGCATCGTCAAGTTACCGACGAAGAACTTGCTGAAGCAAAACACACGCTCGAAACCGTGCCAGACATTCCGAAGGAAGGCGATTTCGAAAGCCAAGATCTCGCCAACAAAGTTCCCGCCGCGCTCCGTCATTTCGCACAGCGTGTCATCGACTGCCGCGAAAAGAGCACGCCGTCCCATTCAGGCCGCATCACGGCCATCGAACTCGGTGACCAACTGGCTTTCGTGACAATTCCAGGCGAACCTTTCAACGGCATTTCGCAAGCCATCAAAGCGGCAAGCAAGTACAAATACACGTTCGTCATCGAACTCGCGCAGTCGGTCTCCAACTACGTTCCGATGCCCGAATGCTTCCCGCGTGGCGGCTATGAGGTTCAGGCAGGCGTTAATACCTGCGCCCCCAACGCCGCTACGGAAATCATCAACGCAGTTATAAAGAATATGTAAAAGGACAGAAGGGACAAAAAGGACGAAAGGGGCATACATTTGTGTCTTTTTCGTCCCCTTTTCATGGTATTGCAAATGCGATACCCAACAGGGAACTGATTGATGAGCTTTATCACAATTTTTGAGTTTTTCATCATTGATGTTTTTTTGAAAAAATATCTTGCAAATCTAAAAATATCACATACATTCTGTCTGTTGTAGTCGGTACATTATCCAACGACCACATCTTCAAGGATAAAACAGCATGGGCAGACTTACCAGAATCAGAAAACTTCGGAATGAAATCCATGGCATTGCGAAACGTCATAATGCCACGAATATTTCTGTCTTCGGGTCATGCGCACGCAATGAGGATGATGAACACAGCGATGTTGATTTTCTGGTTGATTTCAATGAAAAAGCAACCCTTTTCGACCAAATAAACCTTGGCTTTGATTTAGAAGATTTGCTAAATTGCAAGGTAGATGTTGTTTCAAGACGCGGACTTGCCAAACGTATTTCCAAAGTCGTCCAATTGGAGGCAGTGGAAATATGAGAGGTTCACATGGAGATGATTTCTATTTGGAAAGCATTTGGAAGGCAATTAAAAGCCTTGAAGGTTATTCCGTAGTCGGACGTGAACTTTTTCTTTCTGATCAGATGCGACAAGATGCTGTTATTTGCCGTCTTGGAGTCATCGGCGAAGCAGTGAAGCTGCTTTCGGATGAGTTTCGTTCCAAATATCAAGAAGTGCCTTGGAAACCAATGGCGGCCTTGCGTGATGTCCTTGTACACAATTACTTTGGAGTTGATCTTGAAATTATCTGGGGTATATTGGAACGTGATTTGCCTTCTCTAAAGGAACAACTTGCGGCCATCCCTGAATGCAAGTCAATAATTGATGAAAACAATTCTAGAGACGAGACTAAATAACGAAAAAACGCATCGCGCATATAAGGATGGTTGATGCTACACTAGCCCAGCTGAAAGTCTGATGAAAAAATCCCACATCAGTCTGAAGAATTCACGTTCCTCCCACATTTCCCCTAATCTGCATTTGCAGATTAGGGGAAATCGCTATGCATTCACATACCCTATTCTTCTTCCGCAACAGCTTGAACGTTGTTCGCGGGAGCTTGATTGTTGTTCGCGGGAACTTGATTGTTGTTCGCGGGAACTTGAATATTGGCCATAGCGGCAAGCGTATAGATTTGGGAGGTCGTCCTGAAGAACCTTTCCGCCAAGTTCAAGGCATCCTGAATCTCAATGTCATCCGCCTGTTGTTTCACTTCTTGGACGATAGCGTCAAATGTCGCGCGAATATTTCTCGCCTCTTCACCGATTTCATTCTGTTGCGCTGCCAAGTTGTTCAGTAATGTACTGCATTCTTCCATGATTCTTTTCATGTTTTCACAATCTTTCGTCCAGAATTTGTCATCCGGCCTCGCCACATTGTGCGCATTCTCCTTGCCCGCCTGGATAATTCGCATGACATGGTTCTGGTGACGAACCAGGAAGTTCTTGAAGCCTTCCATATTGCCGGCCATCGCGTAGTCGGAGGCCGCATCCATGAACATATTGGCCGTGGCTTTCCTGAAAATCGTGTAGTCGTTCACAGACGTCTGTGAGGACAGGCCCAATTCAATGCCAAGGAACGGCAACGGTTTGATTTCGAGTTTGGCATCGGTATCATAATCCTCCGACATCGAGAAGCTGACGAAACGTCCATTTGAGAACGTGAAACGCAGCATCTTGTAGGTGTCGTCCTCGAACGTATAGGCTTCATTGTAAGCCTGTTTCAGGAAGCCGAGGCCGCCCATGAACTTCTGAAAGCCTTTGTTCTCCTTCAGCAATTGTCCTATCGTGCAATTCAGAAACGGCTCGGAGCCTTGGATAGCCGTGTCCTCTAGCGTGGTCTTCAAGGAATCCCACAAGGCTTCTTTGATTTCATCCTTCAGCTTCGACTCTTCGATTTGCTCCCCATCCGCGCCGCCGACGCTTTTCGCATAATGCCGCACAATGAGCTCCAGCAAAACACGCAACGGCATGGCCGCTGTGAGTCGTACATCAATGAATGTCTTCTTGCTGTTCACCCATGGACGCACGTCTGGAGTCTTCGTTCTTGGGCTCGTACGTGTGACTTTCAATTCAATCTTATGAGCCTGGAACGTCGTCTCTTTGGCTAAATCCGCGACTGCTGTCGCATCCGTTTTACCAGTTGCTCCAAGCAATGTGTCGGACGCACTTTCTCCAATGCCTATATCTTCAAGGAGGTCACCGATTTTACCGTCCCATGCATCATACATGGCACTGAACGTGCCCACCGTCTTCGTCATCGGTGGCTTGCCGAAGTTAAAGACGTTGAAGAACTTCTCCTGATATATCTTATGCGGGAGCTTCACGATTGGATTGGCAAGCCGCGGGATGATGTACTGGCTTGCGGCCTTCGCCGCCTTTTTCGCGGCAACCACTTGGGGATCAGCACCTTCCAAGGCTTCCGCACGTTTCACGAGAAGGGCGACGGCGACGGACAGGATTCTCGCCTTGGCGGCGAACTGGTCCCAGAAGGGCTTGTCTTTCTGGTCATGCCCCG
>JAEEGH010026040.1_pt1 | contig 11684 bp, 11 predicted proteins | sample 9134181 | NCBI WGS metagenome assembly JAEEGH01 (sample SAMN16246544, study PRJNA631951) | gut metagenome | biome: gut microbiome; feature: rumen; material: DP-attached | host: Bos | place: Iran: Karaj | collected 2018-10 | reverse complement strand
CCAAATAGGTGGTCCAGTCTATTTTCTTGATTTCTTCATAAACATCATCCGCGCTTTGTGCTTTGAAATGGCGGATGGGTTTCAGGACTCTGATGGCGGTGTGCAACTGGAAGTTGGCACGGTACATCAATTCCTTGTTACCTGTAAACGATACCATTCGTCTACCGATCTTCACGTCATTAGCCCCCAGTTGGGTCAGCTCTTTCGCCAGTACAGGTTCCAGTCCCATAAACGTTTTGGCGATCAATTCGAAATTCTGTTCCATTGATAGTGTTTCTTGCATGCCCGCTTATAACGGACAATGTGTGGAATTCTGCCTGCAAAGTTAATATAAGTTGACCAAAAAAACGTGCTTTCGACTGTTAATCAAATAAAAATCATGGTATTTTGCTAAAAATCATCATGAAATTATGATGTGTTTCAAATTAATTTCGTACTTTTGTGCCCAATATGATGGTTATGACCAATCTGCTATTATATACTCATACAGAAAGTACATGGTTGATTGCCCTCGAGTGGGGCTTCGCCATATTGTTCCTGATTTTCCTGTTCGTCTCGTTATTTGTTCAGCGACGGATGGGGAGGCGGTTGAAGACAGAATTGGAACAACTCGACAAGATCAGAAAGGGAAATGTCGAATACGACTTTATTCTCAAAGCCATGAAAATTGCTGTCTGGCGATATGATGCAGAGTCACATTCATTATTATTTGAGAAAGACTATCGTGACGGGCGTAATAACTATGTGCCGGCCATCAATGAGAACTTTCAGGAAACGCTGGCTGTGGTCGCTCCGGCAGATGTGGATCATGTGAACAGGGCTTTCGAAGATATATGTGAGGGAAGGACTGATTTCTATCATCAGGAGTATCAGGTGTTGGATAAGGCATCTGGTATCAATTACTGGGAAGAAAGTTATGCTACCATCGTAGACCGTGATTCCGAGGGTAAGCCGACAAAGATCGTCGGCACTTCCCAGCGTATTGATGAGCGTAAAGAACTGATGGCTTCGCTTGTGGCTGCCAGAAATAAGGCTGAGGAGAGTGACCGTCTGAAGACTGCCTTCCTGGCCAATATGGGTCATGAAATACGTACTCCGCTGAATGCCATTGTCGGTTTTGCTGACTTGTTGCCAGTCGTACAGACAGAGGAGGAACGTAGTCAACTCATCACAGAAATCCAGAACAATAACCAGAAGCTGTTACACATTATCGACGGTCTGGTGAGCATGTCAAAGATTGAGGCCGGTGCGAAGAGTCTGCTGATGGCCCGTGTCGACTTGAACCAGTTGCTCCAGCAGATGGTTGACACCTATCAGCCGACTACCAATGTGCCGATTACGCTCCAGTGCGCTATGGACAAGTTGATGATAGAGAGTGACCGTGATAAACTGTACGAGATTGTTGACAATCTGATACAGAATGCTGTGAAGTTCACTACTGAGGGCAGTATCCGTACTGGCTATGACCTGTTAGACGATAATCATGTGCATATCTGGGTGAGTGATACCGGTAAGGGCATTGCTGTGGCTGATCAGCAGCGTATCTTTGAACGCTTCATCAAACTCGACGAGTATATCCCAGGCACAGGACTTGGACTCTCTGTCGTGAAGTCTCATGTACAGAGTCTGGACGGTAAGATGGGCGTAGAGTCTGAGATAGGCAAGGGCTCCACTTTCTGGGTAGACCTGCCTTTAGCATAGTTTTTTTTGTTGTTCTTGCAACTTTTTTCTTGTCAGGTTCGTCTAACAGGCAGAAAGAACATCAAAAAAGAAGTAAAATGAAACAAATGATGAATGCAAAGCGAGTAATGATGGCAAGTGCAGTCGTGCTGGCCATGTCCATGGGAATGATTTCTTGTTCTTCCTGTATGAGTGAATGGAAAACGCAGACCATCCTCTCCGATGGTCCCAAGGTGACGGAAGTCAGACAGTTGACTGGCTTCGAGGAAATCGAGATCAGTGGCAGTCCCCGTGTCTGTTATACACAGGCTGACAGCTTCTCTGTCTGTGTCAAGGGTACACAGGAAGCAGTAGACAATCTCCTGACCGATGTGGAAGGTAAGACGCTGAGTATCCGTAACCGTGGGAAGATCAAACTGGTCAATATCTCATTCGACGAGAACAACAGTCTGACGGTCTATGTGACATCTCCGGATTTGACAGGTATCCGTCTGAACGGCTCGGGTGACTTCGAAGCCAAAGGCCGTGTGGATACCGACAAGATGGACATCGTGCTGCGTGGTTCAGGTGACATTGACATGAAGGATATCATCTGTGACCGTTGTGGCGTTGAACTGATTGGTTCTGGCGACATCTCCCTTGGCAGTCTGGATGCCATAAAGACTTCTGCCACGCTTATCGGTTCTGGTGATGTGTCATTAGGACTGCTGCACGTGAAGGATACGTACCTCTCACTGAAAGGTTCTGGTGATATCAATGCCGACTTTAAAGAAGGTTGTGGTGCCGTAGAATGTGAGTTGCGTGGCTCGGGTGACATCTCCCTGAAAGGTAAGGTTCAGAAGTTCAGTCAACACAAGTCAGGTTCGGGCGATATTGACATCAATCGGCTGACTGTGAATAAATAATCGATAAAATATATTAAAATCTTTCGGTTTCTCATAAATAATGATTACTTTTGCCGAATTATTGAGGCAAACCCTTAGGGAAACCGGATGAAATATGCAGTAATAGCCGCGGGCGAAGGCTCGCGGCTGACAAAAGAAGGCAATACGACACCGAAGCCTCTGATAGAGGTAAACGGTGAGAGGCTGGTCGACAGACTGCTGCGAATCTTTGAGGCTCAAGGAGCTTCTGAGGTGGCTATCATCTGTAACGAACAGATGACCGAGGTGAAGGATCATCTCAAGGCCGTGCAGCAGAACTACAGACTGCCGCTGAGGCTCGTCGTGAAGTCTACACCCAGTTCCATGCACAGCATGTGGGAACTGAGCCGATGGCTTGACGACGGCCCTTTTGTGTTGACAACCGTCGATACCATCTTCCGTGAGGAAGAGTTCGACGGCTTTGTGCAGACCTTCTCCGGACTCCTCAAGACAGGAGAGGCTGACGGGTTGATGGGAGTCACAGACTACATTGATGACGAGAAGCCACTCTATGTCTCCACCGATGATGACCAGTGGATTACCGCTTTCCTCGATCAGTGTGACTGTCCGCGATATGTCAGCGGCGGCATCTATGCCCTGACACCCCGTTCGCTGACTACACTCCGTGACTGTGTGGCGAATGGTGAGCAGCGTATGCGGAACTTCCAAAGAGCACTCCTGCGTGATGGGCTTAAATTGAAAGCATGGCCTTTCTCTAAGGTGCTCGATGTCGACCACGTCAGTGATATTCAAAAAGGAGAGGCATTCTTGCAAGGATGAGGATACTGTCAGTCAGCAGGGCAGAGCGGTTTTCGCCCAATTCCGTGGAGCGGGATAAGGCGATCTTTCAGGCAGTCATCGACAGGCTGCATGAACATGGCGATGAGATCTGCCTTGTCAGTGAGGAGAGCTTGGTGCATCTTTCTGAGTATTCTGAGTTTTCTGAGTGTTCAGAGTCTTCAGATCTCGTCATCACAATGGCGCGCCAGCCTGAGACCCTGATGTGGCTCAAGTCGTTGGGTGTCACCTGTGTCAATTCGCCTGAGGGTATTGAACGCTGTACGAGAAGTCGTCTGCTCAGTATCATGGAGCATCTCGGCACACCGGTTCCTCCGCAGGAGGGTCCTGACGGTTACTGGCTGAAACGAGGCGATGCTGCCGCACAGACGGATGCGGATGTGGTCTATGTGTCTGACCGGGAACAACTAAAGACGGCCATACAGACGATGTGTCAACGTGGTGTCACCGATTACACGGTGAGTGCCCATGTGCGAGGCGACTTGGTGAAGTTCTACGGGGTGGGGCAGGGAGACTTCTTCCGATGGTACTATCCCACGGATGACGGTCAGACGAAATTCGGTGATGAACACCGCAATGGCAAGGCCTGTCATTATCCGTTTCAGGCCGAGGCGTTGCAAGATGAGGTACAGCGGTTGGCAGCAGCAGTCGGTGTCAGTGTCTATGGTGGCGACGCCATTGTCAGGGCTGACGGATCGTTCTGTCTGATAGACTTCAACGATTGGCCTAGTTTCTCGCGCTGTCGGGAAGAGGCTGCCGATGCAATTGCCTCGTTACTGAATAGAATAAGGTAATCATAAAGTTCAAAGTTCAAAGCTTAAAGTTCAAAGTTCAAAAATATTTGTTGTGGCAACATTTAAGGAGTTATTGATGGTTTCATTCAAGTCTGAGGACACAGAGGAATGGCTCGACGTGTGGTTCACACGTCCCATTGGTCTTGTCTTCGCCTTGCTATGGAATAAACTCGGCATCCATCCGAATGTCATTACGATTGTGTCGTTCTTCTTTGGAGCGGCAGCAGGCTGGATGTTCCATTATACAGATCTTCTGCATAACCTCTATGGCGTTGCTCTGCTGATGCTGGCCAATTTCTGTGACTCTACCGACGGTCAGATGGCACGCCTGTCAGGCAAGAAGACACTCTTAGGTCGTGTGCTTGACGGATTCTCCGGCGATGTGTGGTTCTTCTGCATCTATGTGGCCATCGTGGTACGTCTGTGGCCCCAGCAGATTCCCGGCACCACTACGCAGTGGGGCGTCTGGGGCTTTATGTTGGCTGCTGTGGCAGGCTTCCTTTGTCATGCACCGCAAAGTTCGTTGGCCGACTACTATCGTCAGATACATCTTTATTTCCTTCTGGGTAAGGAAGGCAGTGAACTTGATACCAGCTCTCAGCAGCGACAGATCTTTGAGAATCTGCCTAAGGCGAAATGGTTTGAGCGTCTGTTCCGTTACAATTATGCCAGTTATTGTCAAAGTCAGGAACATCGTACTCCACGTTTTCAGGCGTTCTTCCGTGAGGTGAAGTCGCGTTGGCCTGATGCCTCCGATATGCCTCAGGATCTTCGTGATGCGTTCAGGGCTGGCAGTCTGCCGCTGATGAAATATACTAACATGCTCACGTTTAATGTCCGTGCTATCACTATCTATGTGACGTGTCTGTTGGATTGTCCGTGGGTCTATCTGTTAGTGGAGGTTATTATATTAAATATAATGTACGCGTATATGCACCGCACCCATGAAAGGTTGTGCGATGACTTGTACAATTCATATTTGAAGGCATGACGGCAGGTTATATCTTTGACTATGGAGGCACTCTCGATACGGGAGGACAGCACTGGGGACAGGTGTTCTGGCATGCCTATGAGCGCCATCGGGTGCCTGTCAGCGAGGCGCAGTTCCGGGAGGCGTATGTCCACGCGGAACGTACGCTGGGGCGGAATCCTATCATCCGTACGGACTATACCTTCCGTCAGACATTGGAAACAAAACTCCGCCTACAACTGGAGTATTTTCGTGGAGTGTGGAGTGAGGAATGTGGAGCGAAATATGCTGAGGTGCTGGCAGATGACCTCTATGCCCGTACCGTCGAACAGACGGCCCGGAGTCGCAAGGTTCTCCAGAACCTGAAAGACCAAGGTGTGCCGATGGTGCTGGTGAGCAACTTCTACGGCAATATGCCTGTGGTGCTGCATGAGTTTGGCTTCGACGGGCTTTTCGTCAAGGTTGTTGAGTCGGCAGTCGTTGGCATCCGAAAACCTGATCCCCGCATCTTCCTCTTAGGAGTGGATGCTCTTGGGCTGAAGCCGGAAGAGGTGACGGTGGTGGGCGATAGCCTGGATAAGGATATCATCCCAGCTCACGAAGCCGGCTGCCAGACAGTCTGGTTCCGAGGCGAGGGTTGGACACCCGCACCTCACAACGGGGACTGTCCCTATTGTGAGATTATCGACTCGCTCGATGAATTATTGGAAAAGATTAAAACGAAATAAAACGACATGAACAAAACAAACGTAAAACCAGCAGAAGGTAAGCTGGGTATTCTGGTAGTCGGCAACGGCGCAGTTGCCACGACATTCATGACTGGTGTGCTGATGACCCGCAAAGGACTGACGAAGCCTGTGGGCTCTATGACTCAGTACGACAAGATCCGTGTGGGACGTGGAGCCTCGAAGCAATATCTGAAGTACGGTGATATCGTTCCATTGGCCAGTCTCGACGATATCGTGTTCGGCTGTTGGGATGTCTATCCGCAGAATGCCTACCAGTCTGCTGTCTATGCTGAGGTGCTGAAGGAGAAGGATATCGAACCCGTACGAGAAGAACTCGAACAGATTGTGCCGATGAAGGCAGCCTTTGATCATAACTATGCGAAACGACTCAGTGGCGATAATGTGAAGTCTTGCACTACCCGTTGGGAGATGGTCGAAGCTTTGCGTGACGATATCCGTCGTTTCCGCGAAGAGAAGGGTTGTAGCCGTCTGGTGGTGCTTTGGGCTGCCTCTACGGAAATTTATGTACCTGTTGAAAAGAGCGTCCACTATCATCTGGCCGATCTCGAAGCAGCCATGAAGGCCGACGATCGTCTGCATATTGCCCCTTCCATGTGTTATGCCTATGCAGCGCTCTCTGAGGGTGTGCCATTTATCATGGGAGCACCCAATACGACTGTCGATATACCTGCTATGTGGGAATTGGCAGAGAAGACGCACCAGCCTATCGCCGGCAAGGACTTCAAAACGGGGCAGACGCTTGTCAAGTCTGGCTTTGCACCTATTATCGGCACCCGTTGTCTGGGACTCTCGGGCTGGTTCTCCACCAATATCCTCGGCAATCGCGACGGTCTCGTGCTCGATGAGCCGGAGAACTTCCGTACCAAGGAGGTCTCGAAGCTCTCAACCTTGGAGACCATCCTCAAACCAGATGTCCAGCCAGACCTCTATGGTCACGGCAACGATGAGGACAACCAATACTATCATAAGGTGCGCATCAACTATTATCCGCCGCGTAACGACAATAAGGAGGGCTGGGACAATATCGACATCTTCGGCTGGATGGGTTATCCGATGCAGGTGAAGATCAACTTCCTCTGCCGCGACTCCATCCTCGCTGCACCTCTCTGCCTCGATCTCTGTCTGCTCTCAGATTTAGCTGCCCGTGCTGGTCGTTATGGCATACAGCGCTTCCTCAGTTTCTTCCTCAAGTCGCCGATGTATGACTATACACAGGGTGAAGAGGCCGTGAATAACCTCTATCAGCAGTATACGATGCTGAAGAACGCCATTCGTGAGATGGGTGGTTACGAGGCCGACGAGGAAATTGACTAAAGGTGAAAAGGTGGAAAGGTGAAGGGATGATCATATTAGCCGATAATCAGGATATCACCCGGGTTGGTATGATGTACGTTTGTGAGCATCAGGAGCCAATACCCGAGATATGCCGTGCTGCTGACAAGACGGAACTGATAGAACAACTGAAGGCGAACGGTGAGGCGGTGGTTGTGCTTGACTACACCCTCTTCAACATCAACGATATCGAGGAACTGGAAATCCTGCACGAACGTTTCCCGCTGGCGAAGTGGATACTCTTCAGTTTCGATCTGTCGTCAGATTTCGTCCGTCGCGCTATCGCCTTGTCTTCCCTATTCAGCGTGTTGCTCAAAGACTCACCGCTCTCGGAAATCCGCGATTGTCTCCGCTATGCCTCCCGGGGGCAACGGTATATCTGTCAGCGAATGGCAGAGATTCTGCTGGCTCCGGCTCAGGACCGTATGGCTGAGGATGTCCGTCTTACTCGTACTGAGATGGAGATTCTGAAGGACATCGCCCTGGGCATGACTACCAGGGAGATCGCCGAGAAACGCTTCTCCAGTTTCCATACGGTCAATACGCATCGGAAGAATATTTTCAGGAAGTTGGGATTGAACACCGTCCACGAGGCAACGAAGTATGCCCTCAGGGCGGGACTTGTCGATTCTGCTGAATATTACATATAAAAAAACCAAGAGTGTCATCACGACAGTCTTGGCTTTTCTTCTAACTAACTTATTATCAACTATTCATTACTCATTCTGATTTCTGGTGCAAAGGTACGAAAAAAGAGGTAAGTGGATGGAAAAAAGAGGAAAGAATTTGCAAAAAACCACGTAAACGTTTGCGATATTCAGAGAAATAATGTACCTTTGCAACCGAGAAATTATCACTAGGAAATTATCAATTATTCATTATTATCAATCATGCCTAACGGAAAACGACGTATATCATTGAAGGATCTCGCCCTGGAACTGGGCGTGAGTATTGCCACTGTGAGCAGAGCCCTGCGCAGTTCGCCTGAGATCGGACAGGAGATGCAGGAGCGGGTGAAGGCATTGGCCAAGAAACTGAACTACCGCCCAAACCCCTTTGCACAGAGTCTGCGCAAGGAGGCACCAAGGGTGATTGGCGTCGTCATACCTAACCTCGTTAGCCACTATTATGCCTCGGTGCTCGACGGCATTGAGGATGAGGCGGCCAAGAGCGGTTACTCCGTCATCAGTGCCAATACCCACGAGCAGAGCGAAGCTGAAGTGCGCGTCATCGATAACTTCATCGGTCTCCATGTCGAGGGTATCGTCGCCTGTCTGTCGCAGAATACCACTGACTATAGCCACTTTGAGGAAATCTCACAGATGGATATTCCTCTGGTGTTCTTCGGACGTACTTGTCTGCCGGAGAAATTCTCCAGTGTGACTGCCAATGGCGATGTGGCTGCCCAGGAGGCTACCCAGCATCTTATCGATACCGGTAGTCGTCGCATCGCTTTCATAGGAGGTCCGAACCACCTTGATATGGTGCGCCGTCGCAAGCATGGTTATCTGGAGGCTTTGCGTGAGAACCGCATTCCCATTGACCGTGATCTTGTTGTCTGCGAACGCATCGACTATGAGTGGGCCCTTGATGCTACCATCCGTCTGTTGCAGAGCGATAATCGTCCTGATGCCATCCTTGCTTTCAACGATATCATTACCTTCGCAGCCTTTACCGCCATCAAACAACTCGGCTTCCGCATCCCCGATGATGTCGCACTCATTGGCTTTACGGATGATGTCCATGCTCAGTACGTCACGCCGAAGCTTTCTGCCATCGAGGACCAGTCACGTCTGATGGGACAGACCGCCTGCCGCCTGTTGCTGAAGAACATCGCAGGCGACCGTAAGATCTATCGTGAGATCGTTCCCCAGAAAGTCATTATTCGCGAGACGTCTGCCCGACGATAATTTATTGAAAAGAAAACAGCCACGCAACTAAAGGTCGCGTGGCTGTTTTTCTTATAGAGGGCACAGGTTACTCGATTACAACCAGTGCATCGTCTTCCATAACACTCTCACCGATTTTCACGCAGATGGCAGTTACCTTGCCGTCTTTCTCGGCAGCGAGGTTATTGGCCATTTTCATGGCTTCGAGTACGACAACCGTATCACCGGCCTTCACCTCGTCGCCCTCGGCCACGAGGATGTCGGTAATGACACCGGGCAGCGGAGCCTTGACGGCGTTGGCCTTGTTGACAGCAGCCTTGTTGGCAGCAGGTGCATCGTCGGAAGCAGCAGCTGTGGGGGCTTTCACCACGGGCTTCTTCTTCTCAGGCTCTGCCTGCTTCTCCATCTCGACAGTATATTCTTCACCGTTGACGGTCAGCGTGGCAATGTTATCCGTGATATCACCGACCACAACCTCATACTTATTACCGTTGATTGTATACTTATACTCTTTCATACTCAAAACTCATTTACGGATGTTGTGTGAATGTCTGTGCATAGCCGTTCCACTGAGTGGGGTGGGCACTGATGGTGATGATGCCCGGCTCTGCGTCGTGAACGTTATTGCCTAAGTGCTCATGGAGCGCAAGGGCAATCGCTGCATATACTTCGTTGTTCATCTTATTCAAATTAATTACATCGGGATGTTACCATGCTTCTTGGCGGGCAGGGCGTCGCGCTTGGTGGCGAGCTGGGCCAGACCACGGCAGATGCGGAAACGTGTGTTGCGAGGCTCGATCACGTCATCGATGTAGCCGTACTTGGCTGCCTGATACGGATTGGCGAAGAGCTCGTTGTACTCGTCCTCCTTCTCAGCGATGAAGGCCTTCACGTCCTCACCAGCCTCCTTCTTGGCCTTGGCTTCCTTGGCGTAGAGCACGGCAGCAGCACCAGAGGCACCCATCACGGCGATCTCAGCAGAGGGCCATGCATAGTTCAGGTCGGTGTGGAGCTGCTTCGAACCCATCACGATGTGTGAACCACCGTATGACTTACGCAGGGTAACGGTGATCTTGGGCACTGTGGCCTCACCGTAGGCATAGAGCAGCTGGGCACCGTGCAGGATGACGGCATTGTACTCCTGACCAGTACCGGGCAGGAAGCCTGGCACGTCGACGAGCGACACAATAGGAATATTGAAGGCATCGCAGAAACGGACGAAACGGGCACCCTTACGGGAGGCGTTTACATCGAGCACACCGGCATAGCATGTCGGCTGGTTTGCCACGATACCTACACTTTGGCCGTTGAAGCGGGCAAAGCCCACGATGATGTTCTTGGCGAACTTAGGCTGAACCTCGAAGAACTCGCCGTCGTCAGTGATGGCAGAGATGACCTTGTACATGTCGTATGCCTCGTTGGGGTTCTCGGGGATGATCTCGTTCAAGCTGTCCTCCATACGGTTGATGGGGTCGTTGGTGGGCTTGAAGGGAGCGGTCTCCATATTGTTCGAGGGGATGTAGCTCAGCAGGGTCTTCAACATCTGAATACCTTCCTCCTCAGTGGCAGCGGTGAAGTGGGTCACACCCGACTTCGTGGCGTGTACTGAGGCACCACCGAGGTGCTCCTGGTCGATGTCCTCGCCCGTAACGGTCTTCACCACCTTCGGGCCGGTGAGGAACATGTAGGAAGTGTTCTCCATCATCAGCGTGAAGTCGGTGAGGGCAGGGGAGTAGACGGCACCGCCTGCGCAGGGACCGAAGATACCGGAGATCTGGGGAATGACACCCGATGCGAGGATGTTACGCTCGAAGATCTCGGCATAGCCGGCCAGCGCGTTGATACCCTCCTGGATACGTGCACCACCCGAGTCGTTGATGCCGATAACGGGGGCACCCATCTTCATGGCCATATCCATCACCTTGCAGATCTTCTGGCTCATGGTCTCACTGAGAGAACCGGCATGAACGGTGAAGTCCTGTGCGAAGATGAATACCAGACGGCCGTCGATGGTACCGGAACCGGCCACGACACCGTCGCCGAGGAACTGCTTCTTCTCCATGCCGAAGTTATGGCAGCGATGCTCCTTGAACATGTCGTACTCTTCGAACGAACCTTCGTCGAGCAGCATCTCAATGCGCTCACGGGCTGTATACTTACCGCGTTCGTGCTGCTTCTGAATGGCTTTCTCACCACCACCGAGACGGGCCACTTCGCGCTTCTCGATGAGTTGCTTGATCTTGTCTAATTGCTTGCTCATTGCTTTATTTGATTATCAATTGTCAATTTTCAATTATCAATTTACTCTGGGTGCTCACAAAGTTCGGTGAGGATACCACAGGTTGACTTCGGGTGGAGGAAGGCGATGTTCAGGCCCTCGGCACCCTTGCGGGGTTTCTCGTCGATGAGGCGGACACCCTTCTCGCTGACCTCGGCGAGACCACCGGCCACACCGTCCTCAACGCAGAAGGCCACGTGGTGCACACCCTTGTTGCCCTTGTCGAGCCACTTCTGGATGGTGCTCTCGGGTGATGTCGGCTCCAACAGCT
>JAEEGH010026036.1_pt1 | contig 11686 bp, 9 predicted proteins | sample 9134181 | NCBI WGS metagenome assembly JAEEGH01 (sample SAMN16246544, study PRJNA631951) | gut metagenome | biome: gut microbiome; feature: rumen; material: DP-attached | host: Bos | place: Iran: Karaj | collected 2018-10 | reverse complement strand
GTGGTCAATGTTTTGTAACTGCCACTGTCATAGTCATAATAGGTGTATTTTACCCCCGGAATCAGATAAGTGCCCTCCATCCTCGGGATGATGGTGAAACGGAAGGTCTTGGTGCCGGTCACGATGTCGCCCTTGGCGGAGATGTGGCTGACCACTTTCGGGTAGGTTACATCGCAGTCGGCAGGAAAATCGATATTGAAATCTTCGTCGCTGACGTGGTGCAGGTTGCCATTCCCCGACACTGTGACGGTGAAGGTGATGGGCTCGTTGGCGTAAGCCTCCGTTTTGTTGATGTTGGAGGTGATGTTGAAATTACCGACTACCTCCGTTTTGCCGTCATTGCGTGCGCCGGGCAGGGCTTTGACCTTCACTGTCAGCTCGTTGGATGTGAGCTGCACGGTCTGCGTCTGGTAGGTCTGGAACATGCCCCAGAAGGGATCCCGGCTGGTAGCGGGCACACGGATTGCTAAAATGACATTCAATTTGGGGATGATGATCTTGCCGGTTTTGGTCGGATATACGGCCGTCTGCTTGATGGTGAACACCGTGTAGGTCTTGCCGTTCAGGGTCTCAGTGCTCTTCTCCTCCCGGTTCAGCTCCAACGGATCCATCCATAAATCGTTGCTGCCGCCAAAGGAGGCACGCTCAATGCTGTATCCGCTAATATCCTCTTTCACATACAGTTTGTGAGTGACGACCACCGCCTCACCCTGGTAGGCCTCCAGTGTGGTGGTGATGGCTTTCAGCATCATGTCCTCCTTGCCGATTTTGGCGGGTGCCTTGGAGGACTTGTCCGGCTGGCTCTTGGGCTGCTGCTCGTTGGGAAACTTCGGCCGCTGCTGGTTTTGGAATGGCCACTCGAAAGAAAACGAGTCCATGTCGGGCATCTGGAAGTCCGGCCACTCGAAATGGAACCAGTTGTCGGCCTGTTGCTCCTCCTGAGGTTGGCTCTTGGGTGTTTTCGTCACACGCACCTCCACCATGTTGCTGCGATAGATGCGCCCGTTGATGGACAGACTGACCCCCGGAATCGTAAAGTTGCCCTCCTTCGGGGCGGAAAGATAGTATGTGTAGGTGTAAGTGGTCTGCTGCTGCACGCTCCCGTTGTTGATGGAGATGGATGTGCTGGAGCCGACACTCGGCCCGCTCACGAATTCGAATTTGCCGAAATCGGTGGACACGATTTCGCCTCTTCCAGTACTGGAAATGATATATTTAAATTGTTGTCCCACACCCACTTCCGCTGGTGCTTTGGCAAAGCAGGAATCTTCCGTCTGGGCTTGCAGTTGCGTCCCCCAGCAAATAATCATCATTGTGAAAATCGTCTTAACCAACGTTTTTATATACATACTAAACCTCCTTTTTAATGCGTCCGTATTAACGATTCAGCACGTGTTTTATTGCATGAAATGCGAAATGATTTTTGTTCGTATAGGGTATTTAAAATTGCGTATATAATGACTGATTAATTTTAATGATGTTTGCCCCAATCGTTGGGTCGCCAAATCATGACGGATTGTAGAGCCGCCATATTATGACGAATCGTTGGGCCGCCAAATTATGACGTATTGTTGGGTCGCCATATTATGACGAATCGTTGGGCCGCCAAATTATGACGTATTGTTGGGCCGCCATATTATGACGTATCGTTGGGCCGCCAAATTATGACGTATTGTTGGGCCGCCAAATTATGGCGTATTGTTGGGCCGCCAAATCATGACGTATTGTTGGGCCGCCAAATCATGACGTATTGTAGAGCCGCCATATTATGACGGCTCTACGGAAACCGATTTTGCGAAAAATATTTTATTGTTAACAATAATTTAATTATAAAAATCGTTGTAAATAAAAAACAAAATTATGTCGGATGATAAATTTCAAAACAAATATCGAATTAAATCTGTGCGCGCAGCATGGCATGATTATAATGGGGGCGGGTATTTTGTGACAATATGCACACGTAATCGTGAACACTATTTTGGCGAGATTTCGGGAGGTGTTATGCATTTAACACCAATAGGCAGATTTGCAAATGATTGTTTGATGAAAATGGAAATATTACATAATGATGTGCAAATTCCGGTTTGGCAAATAATGCCGGATCACATTCATGCAATTGTTATAATCGAAAATGTCGTAGAGCCGCCATATTATGACGGCTCTACGACAAAACAATTGAATGTTGGAAAATCCGTAACAATTAAAAATGCATATATGCAGAATGTTGCCAATAAATGCGGACGATTGTCCCATGTTATATCCAGAATGAAAACGGCAATATCCAAATATGCCCGTCAAAACGACCTGCCTTTCGGTTGGCAGTCACGGTTTTATGACCGGATAATCCGCAACGGTAAAGAGATGAATAGAATAGCCACTTACATTGAACAGAATGTGGCAAAATGGGAGAGTGAAAGGTGATACCTTGACAGGTTTACGGGTGTAGAACTTGGTCGTTAATAGAAGAATTCATCGGATTTTACCGCAGGTTGAATCCGAACACATCGCCGGGTTTCTTCGCGCCGGGTTCCTGGCCGTACCGCAGGATGATCATTTCCCGCGTGCCACGCAGCGTGATACGCTCGTTCTCCACCCACAGGGCCGTACCCTCGCGCAGACCGGCCACCGTCATCTGCTGGTTGACAGCCAAGTACTCGTTCAGTCGCACCTGACGTGTTTCTCCACCGTGACGGATGGTGTCGTTGATGTCTTGCGGATACGGGTCGATGTAGTGCGGGTTGATCTGGAACGGCACGAGGTCCAGGCACTTGAAGCTCTCGGGCATCACAATGGGCATGTCGTTGGTGGTGCACAGGGTGGGGCAGGCTACGTTGCTGCCGGCACTCCATCCGATGTAGGGCGTGCCCTCCATCACCTTGCGGCGGATGGGCTCAATCAGCTTGTTACGGTGCATCTCGGCCACTAAGTGGAACGTGTTGCCACCGCCCACCATGATGATGTCGGCCTTGTTGATGACATCTATGGGGTCGTCGCTGGCATGGACAGACAGGATTTTCTTCCCGAAATTGTCGAACACCTTTTGCACACGGTCCGTATAAGCGTCATAGCTGGCGGGATACACCTTGCCGCCCACGTCCACGCCGGCGTAGGGCAGGAAGGCGATGTTTTTCGCGGTTCCCTCTAAAAATTCTGCGATGAGCGGTTGGCACCATCCTAAATAAGGCTCTTTGTAATTGGTTGAATTGCTGATTAATAAAAGTTTCATAACGGATTATTTTTAATGATAATAATATTCGGATTAAAAATTTGGAGGTCAGTCTTCCAGCTGTCTCAGTTTGTCCACCACGTAGGCCCGGTCCTCCTGGTAGGTCACGCCGAACCATTCGGCGTTGCTGTGCAGCACTTTGATTTTCGCCTGGCCGGTGACCATCAGGTGCGAGATGACGTCAGGAATGGGGAACTCGGCGGTGATGTTCTGCTCGTTCTTGCGGAGGAAATCCTCAAAAAGGGCGTTCAGCCCGTCGAAGAAATCCGGCGTGAAGCCCCAGAAATTCATCGATACGGGCTCGCTGCCGTCATAGCGCGCCATCAGCCCCTCCTCGATGTTCTCGATGCCGTTGTCGGTGTAGCCCACCTTGTGGTTCTCCACGATGGAAACGAGGTGGTTGTCCTGGTCCGTCTGGCACACGCCCCTCGACACAGTCCCGTGCTTGGAAAGGGTCTTGTCCAAACGGTAGCCCACCATGGCGTAGGTGGCTGGCTTTGTGTCAGGCACGTGGGTGAGGAAATCGGCCATTACCTGGAAGGCGTCGCGCCCGTAGAAGTCGTCGGCGTTGATGACCGTGAAGGGTTCGCGGATAGCGTCTTTGGCCACTAGGATGGCGTGGGCCGTGCCGTAGGGTTTCTTGCGCTCTGGATTGACACGGAATCCCGCTGGCAGCATGTCCAACTCCTGGAAGACATAGCGCACGGGGATCTTGTCGGCATAGCGGGGCAGGATGAGCTTGGCGAAATCCTCCTCCATGCTGCGCCGGATGACGAAGACCACGCCGCCGTAGCCGCTCTCCACCGCATATCGGACCGAATAGTCCATGATGGTTTCACCATTGGGCCCCATCGGGTCCAGTTGCTTCAGCCCGCCGTAACGACTGCCCATACCAGCCGCCAAAATAAGTAATGTAGGTTTCATAAGTTTCTAAATTTAAAAATCTTAAATCTACTATTCACTGTTTACTGTCTACTGTCCACTGTTCACTGTCCCCTGTCACGGTGACATATTGAAATACTCCTCCAACATATTGTCTTCCAACTGCTCTAAGGATTTGTTTATGTAATGTTTGACCAGCGCCTTGTTGGGGCGGGTGTTGCAGAGACGTCGCATCGCCTCGTTCACCTCGCGGATGGTACCCACGCACTCGAAGGGCTTGGTCTTTGACATACCGTCCAACTCATCCAAAGTGGGGGCCAGTTCCGCGTTGTCGAGCAGGTCCTCCCCGAAGATGCGGACCATGGTACTGTCGTCGATGAACGGCGACAGGATGACGTAGGCGAAGAGGCACTTGGGACAATGGCAGCACCATTTGTCCTCCTTGCTCCCCACATTGCAGCTTTTGAATACGGGAAAATATTGCGGGTGCTTTGCGAAACGTTCCGCAATCTGCAGTTCGGTGAGTTTGCGCAGATGGCTGTAGTAGTGGTTGCAGCCATTCATGAAATGGTCCACGTAGTCGCGGAAATCCATCTCGAATTCCAACGATTTGGAATACTGATGGTTGATTTGGGTGCCGGGGATGGTGGGTTCGTTGGCGCTCGACTCGTTCGACAGGGCCACGTCGCGGATGCCGGTGACGGCGCTCAGCAGGGTGGTGTAGAAGGCTAACATGGCGGAGAAGGGCGTGTGCCCGTTGAGGAAGCCTTCCTTGTTGAGCTGGATCAGATGCGGGTCTATCTCGCGCTGCAGAATAAGCATATCTTTATTGTCGGGGAATCCCGCCACACGGGCACATTCGATGGTCGCTCCGCGCGGGTTGATTATGAACGGGACCACCTCGCGGCTGGTCCGCAGCTCCTCCAACGTGACGACGGAGTCCTTGCCGCCCCCAATCGGCACGATGACGCGGTTGTCTGGCTCCACGTGCGGATACGCGGACGAGGGAATCTCGGTGGCCTCCTCGGCAAACTCGAAGTCGAAGAAATCGGTTGGGGTGGTGTGCAGGTTGTTGGTGTAGCGGAACTCGCCCAAGCCCAGCCAGAAGAGCTTGCGCCACCACTCCTGCTGGTCGGCGCTCAGCTGGTGCGGCAGGATGCGGACCACTGGACTGCAGGTGCATTTCCAATAGCTGATGAGCTCAATCATCCCGATGTGGAAGATGATGCCCTCCAACGTCTTAAGGTCGGCGGGATATCGTGCGTTCCGACCTGCCGAGAGCGTCATGGTGGGGTCGAAACGGATGGCGTCGCCAATCCGGTAGTGGAATTGGATGCGCAGGCCTTCACCCTCAAGCAAATAGTCGTACCCCTCGTAGGTGAATACGGGATGTTGTGCACGGAGTTCGTCAAAGGTCATACGGTTTGGTTTTAGAAGCCGCAAAGATAGGAATTTTTATTTGAATGACAGTTGCCTTACTGCTGAGCACTGCATCCTTTTTTTCCGTATTTTCGCCGCCGAATTCCGAATCGTATGCGAATCGACCCCTTCTTTTTTCTCCAATCGGATGTCCTGACCGTTGCTCGCAATCTGTTGGGCAAGTCCGTGTTCACCTTCAAAAATGGGCAGCTGACGGGTGGGATTATAGTGGAAGTGGAAGCCTATAAGGGCGTTGCCGACAAAGCCTCGCACGCATTCGGTGGCCGGCGTACGCGGCGCAATGAGATGATGTACCATGCGGGCGGGGTGATTTATATGTATCTGTGCTACGGCATCCATTCCATGTTGAATATCGTCACCAATGTGGAAGGTGTTCCTGACGCGATTCTCATTCGCGGCATTGTGCCTACACATGGGGAGGAACTGATGCTCCGCCGGACCGGCAAAGCACAGATAACCAAAGATATCGGCATCGGCCCGGGCAAGGTAAGCAAACTGTTAGGCCTTACCGTGGCCGACAACGGGTTGTCCTTGTCGTCGGATGCTGTTTGGATAGAGGATAGGGGATTGGTGGTGCCGGATGGGCGGATACATGCCACCCCGCGCATCGGGGTGGACTACGCCGGAGAGGATGCCCTGCTGCCGTACCGTTTTTGTCTGGATTTGTCCGACTATAAATAAACGATTTGCGGTTTTCGATTTTCGATTTGCGATTTCCGGTTTCCGGTTCTATGTTCTCAGTTCTTCGTTCTTTATTCCTCACCCCTAACGCCGTTAGGCGTTGCATATCTGTAGGAATTGGAGCCCACGCACACATAAATGCCCGACAGGGGCAAAAGCTTGGTAGAAATGCTGCCGCCGCACGCCCCGCGTCCCGACAGGGACGAAAGCTCGGTAGAAATGTGCGTCCATACGTATCCTCGCGGCGCGGCAAACGTGTGCCACGAAGAAAAGGTGTGCACGCCGCGAAACGACGGCACGATAGATAGGGGCTGCATCCGATGATCATGCGGTTCTGCTCGTTGACGAGCTTGTTCATCTCGAAATGTATCTGCTTGACGGTGGCCTCCACCTCCTCGCTGTTGATGTAGATGCTTACCCTGCGGGTGCTTGACTTTGCCATAACTGATGTTTGGGCAAAGACGCTTCAAACGTCCGTCACAGGTTGGGACGATTAGGGTAACCGCTGCTGTGGTCTTTGTCATCGGTTTTGTTACCTTGATGTCCGCGCGACAACGATTGCAGCGGTTATGAGCCCTTTAGGGCGAAATTCGAGCGGAAAGCGTGCCCAGTCGCCCAAAATAAAAAGAATTTGACTTTAAGCCATCATTAGTTTAACATACTCGAAATATCAGGTCATAAAAACTGGTTAGGGGTAGATGATTTTCCGTTCGCTCTTTTTGAGTAGGAATCCGTTCTCGTAGTGTAGGCATTTCACCCAGTTTCCCTTATCATCATACTCATATTTCCAGGTCAATGAGTACATAACAGTCATACCGTCGCCCGTGTAATAGCTTTTTTCAGACAGGGCCCCGTGGTCGTCATATTTGAAAGTGACTTTGCGGATTGTAGAGTTGATGCTGCAACACCGGTTGGGATAGGGATTGTAGTATCCCAGATGTTCCCCTTCTACACAGATGAGTCTACCTTGGGCATCGTATTGGGATGTAAATTGGCGGCTGGCGGTGAAAGGATATGCTGTGCTGTCCCTCAGAAAGTCTGTCACTAGGGTTGAATGCAGAGAGTCGTCGTAATAGTATTGCTTGTGAAGGGTAGGGGAATCTTTTATATTGATTGTGAAAGGGACTATCTTTTCCGTCACTATCCGATTGTGGTCGTCGTATGTGTAGGTGGTGATATCCTCTAAACGATTCTGCTCGTAGTGGTACAGCGATTTAATCCGATGGAGAGAATCATAGCGGAGGGCCTCCATTTTTCCCCAAGAGTCATCTTTTCCCCTCTTTTGTTCCCGGAGGATCGGCAACCCGTTCTGGAAGGTGAAGTGGTTGAGTATGGTTTGGCTGGATTTGAGTGTGGGCACCGCGCTGGAACGTCTGATGTGTCTCCTTCTCCTGTTTGAGGATTGTTGGTCGTGGTTGGATAGCAGCACGTCGGTTTTGATTCTCCTGTAGAAGGTGGTTTTGACAATCTCCTGGTCGATACTGCTGATTTTCCCGTCGGATGAATATGAAAATGTAGTTGTTGTTTTCGGGGTGGTTGTGTAAAAGATGTGTTTGCTGTATTTCTTGTCGCGTTCAATTAAAAAATACCCCGTATAATCGTGGCTTGGGTTTGGGTGATAGTCTTGGGTCTCTATAATCTTTACGACGTTGCCGTGGATGTTGTTCTCTCTGAGTTCGTATGGGATAGTGTTGTACGAAGAGGATGTCGGTTGGAGTCCTGTTGTCACATCATTGAAGACATATTGACTCTCCTGCGCCGAAAGAAGGGTTCCGGCCAGTGTAATAACCAAAATAAGAACAAAGGCCCTTTGTCGCATCATTTCTATAGTTTTAACGTACTCGAAATATTAGGTCATAAAAACATGTCCGCAATTCGGTAGTTGTCAAACACTTGCAATGCTTTTGAGCCGCCAACAAGCCCTGATAATGCAGCATTATTGCAGCATTTTATCATTTTTAATAGTTTCATATTGTTGTTTTTTAGAATTATTTTATATCTTTGCGGAAAAATTCAAACAGTCATGGCACCGAAGAAAGTTAAGAAGATCAGCCTGAAAACAAAGGGCAAAACAACCAAAGAAAAAACAGGCATCGCCGGACTTTACGGCTTGTTTGAGGGCAGAATACACTACAAGGACGATTCTATATTTAATTTGGGAAAATGAGACGTTATTTGTTGGATACCTGTATTCTTATCTGGTTTTAACGTACTCGAAATATTAGGTCATAAAAACTTCTATGGTGTACCCACCAGCATCAGGAAGAAGGCCCTGGGGATGCTCCCTGCATCCCTGGCAAGGGTCGTGAATGAAATGTACAAACTCTCAAAAAAGTAAGGATATGACCAAACAAGAATTGATTGACAAATGTAGGTATTTCAAAGGCGATCATGTCAAAATCCCCAATGGGAAAGAGACCTTTGCGAACATTGAGCGTCTATGGGTCAGATTATCCCTTGATGAAGATGATGACATGATACCATCATGCTATGCCGAATATGTCCGGCTTGGACTTACTCACTTCTCGGAGAATGATGGCGTTGATGTAAATCTGAAAGCCTTTCTGTGCAACAGATTCTTCCATCACACAGAAAGGATTGACGTTGACGCATTCAAAAAGTTCTATGCGGATTATAAGAACTCGCAATAGTAACCACCAGACCCCATCTGTTTTAAAATAATCGTATTTTTGCACTATAAAAACTGGAAGATCGTATCGCTTTGTAAATCAAATAGATTGGTGCTGTTTTTCGTTAAAAAAATTCAATTTGATCGGGTGCTTTCAGTAATTCTTCAGCATTTTTTCTTTTCCTATAGCCCAGCTGGTGGAAGGCATATTCGCCTTGCTTGTCACCAACAAGCAATATGCTGATTTGACTTCGTCGAACCACCCATTCCATAACCCGTTTTTTGTGTTTAATGGCATTGCGTATGGTGCTCGAATGTCGGACATATAGGTTCTTGTGCATTTTCACAAACCCATCCTTCCCCAATCTGGTGCAGAATGTCTTTTTGTCTGTACGCCCTGTTTTTGTGTGTTCAGGGAAATCCATTATTACATATATCCACATGATGAGCTATTTTAAAGTCGGATAATACATCACGTTGCCTTCTTTCTCAAATATGCGCACTAAAGAATGCGCAGTGTCAGATATTTGATCTTGAGACAACTCCTGGTAGAACGTTTCTAGGATTTCCCTTTTCACACTCAAATCAATGTCCATAATTCCACGACGGTATAGCCCCAAAACCTTCTCGTCTATAAACGGCCTGTAAGGCTCCATCAAGTCGTCCGCCAAAGGGAAAGCATCGTAATAGTTGCGATGAAATACTCCTACCATGGGCAACAAGCCCGCATCCATAATGGCACGTGCTACAAAAGACCTTAATATTGCGTAACCATAGTTGAGCAGATTGTTCGGCGGGATTCCAATTCTGTCTCGTATGAATTGCCTCCCGAATAATAGTTGCCAATATGCCTTGGCTGCAACCCCCTCCCTGTTTGAACTGTCGCCACTTTTCACCTGCGTGTGGTATCGATGCAAAGGATCTATGCCATAACCCAGTTTTTCCAAGAGTGCCGATTGATTCCGGATCTTATACTCCACAATTTGCTTCCATATCTGTTTGCACATAGGTCTCCCTGCTTCCAATTGCGCGCGCGTGTGCTTGGCTTGCATACAGTGGGATTCCAAATCCATTAGCATAGAGGTGGGCATGTGTGTTTCATTGCAGAATACCACCGCAACGTTTTGCTCGGACAAACGGTTGAGCAAAGGCACGGTCAAATGCGCTGAATGATGGTCGATGATGAGGGTCCCCAAGTCCTCGATGGATCTTTGGAAGGATGTCCCCCGATCGGGAAAAGATATTTGCAACTGGCTGTTCTTGACAGATAAGTCTGCTGCAGAAGTGATGTAGATGGTTTGCTTAGGCATACAATCGATATTTGATAATTATTTGTATGATATACTCCTGAAATGTTCTTTTTGTTTCCTCTAAAATTTGAACTTATCTCCTAATTTATATACAAAAACCACGTCTATGTCCAAAACCACGTCTTTTGGCGGGACTTTTTTGTTGTCATAAGATATATGAAACCATTTTTTCTTACCTTTGCACATTCCTTTCGAGAATTATAAATTTATATACTTATGAAGAAAATTTTTATCGCAATTTCCTTATTGGCAATGATTTGCACCTGCTGTAAAAAACAGGAGAGCTCCGATGCGAAGATCATCGGAAAACCCGAAGTGAAAGTGGAAAACGGACGTTTCACCCCCGAGGTGATGTGGGCCTTAGGCAAGATGGGCGAAAAGGCCGTCTCGCCTGACGGCAAGCAGATTGCCTACACGGTCACCTATTACGACATGGAACAGAACAAGGGCAATGCGGACATTTATCTGATGAACTCGGACGGCAGTCATGTGGCGCGCATCACGACCACGGAGGCCAGCGAGTTCAACTTGGTGTGGAAGGATGACAACACGCTGCTCTTCTGCCGCGACAACGACATCATCTCCATGGAGATCAAGAACGGCAAGGAGCAGGTGCTCGCCACATACGAGCGCGGCTTCGAGGGCTTCAAGCTCGCCCCTGACGGCCAATCCGTCGTTTATATCACCACCAAACCGGTGGTGCGTCCTGCACACCTTGACAAGCTCTATGCGGGCCTTGACAAGACTACCGGTCGCATCAACGAAGACTTGATGTACCGCCATTGGGACAACTGGGTGGACGAATACCCGCAAATCTTCCTCGCTGAATATGACGGCAAGAAAGTGGATGTGGACAACGCCATCTGCCTTATCGACAGCACCTTCGAGTGTCCGATGCGTCCGTGGGGCGGGGTAGAGCAGTACAACTACAGCCCCGACAGCAAGACCATCGCCTACACGTGCCGCAAGAAAACCGGCTCCGACTACGCACACTCCACCAATAGCGACATCTTCCTCTATGACATCGCGAAGAAGACCACGAAAAACGTCAGCGAGGGCATCATGGGCTACGACCAGAACCCGGTGTTCAGCCACGACGGCAAGTACCTCGCCTGGGAAAGCATGGAGCGCGACGGCTACGAGAGCGACAAACTGCGCCTCATGGTGCTGGACCTCGCCAACGGCACACGCACCGACATGTCGGAGAACTTCGACTATAACTTCACCAACATCAGCTGGACGGACGACGACAAGGAGATTGTGGGGGTGGTGAACTATCGCGGCATGGACGAGATTTTCGCCTGTAATTGCGCAACAAAGCAGTTCCGCCAGATCTCGCATGGCTACCACGATGTGCACGGCTTCGAACTGGTGAACGGGAAACTCTACGCCGACCAGGTCTCCATGCAGTATCCCGCCGAAATTTTCGTCTATAACCTGACCGACGACAAGGCCGACGGCAAGAAATTATCCTCCATCAACGATGATGTGCTCTCGCAGGTGCGCATGGGCAAGGTG
>JAEEGH010026034.1_pt1 | contig 11686 bp, 9 predicted proteins | sample 9134181 | NCBI WGS metagenome assembly JAEEGH01 (sample SAMN16246544, study PRJNA631951) | gut metagenome | biome: gut microbiome; feature: rumen; material: DP-attached | host: Bos | place: Iran: Karaj | collected 2018-10 | reverse complement strand
GCGCCGAAGATGCAGAACAGGACGCTCAGCCAGCCGAAGCCCTTGCCCAGGCCGTTCTTGATGTAGTACATGGGGCCGCCGACCCAGTCGCCCTTGTCGTTGCGCTCCCGGTAATGGACCGCCAGGGTGACCTCGGCGAACTTGGTGCACATGCCGAACAGGGCGGAGAGCCACATCCAGAAGACCGCGCCGGGACCGCCGATCACGATGGCGCCGGTGACGCCGGCGATGTTGCCGGTACCCACGGTGGCGGCCAGGGCGGTGGTCAGGGCCTGCAGGGGGGTGACTTCGCCCTTGCCCGCCTGCTGCTTCTTGAACACCTTGCCCAGGGTGTTCTTCATGGCATAGCCGAATTTGCGGAACTGCAGGAAGCCGGTGCTGATGCTGAGGATCACACCGACGCCCACCAGCAGACACAGGACGACGCTGCCCCAAGCGATGTCGTCCAGCTTGGTGATAAACTCGCTCAATGTCACGCTTCTTCACTCCTCCGATAGAATTTGTTCAGAACAGGGGCCAATTTGAAGAATATGGGTATTGTACACGAAAAGTTCACATTTGGCAAGTAGCAATTTAAAGATTTCCAGTGTTAAACCCCCCGGCTCCGCTGTGCACTTTCGCCGCAGCCGGGAATCTCCCGGCTGCGGCGAAGTCTTTCCTGTTGTCAAAGGACGACCGCGTCCTCCCGGACCGCCACCCGCAGCTCCCGCAGGCAGCCCTGCCCGAACACGGGTTCCAGGGTCTTCCGCAGGACCGGCAGACGTTCCGCCCGGGCCAGCACCTGCACCATGCCGCCGAAGCCGCCCCCGTGGACCCGGGCGGCTCCCTCCCCTTCCAGGGCCCGGCGGCAGAGGGCCAGGGCCAGGGGGATGGGCTGGTTTTCCGGCTCGGAGAGGGCGAAGGAATTTTGCAGCATTTCCGCGCTGGAGCGGCCCGATGCGTCCATGAGCCGGAGATAGGCCTCCGCATCCCCTCTCCGCAGGGCTTCGGCCATCTCCGGCACCCGCCGGTCCTCCTCGAAGAAATGGAGGGCCCGGAGGGCGGCCCGGTCCCCGCAGGCGCGGCGCACCTCCGGCAGGGCCGCCAGGAAATCCCCCTCCTCCGCGTCCCGCAGGCGGGTCTTTCCCAGAAAAGCGGCGACGGCCTTCATCTCCGCCGGGATGGCGGCGTATTCCGCCGTCAGGTCCCGGTGGGAGCCGCCGGTGGCCACGGTGCAAAGCCTCCAATCCGGGGCAAAGAGGCGGCTTTCGATGGTCTCCACCCGGGGCACCGGGTCCCGGAAATCCAGGTAGCTCACGCCCCCCAGGGCGCAGGCACACTCGTCCATGAGGCCGCAGGGCTTGCCGAAGTGGGCGTTTTCCCCGTATTGGGCCGCCAGGGCCTGGGTCACGGGCGGGATCTCGCCCCCGTTAAAGAGCTCGCTCACCAGCCGCCCCGCCAGCACGCCGAAGGCGGCGGAAGAACTGAGCCCCGCTCCGGCGGGGATCTGGGAGATGATCTCCGCCCGGAAGCCCCCCAGGGCATAGCCCTGCTGTTTGAGATACTCAAAGGTCCCCCGGGCCAGGGCTTCGGCGGTGCCGGGCTCGCTGGCTTCCGGGCGCAGGTCCCCAAGGTCGATGCGCAGCTCCCCGAAGCCGTCGGAGCGGAGGATAGCGGTCTGCTCCGCCGTGGTCTCCGCCCGGACGAGGAGATACAGGTCCACGGCGGCGGCCAGCACCCGCCCCCCCTGATGATCGGTATGGTTCCCGGCCAGCTCCGTCCTTCCGGGAACGGCAAGCGACAGTTTCATCGTTTTCTCCTAGAAATTAAAATGTGGAATATCCGGGTTTTCCGCCACCGGGTCCGGCACGGAATAGAGATACCGGTCTCCGTCGGCGCTGAGAATGACCTTTTTCATAAGCGGCCTTCCCTTCCTATTTTCCAACGCAGAAGCGGGAAAACACCGCTTCCACCAGGTCCTCCCGCAATGTCCGCCCGCTGACCTCTCCCAAGGCGGCCAGGGCTTCCTCCGCGTCCGTCAGCACCGCGTCGGGGGTAAAGCCCGCCCGCAGGGCTTCGGAAGCCCTTTTCACGGCGGCCTCCGCCCGGAAAATGGCGTCGTACTGCCGCTCGTTGGTGAGGATCTCCCCCGGGTTCAGGGGTTCCTCCGCCCCCAGCAGTTTTTCCAGGGCTCTTTCCAGCTCCTCCAGCCCTGCCCCGGTGCGGGCGGAGATGGACAGCACGGTGTCGAATTCCCTTTCCAGCCTCTGCCGGTCCGCCAGGCGGGGCAGGTCCTCCTTGTTCAGCAGGGCAACGGCGGCGGGGGCGGCCTTGGCCGAGGCGATCACCGCCTCGTCCTCCGGGCCCAGGGGCGCGGAACCGTCGAACACCGCCAGAACCAGCCGCGCGTCCCCAGCGGCGGCCCGGGCACGGCGGACCCCCTCCGCCTCGGCGGCGGAAGAAGTCTCCCGCAGCCCGGCGGTGTCCGTCAGCCGAAGCAGAAGCCCGCCCAGGCTGAGCTTTTCCTCCAGGGTGTCCCGGGTGGTGCCCGCTTCGTCGGTGACGATGGCCCGCTCATAGCCCAGCAGGGCGTTGAGCAGGGAGCTTTTCCCCGCATTGGGTTTCCCCAGGATGGCGCATTTCACGCCCTCCTTCATGAGCTTGCCCCGCTCGAAGCTGCGCCGCAGCCTTCCCAGCTGCCCGGCGGCCTGGGCCAGGGTATCGGCGGTCTCGGCGGCCTCCAGGGGCTCCACCCCCTCCTCGGGGTAGTCCACCACCGCCTGGAAGTGGGCCAGCAGGCCCAGCAGCAGGTCATAGATCTTCTCCGTCTTTTGGGTGACGGCCCCCCGCAGCTGCATGGCGGCGTTGCGCACCCCCAGGGGGGTCTCCGCGTCGATCAGATCCATGATGGCCTCGGCCTGGCTCAGGTCCAGCCGCCCGTTGAGGAAGGCCCGGCGGCTGAATTCCCCCGGCAGGGCCATGCGCGCCCCCTGCCGCAGCAGGGTATGGAGCAGCTCCTGCAGGGCGGCGGGGCTGCCGTGACACTGAAACTCCGCCGTGTCCTCCCCGGTGAAGCTGCGGGGGCCGAGGGCATAGGTGCACAGGACCTGGTCCAGGACCCGGCCCTCCTCGTCCACGGCCTCCCCCAGCACCAGCCGGTGGGGACCGAAGTCCCGCAGGACGCCGCCCTTTTGGGGACGGAAAACCGCCTCCGCCAGGGCGGCGGCCCCCTCTCCGCTGAGGCGGATGATCCCCAGGGCGGCGCGGCCTCTCGCGGTGGCAACGGCGGCAATTATATCGGACATAGTATCCTCCGTATCATGCAGTAATCAAATCTACGATGACCAGCTCCGGACGGTCATAGAACCGGGGCACTCTTGTGGACTCCCGCGCCAGGCCCCGGCTGACGATCATGACCGTCCCGTCCAGCTCATACCTGCCCCCGGCATAGGGCGGGAACAAGCCCTGATCCGGCGCATAGAGGCCGTTGAGGATGCCGGGGATGCGCCACTGTCCTCCATGGGCATGGCCGGCCAGCACCAGGTCGAAGCCAAAGGACGCATAAAGCTCCAGCTGTTCCGGCCGGTGGGTCAGCAGGATGGTATACCGCCCGCTCTCCGCCTGCGCCGCCGCCCGGGCCAGCTGCTCCCGAAAGCTGCCGTCCTCGTATTCGGTATAGCCCCGGCTGCTCCCCCAGGCGTCCGGGTCGTCCACGCCGCAGAGATCCACCGCCGCGCCGCCCACGTCCACGCTGACCGCCTCCCCGCAGAGGCGGCGGATGCCGTATTCCTCCAGGCAGGCCATTTTCTCTTGAAAAGCGGTCTCCCCGCTCCAATATTCGTGATTCCCGGTAACGTAGAAGCAGGGATATTTCCGGCTGATCTCCCCCAGGAAGACCGCCGCCTTTTCATCCGGCAGCTTATCGTCGAAGATGTCCCCGCCCAGGAGGATGAGATCCGGGGCTTGCTCCTCCACGGCGTCCAGCAGCTTCCGCTGGCCCCGCCCGTAAGCGCAGGCGTGGAGATCCGTCACCAGGGCGATGCGCACAGGCTGGGGAAGCCCTTCGGCAGTCACCTCATAGCGGACGGTTTTCAGGGAGCTGTTAAAGCCGGGAAGGATCAGGCCCAGAAGGACGACCGGCAGGACGGGAAGCAGTTTTCGTTTCCTTTTCATGGCGCTTGCTTCAAAGGAGCCTTTCTCCCACCATGGCCCAGACGGGCAGGGTGGCGACGCTGAGCAGCGTGCTCAGCAGCACGGCGGCGGAAGCGTCCTGGCAGGCTTCCTCGCTGCGGCCCAGGTTATAGGAAAAGGCCGTCAGCAGCGAGGGCACGGGCACCGCGCCATAGAGGAACAGGGGGCGCTTGATCTCGCTCTCCAGGGGGAATACCAGGAACAGCCCCAGCAGGATAAGGGGGCAGACGACGGCCTTGGTGAGGACGATCAGCAGGCTCCTGCGCCGCTGCCACAGGGTCCGAAGGCTCATCCCCGCCATGCCCATGCCCACCAGCAGCATGCCCAAAACGCTGGCGGTGCTGCCCAGGGCCTGAACGGCCTTGTCCAGGAACAGGGGCGGGCGGAGGCGGAGGGCATAGAGCACGAGGCCCACGAACACCGCCACGATGGGGGGCGAGAGAAAGAGCTTGCCGATCTCCTTCCACCCCGGCTTTTTCGCCTTTTCCCCCGTGGGCTGCAGCAGGAAACCGGGCGTGGAATAGAAGAAGAGGCGGATGGGCAGGGTAAACAGCGTAAAAACAAAGAGGCCGTCGGCCCCGTAAAGGCTTTCCACCACGGGGAAGCCCATAAAGGTGAAGTTGCCGAAGGCCAGGGAGAAGCGGGCGGACTTCGCCAGGTCCCCCTTCCCCGCCAGCAGATAGATCACCTGGCCCCCGGCCAGGAGCAGGAGCACCGCCAGCACCGCCAGCAGCATCACCTTTCCCACGCCGGTGAAGCGGTCCGTCTGGGCATAGAGGGAGCGGGCGATCATGCAGGGCAGGGCCACGTTGGTAACGAATTTCGCCAGGGCGGAGCGGAAATCCGGCCCCACCAGCCTGATGCGGACGATGAAGATGCCCAGGAACACGATCACGGCAAATTCCAGGGCCACCTGCAATGCAGTCATTTACAACATTCACCGCCTTGAACACGTTTCATACGGAAAATAAGCCTCGCAGAGTTCGCATCCGCAGATGCGAAAAGAATCGGACTCATTTTGGGGCGGAATTCATTTCTGCCCCAAAATACTTCTCGCGGAGTGACTGTGCGAGCGCAGCGAGTGCGGGAAACGGAGCGCAAGCCTTTCTCAACTCGAAGCCGCGCTTCGAGTTGACTTCACTACGCTCATACTCTCCCACTTGCCGCCGCGGAAGCGGAGATAGGAGATCACCAGCCCGACGACCCAGCCGATGGGATTGGGGACATAGAGGGCGGCGAAGCCCATATGGAAGGCGTAACAGAAAATATAGGTCAGCGCCACCCGGACGGCCAGCACCACCAGGGTGATGCCGGAGGCGGCCTTCACATCCCCGGTGCCGGTGAGGACCCCGGCATTGGACATATACAGGCAGAAGAAGGCGAAGAAGGGCGCGATAAAGCGGAGATGCTTGATGCCCAAGGTCAGGGCGTCTCCCTCCACGCCGAAGAGGGCGATGAGCTGCCTGGCGAAGATAAAGAGGAAGATCGCCAGCACGATGGCCACGGGCACCAGGATGCTGCGGGACTTCCGCCGCCCGGAGCGGACCCGCTCGGGCTTCCCGGCGCCGACGTTCTGGCCGGAGAAGGTGCTGACGCCGTTGTTCAGGCCCTGGGCGGGGACGAAGAGATAGCCCTCGATCCTGCCCGCGGCGGTGTTGGCGGCGATGGCGCTGGTGCCCAGGTCGTTCACCACCCGCTGGATCAGCACGTTGCCGCCGGAGACGATGCACATCTGGATCATGGTGGGGATGCCCAGCTTCAGGATCAGCTTGGCTTTCTCCCCTTCATAGCGGAATTCGCCCTTCCCGAAGCGGTAGAACTCGTATTTCCCCGTCATATAGACCACGCTCACCACGGCGCAGACCGCCTGGCAGAAGACGGTGGCGATGGCGGTGCCCGCCACGCCCCACTTGAGGACGATGACGAAAAGCATATCCAGCAGGATATTCAGCACGCTGGATATGAGCAGGAAAAAGAGGGTGGCCTTGCTGTCCCCCACGCTGCGGAGGGCCGCCGTCACCACATTGTAGACGAATTGGAACAGGAGCCCGATGCAGTAGATGCGGAAATAGCCCAGGGCGGCAGCCTTGATCTCCTCCGGCACCTTCAGGGAAGCAAACAGCGGCCCGGAAAAGACCACCGCCAGCAGGGCGATCACGATGCTGAGCCCGGACAGGAGCAGCAGGCCCGTGGAGAGGCTGCGCCGCAGGTCCTCCATCCGCTTGGCCCCGAAGAGCTGGGCGAAGAGCACCCCCGCGCCGTTGCACAGGCCCGTGGCGAAGGAGACCAGGAAGAAGGTCAGGGAGGCGCAGGTGCCCACGGCGCTGAGGGCCTGTTCCCCCAGCACCCGGCCCACCACCACGCTGTCCACGGTGTTGTAGAGCTGCTGCAATACCAGCCCGCCCATGATGGGCAGGGCAAAGGCAATGATGTGTCGGGCTTCGCTGCCCGTGGTCATATCTCTCAACGGGGTTCCTCCAAGAGATAGGGGACGGTTCCCTATCCCGTCTCGCTGCTTTGGGAGGGGAAACCGTCCCCTTCTCCCTTTTTTCTACTTCTTCCCCGGGCCTTTCCGGGGTCCGGTGCGCCGGGCAGCCGGGGGCGGCGCTTCCGTATGCCGCTTCTGCCGCGGTGGGCCGCTTTTCCCGTCCCCGTAATGCCGGACGGCGTCCTTCTTCTCTGTTTCTTCCAATTTCTTCCTCTGTCCCGCCGGACGCCCCCCAGGGCGGGGGGAGCCTTGCTTCTTTTCCCCGGAAATACCGCTTTTTCCGTCCCCGAAGTGCCGGGCTTCCCCGCCCGGCCTCTCCGGGCTCACCAGCCGGTCCGGTCCGTAGCCGATCAGGTCCTCCCGGTGGGCTTTTTTCAGGGCTTCCAGCACCAGGGCCTTCTTTGCGGGGTCGAACCACTGCAAAAGGGCCCGCTGGAGCTCCTTTTCCCGGTAGCTGCGGGGCACATAGACCTTTTCCATGGTGAAGGGGTCCAGCCCCGTGTAGTACATGCAGGTGGAAACGGTGCCGGGGGTGGGGTAGAAATCCTGCACCTGACGGGGCCGGACGCCCCGTTTTTTCAGATACAGGGCCAGCTTCACCGCGTCCCCCAGGGTGCTGCCGGGATGGGAGGACATGAGGTAGGGCACCAGATACTGCTGCTTGCCCAATGCGCCGTTCATGGCCTCGTATTTCTCACAGAAAGCCTCGAATACCTCGGCCCTGGGCTTCCCCATTTTATCCAGCACCGCGTCGATGCAGTGCTCCGGGGCCACCTTCAGCTGCCCGCTGACGTGGTATTTCGTCAGCTCCCGCAGGAAATCGTCCTTTTTCTCCGCCAGCACATAGTCGAAGCGGATGCCGCTGCGGACAAAGACCTTCTTCACCCCGGGGATGGCCCGGAGCTTCCGCAGCAGGGCGATATAGTCCGAATGGTCCGCGTCCAGATTGGGGCAGGCTTTCGGCGCGAGACAGCTGCGGTCCGGGCAGAGGCCCAGCTTTTTCTGTTTCAGGCAGCTGGGATGGCGGAAATTGGCCGTGGGCCCCCCAACATCGTGGATATAGCCCTTGAACAGGGGGTGCCGGGTCATGGCCTCCGCCTCCGCGACGACGCTTTCATGGCTGCGGGAGGTGACGTACCTTCCCTGGTGGAAGGCCAGGGAACAGAAATTGCAGCCCCCGAAGCAGCCCCGGTTGTGGATGATGCTGAAGCGCACCTCCTCAATGGCGGGCACGCCCCCCAGGGCGTCGTACATGGGATGGGGCTCCCGGGTGAAGGGCAGGGCCGCCAGGGCGTCCAGCTCCGCCGTCTCCAGGGGCGCGGCGGGGGGATTCACCACCAGCCAGCGCTCGTCGTGCTTCTGCAGAAGTGCCCTGCCCCGGATGGCGTCATGCTCCCGGTTCTCCTCCCGGCAGGCTTCCGCGTAGGCCCGCTTGTCCTCCCGCACCTCCTCAAAGGAGGGTATCTCCAAAAACTCGAAGGCGCACGCCCGCTCCTTCCGGAGGCAGGCGGTGCCCCGGATGTCCGTCAGCTCCCCCACCTTTTCCCCGGCCCGGAGCCGCCGGGCGATCTCCAGGCTGGCCCGCTCCCCCATGCCGTAGGTCAGCAGGTCCGCGCCGGAATCCACCAGCACGCTGCGGCGCACCTTGTCGTCCCAATAGTCGTAGTGGGCGAAGCGGCGGAGGGAGGCTTCCAGCCCTCCCACGATCACGGGCAGGCCGGGAAATGCCTCCCGCACCCGGCCCGTGTAGGCGATGACCGCCCGATCGGGCCGCAGGCCCGCCTTCTTGCCGGGGCTGTAAAAATCCTCGCTCCGGCGGCGCTTGGCCGCCGTATAGTGGGCCACCATGCTGTCCAGGTTCCCCGCGGAGAGCATGCAGCAGAGCCCGGGCCGCCCCATGGCCCGGATGGCCGCGGCGTCGTGCCAGTCCGGCTGGGCCAGGATGGCCACCCGGTAGCCTTCCGATTCCAGCAGCCGCCCGATCACCGGCGTCCCGAAGGAGGGATGGTCCACATAGGCGTCCCCCGTGATGAGAAGGATGTCGTAATCCTCCCAGCCGCGGGCGGCCATATCCGCCCGGCTGACGGGCAGGAAGCCGCCGCCGTTCATAGGGGCTTCTCCATCACATAGGTCTCTCCGAAGCTGTCCGGCTCCGCGTCCACCCGGCGGAAGCCCCAGCTTTCGTAAAATTTCATTGCTTTAATATTCGTATCTGAAACATGAAGCCGCAGGAATTTCCGCCCCAGCTTCCGATAATAGGAGACGGCCTGGCCCAGGAGCTGCACGCCCAGGCCCCGGTCCCGATAATCCCGCTCCAGGAACAGCAGGGTGATATGCCCGGCCCCTTCCCCGGCGCCCTTATGAGGGCTCAGCTCCAGCATGCCGCAGGGCTCCTCCCCCGCGAAAACCTCCAGCACGGTCATGGGGTCCGCCAGGGCGTTGGCCCTGGCCTTGGTCAGGTAGATGTCGCTGAATCCCAGGTCCGTGCCGTGGGAGGCGATCCAGGTCTCCCGGTAGCGGCGGAGATAGGTCTTCCCCCCGGCTACGCTGGCCACGTCCATGGGCAGATAGTAAAGGTCCCGCCCGTCGGTGGTCTCCTCCTTCTTCCACCAGTCCTCCCTGGCGAAGGCGGAAAGCTCCTCGGGCAGATGGGAATTGTCGTTATAGCGGAGAAGGCGGATCTCCCCGTCCTCCACCGCCAGCTCCGCCACGCAGGTATTGTCCCCGTGGGGCACGCTCCAGATCTGCTCCGAGGGGACCCCCAGCAGCTGGGCCAGGAGGATGCGGATGATGCAGCCGTGGGCCACCGCCGCCACTTCCCCGCCGGGGTTCTCCGCGGCGATCTGCCGGACGGCCCCCAGGATGCGCCGGACCGAGACTTCATAGGGCTCGCAGCCGGGCACGGTGAATTTCGCCGGGTCCTTGTTCAGGGCGCGGTACTGCTCCGGCTCGAAGCGGGCCACATAGCCCCAGCACTGGTCCTCCCAGGCGCCCATGTTTACCTCCCGCAGCTCCGGCAGGATGCGCACCGTCAGGCCCTTGGGCTCCGCCAGGGCCGCCGCCGTCTGTTGGGCGCGGCGCAGGTCGCTGGCGTACACCGCGTCCAGGGGCACGCCCGCAAAGCGCTCCCCCAGGGGCTTCAGCTGCCGGAAGCCAAGCTCCGTCAGGCCGGAATCGGTGCAGCCGTGGATGCGGCGGTAAAGGTTCCCCTCCGCCTCGGCGTGCCGCAGGAGCCAGATGCGGGTCATCCCTCGATCTTCTCCATGCTGATGATGTAGCCGCTGAATTCGATGTCCACGCTCTTGAGATAATAGCTGCGGCCCAGGCGGATCTCCTGGTTGCCCGTCAGGTTCAGCTTGTCGTTCAGGTCCACGGCGCACTCGCAGAGATAATAGGCGTTGACGTATTCCACGCCCTCCTCCGGCTCCAGCTCCTGCTCCAGGCTCTGGTTGACCGGGCTCTTGGCCTTGATGCTGAGGACCTCCACGGGATTGGCCCAGCTCTCCAGGATATAGCCGTCCACCAGGTTGCCGGAGGCCGCCATCTGGCAGGGCACCAGGGCCGCCGTCCCCTCATACAGGTCCTTGCGCAGGCCATCCACCTCCACCACGAAGCGGATGGTGCCCCGGCGGGCGGCGGGGGCGTCGCCGCCCCGGTGGGCCAGCTTCCAGCCCACGAAGGCCACCGCGGCCAGGATGACCACGATCACCACGATATCCACGATATTCAGTCTGCGTTTCTTCTTTTCCATCGGGCTGCTCCTTCTCGGGCCTTTACGGGACCCGAAATCCGTTGTATAATATCCGGCAGGTATATCCGGACATATGATAACAATTTAGTATACACGATTTCACTTATCTCTGCAAGAGGAAGGGACGGGGCCATGAAAATTCTGACCCTCATCAGCGGCGGCGACGTGGGCGGCGCCAAGACCCATGTGCTGAGCCTGCTGGCGGCACTGAGCAAAAAGATCGGCGTCACCATGGTCTGCTTCATGGAGAGCGAATTCACCGAGGACGCCCGCAGCATGGGCATCGACACCCGGATCATGCCGGGCAACAATCTCCCGGCCACCGCGAAGAAGCTGGAAGCCCTGATCCGGGAGGAGGGCTTCGACATCATCCACAGCCACGGCAGCCGGGGAAATTTCATGGCCTGGATGCTGCGCGGCTGCGGCCTGCCCCTCCTGAGCACCGTCCACAGCGATCCGAAGCTGGACTATATGGGGCGGCCCGCCGCGGGCCTCATCTTCGGCAGCATGAACCGCTTCGCCCTCAAGCGGCTGGACTGGTTCACCGGCGTCAGCGACAGCATGACCGACCTGCTGATCTCCCGGGGCTTCCCCCCGGACCGGATGTTCACCATCTACAACGGCGTGGACCTGGATTCCCCGCCGCCGAAGCTGACGCGCGCCGAATTCCTGGCCCGGGCAGGGGTCCCGGAGGAAGCCGGGGCCGTCTATGCGGGCATCGCCGCCCGCCTGAACCCGGTAAAGGACATCGCCACCCTGATCCGGGGCTTTGCCAAGGCACGGGAACGCTTCCCCGCCCTGCGCCTCCTCATCGCCGGGGACGGGCCCCAGGAGGGGGAGCTGAAGGCCCTGGCCGAGAGCCTGGGCGTGGCGGGCTTCGTCCATTTCCTGGGCTGGGTGGAGGACACGGACAGCTTCTATGCCGCCCTGGACATCAACACCCTCACCTCCCTCAGCGAGACCTTCCCCTATGCCCTGACGGAGGGGGCGCGGCAGCACAAGGCCACCGTCAGCTCCCGGGTGGGCGGCGTGCCCAGGCTCATCGACCACGGCATCAGCGGCTACCTCTTCCCCCCCGGGGACAGCGACGCCCTGGCGGACTGCCTGGCAGGGCTGGCGGCGGACGCCGGACTGCGGCAGCGCTTTGCCGAGGCCCTCTATGAAAAGGTGAAAAAGCAATTTTCCCTCGCCGCCACGGTGGAGACCCAGCTTTCCATCTACGAGACGGTGCTGCGCCGCCATGCCCGCCGGGACGTCCTGCGGGACACCGTGGCCGT
>JAEEGH010026025.1_pt1 | contig 11690 bp, 10 predicted proteins | sample 9134181 | NCBI WGS metagenome assembly JAEEGH01 (sample SAMN16246544, study PRJNA631951) | gut metagenome | biome: gut microbiome; feature: rumen; material: DP-attached | host: Bos | place: Iran: Karaj | collected 2018-10 | reverse complement strand
CCGGGACTATTCCGAAGAAGAGCTTGTGCGGATTGCCGGAACTATGGCTGATGAACAGGGGTTTAAGATCGGCGATGATGCCGAGCCTGCCCTGGCAAAGCTGTGCAGAGAGGCCACTGGCAATAGCGAGTTAGGCAATGGGCGATTTTGCAGAAATCTTATTGAGCGTGCAATACTTGATTATGCCGAAAGGGTGTATAGTGAGGATAACCCTTTTGTGGAAAAAGACTTCGTGCTGCTTGCGGAAGACTTTTCGTCACCTGTGGAAACGGAAATTGCTAAGAGAAAGTGTATAGGATTTCATAGTGTCGCGTAACATATAACACCCCCTAAGCCTCAGGGCGAAGGGGGTGTGAATCAGTCTTTTTGGGGTTGTACCGTGTAATTACGGCATAAATACCATACCGTCTCCGGCATTTTCTTTCATGTCAAGCCAGGTAAGTGTGCCTTCGCGCATGATGAATGCAGCAGTGCCGTCTGTATAAACATCTGTGTAGTCCTCTGTTCCGTCATCCTTGTAAACCACATTTGACAGGGTGCCGGTTCCGTCGCATACAAGAGTTGCTGTATACTCATCATATGTGCAGGTGTAAAGCCACTCAGCGCATTCCTCAGCACTGTTTGCCCATGTGATATATACGCTGTATTCACCGTTACCAGCATCTTCGATAGTGATGCTGCATCTGTCACATGCCCACATACCTTCATATGCTTCTGCATCTACGCCTTCGCTGGTCTCATGAAGGAACTCAGCGTCTTCAAAGTCATTAAGTGTATCGAAACTGTCTTCGTTTTCATCAATAAATTCGCTGCCTACGAAGTGGAGGCCGCCGTCATCCTCTGAGTAAAGGTCGGATACTCTTTCGTTGCAGTCAAATGCTGCCCAGAGGGTTCCGTCTTCTTCATAGAAGCAGTACTTAACTGCGCCATTGTCATCTGTCTCGACTGAAACAGTACCGTAAGCAGCTCCGCCGCCTCTGTATGCAAGCTCGTAAGAACCGTCATTGTTGACAGTAAGGGTTCTTGAATCCAGCACATCAGTTTCATACCAGGTACCTGCGATAACATCCACTCCGGAAGCTTCCTCTGCGGAATCGCCGGTTTCTTCTGTTGCTTCAGTTTCTTCCGTCGGCTCTTCCTGCTGGTCCTGGGGTTCTTCAACAACGTTCTGGGGTTCTGCAGGTACATCGTTGTTTGTGCAGCCTGCGACAACTGCTGATACCGAAAGAATTGCAGCAGCCATTAAGAATTTCTTTTTCATAATTTTCCCTCCTCATAATGAAAAAATGAAAATGTTCGGACTAGTCCGTTGCAAATATTATCACAAAGCCGGAAAAAAAACCATATCCAATAGTGGGGTCATTGGAATATAATAGTTCTTAGATGTTGAAAAAAGTGATGTACTATTAATCCACAAAAGAAAGGAGTTAACCATGAGCAGAAAATCAGAAAAAGCACTTAAGGATGCGCAGGCTTTCCTGGCAGCCAACAATACAGAGGGCAAGAGTGAAGACGAGATAAATGAAATGCTGCAGAATTTTATAAATGATCATGATCAGAATATGGAAGATCCTCTTACCGAGGAAACTGCCAAAACGGCAGATGATTTTCTGGAGCTTGCGGAGGATACAACCAGCAAGTCTAAGGCAGAAAAATATATAAAAAAGGCACTGGAGCTTGAACCTGATAATATTGATGCAATAAGTGCAGCTGTTGATCTGGAAGACGAACCTATGGAGTATTTCCGGAAACTGAAAGAAGCGCTTGAACGCAGCGATAAGATCATGGAACAGCAGGGCTTCATGGGAGAGGACTATATAGGTAATTTCTGGGGTGTATTGGAAACGAGACCTTACATGAGGCTCAGGATGAAATATGTTGATTTCCTGATCGACGCCGGAATGTATGGTGCGGCTGCCGCAGAGGGTGAAGAAATGCTCCGCTTATCCGAAAATGATAATCTTGGTGTCAGATATCGTCTGATGCATATATATGCACTTTTAGAGCAGGAGGAGAAGGCACTGGAACTTCATAAAAAATATGATAGTAATGAAGAGACACAGATGCTGCTTCCGCTTTCCATGCTGTATTTCATGAAAATGGATATTGAGAAGGCAAAGGAATATCTTGACAGACTGTCAGCAGTCAATAAAGATACAAAGAAATTTTTCGCAGCCGTAAAGAAGGACAAAATGGATCAGTATCTGGATGAATTCAGCTCATATGGATATCAGCCCTTTACCATACAGGAACTGATAACAGAAATGATGGAAAACGCTTATTTATTTACAGCTGCTCCGTTATATACGGCATGGGCATACGAACAGACCAGAACTTCAAAGAAAAAGAAAGAGGAATAAAATGGAAAATATCACTTTTGACACAGCAGATAAATCCGATATTCCCGAGCTGATCCGCCTGCGTATCGCTTACATGATCGATGATTTCGGGTCTGTAAGCGATCATGAGCGTCAGTGCATGGAGGAACAGCTTCCGGATTATTTTGAAAGAAAACTGGGGACAGAACTTGTTGCTTTCGTAGCGAGAGCGGAGGGAAGGCTTGTGGCAGCAGCATATCTTCTTATTGTGGAGAAGCCTGCCAGCCCTATCCTGCCTAACGGCTTTGACGGCGAGGTACTGAGTGTTTATACGGAAGATGCGTACCGTGGCAAGGGAATCTGCACGCAGCTAATGAAAAATCTCGTAGCCTACGGAAAAGAAAAACAGCTGTGCCGCATAGATCTTTTTGCTACAGAGGACGGCTACCCGGTCTATAAAAAAATCGGCTTTGAGGACAAAGTACAGAAATATACGGACATGCGGTTGAAATTACAGTAGTGTTGAGAAATATCCTTATCTGGAATGATTTCCGTATACAGCGCTGCCGATGTCGCGCAGAATGATGCGTGCTAATGGCAGCGCTTAATTTTTTCACAAATTAAGCCGATATATATTGATAAGGCATCTTGGTGCAGCAATTATAAAAAATTGTTATTTAGTATATTCAGTGCCGTAAAAACACGGCAGAAAGAGTAAGAAGTGCCGACAGTTATCGGAAGCAGCCTCATCCACAATTTAGTGGCAATGAATGGCGCAAGGAACATGGGAATAGTGACGAATGACCAGAAGAAGTCAGCTGAAAAGCTCGCTTCCGGGTACAGGGTTAATCGTGCCGCAGACGATGCGGCAGGTCTTGCTATTTCTGAAAAAATGCGCAGGCAGATCCGCGGTCTGGACCAGACTGTCAGAAATATCAATGAAGGCATCCAATTATGCAATGTGGCGGATGGAGCCTTAAATGAGATCAGCAGCATGCTGAACCGTCAGGAAGAACTGCTGGTCCAGGCTGCAAATGATACCAATTCATACAGTGACCGGGAGTATATCCAGGCAGAGCTTAAGCAGCTTGCGGATGAGATGAACCGGTCATTTGAAATCACCACATATAACGAAATACAGCTTTTTAAGGGTAAGGATACCATACTGGATGATCCGCCGCCCCAGGTAGTTCATACTGTAAATACCCGTACCGAGATAGATCCTACAGTTACCACAGTTACCGAAAACGTGATCACATCTGTAGACAGTATGTCCACTACCACCGAGACCAATACTACGGTTACACAAGGGGACCGGACCTCTTCATACAGTGAGTGGGAGCAGATACACGATACGGATGAAAACGGACATACCAGTTATGAGGTCCATAAAGCCCAGACGATCACGGATGGTCCCGAGACAACTACTGTAACCAAAGTGACAAAAGAATATGAGAAACTTCCTGCAGATCCGAAGGCTACTCAGCTGACAAGCCCCAAGACTATGACGGGCAGGAATGGATACATTAATGTAAAGAACGGTCTGGGCTGGCAGCTTTCATGTGCAATGTCACGCCTGGGAGTAAAGATCGGGGATAATGTAAATCTGGATGTTTATAACACCACTCCGGTAACTGTAAATCCAAATGCCGGTGAAAATGCAGCGGAGCATACCTATGATCTGGGAGACGGTCTGTCCCTTACCCAGCGTATTGAGCTGCAGGGCGGGGACACATACGTGATATCATACTCCCTGAAAAATGAAGGTACTGCAGATAAGACTGCTTCTGTCCGCCTTGCATTTGACAGTATGAATACTAACGATAACAGCAATAATAAATCTACTACCGGAGCGGGGCCATACACTCTGAAGAGTAATGTTGCCGAAATACCTCTTTCTGCAACAGGCGCAAGCAGAACGGTTTTGGGAAATATTGAAAATATATATTATCAGTGGGATCCTAATGTAACGGACGGGGATGTTATCGGACATTCCGGTATGGGAACTTGGTGGGAGAACAAGACTGTCGGAGCCGGCGAAACACTGGATCTGGGTTCCGTTACTTACGGACCTATAAAAGTCGCTGACCAGTATAAATGCACTACTACCACTGAAGTGGATGTTACCAGGGAATACACCGATACAACGGATGATGATACTTATTCATATATGCCAAGGTATCTTGATATTCAGGTAGGCGTGGAAAAAGGCCAGCTCCTGCCCATCCGGTTATGGGATCTGGACACCACAACGCTTCATTGCCGTGTTCCTGATGAAATATCCGCCCATGCAGCAGGTGATTCCATACAATACCTGAAACATGCACTGAACAAGATATCAAGTATAAGGTCATACTATGGTGCGACCACCAACAGGCTGGAACATGCGGCGAAAAACAATGCGAATGTTTCTGAGAATACCAGTGCGGCGGAGTCCAGGATACGTGATACCGATATGGCACTGGAAATGGTATCATATTCAAATAACTCCATTCTGATGCAGTCCGGGCAGAGCATGCTTGCACAGGCAAACAGCAGTCCGGAGAGAATACTGCAGCTGTTATCATGAGATTTTACTATTAATGAATAAAAACGGAGACTATACAAGATTACTGAAATTTGTCATACCTATTTCACTGCAGTATCTGATGTATTCGTTAGTGAGTGCATCGGATGCTTTTATGCTGGGGTTTCTTGACCAGACTTCCCTTTCTGCTGTGTCCCTGGCAGGGCAGGTTGCATTTGTATATTTTCTTTTTCCAAATGGATTTGTATACGGATTCAATGTGCTGGGAGCCCAGTACTGGGGTAAAGGCGATAAACTCAGCGTAAGCAAGGTCCTTACAATGACGCTACGATATTCTATGATAGTGGGGGTTCTTTTTTCCTGCGTTTCATTTTTCTGCCCGAAGCTGGTAATGCTGATCTTTACCACAGACCCGGAGCTGATCGAAGCCGGAGCCGGCTACCTGCGGGTTGTGTCGGTTTCATATCTGCTGTCAGGAATATCCCAGGCATATTTCGCTGTGCTGAAAGTCTGCGACCGCCCGGGATTAAGTTCTCTTATCGGTTCGCTTTCAGTTGTCCTGAATATATTGCTCAATGCTTTGTTTATCTTTGGTCTGGGCATAATGCCAGGAATGGGAATTGAGGGTGCGGCGCTTGCCACGGTATGCGCCAGAGCATTTGAAGTGGTTTTTTCATTCGTAGCGATAGCCGCCTGCCGCTGTCCTAATACCGGGATAAAATATCTCATTAGAAAAGATGAGGCGGTAATGAACAAAGACTATTGGAAATACACCTTCCCGCTTCTGATAAACCAGCTTGGCTGGGGTGGCGGCGTGGCCATGTATTCCGTGATAATGGGACATCTTGGGACGGATGCCGTGGCAGCCAATTCCATCGCGAGCATAGTGCGTTCCATGGTGGCCAGTGTCTGCTGGGGAATTGCATCGGCAGTGGGCATTGTGATAGGTGCCCTGTTGGGCAGCGGCAAGCTGGATGAAGCAAAGCGTCTGGGCGGAAAATACGTAAGGCTTTCCATATGGATAGGCATTGGTTCCGGTATCGTGATCCTGTGCCTGACACCGCTTGCCGTGAATGTGGTATCTTTATCCCCGGTTGCAACCGGCTATCTTAAGGGTATGCTGCTGCTGGCTTCCTACTATATAATAGGAAACTCACTGAATTCAACTATAATAGGCGGAATTTTCCCTGCCGGCGGTGATACAAAATTCGGAATGTACTGTGACCTGATAACACTCTGGTGTGTGGTGGTTCCTTTGGGAATGATATTTGCGTTTTTATTAAAGGCCCCGGTAATGGTGGTGGCATTCATTCTTACCCTGGATGAGTTTGTAAAGATTCCGGTGGTTTACAGACACTATATGAAATATGAGTGGGTGAAGGATATCACGAGGTAAAAGGATACATACTCTATACTTTATGATATGCTACAATACAGCTATAAATGTCGTCACATCTGAGCATATATTAAGGAGCATTGCATTATGAGGCGCATTGGAGAAAAGATTACCATGCTCGTTATCCTGGCAGAGATTATTGCCATGGTCATTATGTTTATGTTTCTGAATATCTGGCTTTCCAATATCCTGGAAGAGAGAGTTATCTCTGACATGGGCATCATAGCACATCACCGTGCGGATCTTGCGGAAAACTATATCGAGGGACGCTGTGACTTCCTGAACGGATATGCACGGTCTCCGGAGGCAATAAATGCACTGATGCACCCCGATGATCCGGAATGCATCAAGGCTGCCAGAAACTATACTCTCAGGTATGCTGAAGGCTACGATACCATAGAAGGTCTCTATATTGCCGACTGGGATACCTACGTTCTTGCTCACATCAATCCCGATTCCATGGATAAGACTTTCCGAGATGGAGATGCGGCCAAAGCACTGGAGGAACAGGTTCGTGCACATCAGGACTCCTTCTGTACGGGCATAGTACTTGCCCCCGTCACACAGAAGATGGTTATGCCGGTTTATGCACCGGTTATAAATGATGAAGGTGAAATGGTAGGTTTTGCCGGAGCAGCCTTTTATCCTGAGGCAATAGGCATACAGCTGGATATTGATGAAGAGACTAAGTATGGATATAGCATTATCAACTGTACAAACGGTATGTATATATATGATGCCATGAGGCCTGAACTGGTAGGAACTGAATGTACGGATACGGCCCTCTGGGATGAGGTTGCAAGGATAAAAGCAGATCCGAAGGAAAATCTGGGTGCGCATATACAGGACGGTCTGGTCATGTCCATTTATTATATGCCGGATTACGACTGGATATTTATAGTATCGGAGCCGGAGTCGGAAGTATACCAGCTTGTGGGAAGGGTTCGCAATATGGTAATGCTGATATTTATCATGGTGACGATTCTGCTGATATTTATTCTCAGGTTCGTGATCACCGGTATGATGGCACCCATAGAAAAGATCAATAATCAGATCGTCCGTCTGGAGACTTCGGATTTCAGCCGTGGTCACGGAATTGAAAAATTCACAGGCCGCAATGATGAATTCGGAACCATATCCAGGGCTGTCATGAAGCTTCATGATACCCTTGAAAATCAGGATGAGCTCTTTAAGGAGATGCTGGATGCCCAGACTGCAGGAATGGTAGTAGCCAGGGATGTTAACAGCGAGCTGCTCCTGATCAACCAGAAGGCCAAAGCTCTGTACGGTATTCCTGCAGATCAGGAAGATGGTATTACTATAGAGAGCATAAGGAAACTTTTTACACAGGAAGAGCTTGACCATATAGATGAACAGCTAAACAAGGTTGCTCCGGATGCGGAGGAAGTAGTCTTTGAATCCTCTGTTGTACATGATGACGGCAAAAAACATCATCTTCTTACCAGGATCAAGAGCGTAACCCTGTCAAACGGCGAGCATGTTTCCATATATTCGCTTATGGATATTACAGAGCAGAAGAAGCAGGAAGAGGAACTCAAGATCCAGTCGGAGACAGATTTCCTTACCGGTATATGCAACAGACGGAGCGGTGAATTCAGGATAGAGAAGCTGATCGAAGAGGGCAAGACGGGAATGTTCTGTCTGCTTGATGCAAATAAATTCAAGACCATCAATGACACTTACGGCCACGACGCCGGTGACGAGGTGCTTATAGGTATAGCAAATGCAATGAAGGATACTTTCAGGTCCTCTGACGTTCTGATAAGACTGGGTGGCGATGAGTTTGTCATCTTTGCACCCGGCATGCCGGATGAAACTGTCGGTACAAATGTTATAAACCGTTTCATTGCTAATGTGGAAAAAATTGCGCCGGAATCCATCAAAGGCCACAAAGTGACAGTGAGTCTGGGGGCCGTGATGGTTGTTGACAGACTGAATTTCTCAGAGATGTACGCCTGTGCTGATGATGTTATGTATAGATGTAAGGAAAAGGGCGGAAGCGCCTTTGAATTCTACCACATGAAGAAGGCATAAGCTATTTACATAGACTTCTCACATGTAATCTCTTCCCACACCGTCAGGCGAGTCTATACGGTGTGGGTTTAGTTGTTTATACATTCCCCAGAAATACATTCTCAAGGCTTTCTTCGGCTACAGATTTAAGCGTTCTTAGAACCGATATATCCGTTGCCGTTTCGTGCATTTTATAGCGTGGAAAATATCTTGTGATATGCAGGGGGATAGTGGGATCAATGTCTGCTATCCACTCTGCTTCTTTTTTCATATCCTCAGGAGAGTCATTCAGGCCGGGCACGATCAGGGTGGTCAGTTCCACATGACAGTCTTTAGCTGAACGCCTTATGAAATTCTTAACGGTTTCAAAGTCACCGCCAAGTTTTTCATAGATTTCGTCACGGAATCCCTTAAGGTCAATGTTCATGGCATCTATATAGGGAAGGATTTCTTCAAGTATGTGCAGCTCTGCAGTGCCGTTTGTTACCAGCACATTTTTCATCCCTGCTGCATGTATGAGCATTGCACAGTCCCTCACGTACTCGTATCCCACCAAAGCTTCATTATATGTATATGCAACGCCGATATTTCCGGAGGGTTTTTCCTGCATGGCCAGGGCGCAGAGCTTTTCGGGAGTTACTTCGTAGAGTCTGCGGAAGTCGGATTCCCCTGCGGCGGCAATCTCATAATTCTGGCAGAACGGGCAGGAGAGGTTGCAGCCATAGCTTCCCACAGACAGCACCATGCTGCCGGGATAGAAGCATGCTAAAGGTTTTTTCTCGATGGGGTCAAGGGCTATGGAAGTGAGCTTCCCATAGTTTGCACAGACTATCTTTTCGCCATTATTAAGCCGTGCCCTGCACCTGCCGTATCCGCCTGTCGGTATCCGGCAGTGGTGCGGACACACATCGCAGGTGAGGGTGGTGTGGTTTTGGTTGTTTGTAGAGTTATCCGTCATATGTTTAAGATTTATATTACGCAGGTGTTTTAAAGCTTGTTGTACAGCAAAGGACAAAACTCTTTACGTTTTTTCCTAAATGACAGTCTGATGTATTGTAATAAAACGATAATGGGATAGTTCAAAAACTGTCGGTTATTAAGGTTACTGTAGCAAGTGCTTCGGAATATTTTGAACAGTTAACTTCCATATTCATAGCAGGTGCTGCAGCTTCCTTCCGGGGATACCATGCAGGCTCCCTGGGGAGTGGAGGGTGTGCAGACTTTCCCGAAGAGGGGACACTGATCCGGACTGAGCTTTCCCATGATCACTTTGTCGCAGCTGCAGGCTTTGTTCCTTTTTTCATCATGGTCAAGTCCTCTGCTACCTGCATCATACTCCGAATATTCTTCACGCAGGCATCTTCCGGACATAGGCACGTTTCCGATGCCACGCCACACGGCGTCTGTTTTTTCAAAGTATTTATCGATAAGTTCCTGAGCTTTTTTATTTCCTTCCGTACTTACTACTGTGGGGTAGTTGTTTATGACAACGCCATTGCCCCTGTTCTTTACCAGAAGATACAAGGTGCTCAGCAGGTCTTCTGCTTCAAAGCCGGATACCACAAAGGGCAGGCTGTATTTTTCTGCAGCGGGTTTAAAAATGTCGCTTCCGGTAACTACGCATACATGTCCCGGAGCAATGAAAGCGTCTATGCCTGCACCGGAAGAACACAGCAGGTCTACCACCTCCGGCATGGTCTTAAGGGCGGTCAGGATCTTCACATTTTTTATTTTTTCTTCGATCAGGGTCTGCATAAGCAGAGCATACACAGGTGTCGTAGTCTCAAAGCCGATAGCCGCAAAGACAAAGGTCCGGTCCGGCTCGGCCTTTGCAAGCTCTATGATATCAAGGGGGGAGTATACCATTTTATAGGAAGCTTCCGCTGCTTCCTGTAGTGAACATTTGCTGCCCGGGACTCTCAGGAGATCCCCGAAAGTGACTACGGTGTGTTTATCTGACCGGGCAATCTCTATCAGCCTGTCGATATAGGCACTGGGGGTAACGCACACGGGACAGCCGGGGCCTGAGATCAGCTTTATCTTTTCAGACAGCATACCGGGGATTCCGTTCTTTGCGATAGCTCCGGTATGGCTGCCGCAGATTTCCATAATACGGATCTCCGGACCGTCGTAACTTTTCAAAAAATCAGTTATATCAAGTAGTTTTCCCATAGCTTTTCTTATAGTACAAGTACCTATTCACTCTTCACCCATCTCTTCTGCCAGTTTTATCCACTCGTTGTATCTCTCTTCAGATACTTTCTGCAGGATGCAGCCTGCGTGTACAAGCACAAGCTCGCCTTCCGCCACATCCATAAGTCCCGTGCGGGCCTCGATGATGCTGCCGTGGAAATCCACGCTTGCGGTATTCTTTTCTTTATTTATAGAAACAACTTTTCCGGTATTTGCTACACACATAATTTACTCCTGTTCTTTGTTTTGAGATATTGCTATAAAGTTCCCGATAAAAATAGTAACATATGTCACCATAAACAGTATCTGACTTACATTAGTTATTACACTGTATGAAATTTCGTCCTGTTCACCGTGATGGGACAGGTCAGCTAAGCTGCTAAGACTGCCGCCCATATAAGGCAAAATTGATTCAATGGTAAGAATTTTTGTAGCAATATACAATATCGAAAGTACAATACCTGCCACTGAAGTAATCTTTCCGGCCGTTCCGTTATTGAAAGACGAGATCCCACAGCATACCGTGATCAGTAAAACCAGTCCGATGATTAAAAGCCTGACACCCTGAAATCTCAATATCTGTGCTCCGATATCGGACTTGATCAAACTGTACAATATGAATACCTGCGATACTGTCACAGTGATGAGATGAAATAACATAGGAACAAAGGCCGGTATCCGCGTTTTCATCAGAACGGCACTGGTGGCAATCAATAGCACTGAAATAAGCATTGACCACAGAAAATCAATTATATGTGCAGGATTTCCTATAACTGCGAGAACTCCCGGAATAAGCGAGAACAGTGACAGTACTGAAAGGAATACTGCAATAAGCATTACGACATTGTTGTATTTTCGATTTTCCATGATGTATATTCACCTCTTGAGTAGCTACTGTATATAAATGAATTTCGTCCGACGGAATGGCCCGGTTCTTCTATATCGTCGGCCGAAAAAACATAGTTTGTGAAATGGCTGTCCACTTCCGGAACGGATCCTTTCAGAAAAATAAAGGCAGTTTTAGTAAATTATAATGATTTTTAGTGGTAAATTCAAACCCTTCGGAGTTTAGTGTATAATGAGTATAATATGATTCACTAGCCGAAAGTACTTTCTCACACGCAAGCTTGCTTGCAGTGGGAGAAAAGTACTGGAGGCGCCACCCACATGAGGGCGAGTGGGGCGGAAGCTCCACAGAAGTCCGAATGTGGGTAGGATTGTG
>JAEEGH010026024.1_pt1 | contig 11690 bp, 8 predicted proteins | sample 9134181 | NCBI WGS metagenome assembly JAEEGH01 (sample SAMN16246544, study PRJNA631951) | gut metagenome | biome: gut microbiome; feature: rumen; material: DP-attached | host: Bos | place: Iran: Karaj | collected 2018-10 | reverse complement strand
GAAATGTTCGGCAACTATGATGTTTGCGCTCGGGTCCAGCGTGAGCTTGCCCAAGAAATCCAGATCGTCGCTCGCCTTGCCGAAAGCGGCCAGGATACGGCCCGGCAGGGAGATGTTCTTGGTTTCGACATCGATATCGGCCGCCTTAGCAAAACCGCGGACAATAGGAAGCAGGGACTGTGTTGCCAAAAAAGGCGACTCGTCGGTAAGGGTATAGTAAATCTTGGTATTCATACGAGCCCAAAGATAGAAAATTCATAGGTTCGCTCACATGGCCTCGGGCTTCGCCCGACGAATGTTCGCTCAACGACTTATCTTCTTCCGCCTTGCGTCTTTAATTGTAGACATCAATTTGTGTAAAAACTTGTAAAACATTGCCGATTTGGGCTTATTTTTCGCTTGAATTGTAGACTGGAATATTTTTGTGATGACCGCTTTCCCCGAAAATAACATAGATTTAGAGAAAAATTGCGCGGTTTCGCGGGATGAGGTTTTTATGAGTGTTTGGAAATGGTCGGCGCCGGTGTTGGGCGTACTTGGTTTAGCGTTGTCGTCTTTTGCGGCGGATTATGTTCCCCCTTCGACAGCCGTGGCGAAATTGAAAAACTACCGCAGCTATTCGGAGTTGACGAAGGCTGCGGGCAGTATGGATATCGACCAGTACACCTACAACATGACTACTTGGCAGATTGACAACGGTGGTTTCTACAAGGCTATGGCCGATAGCTACAAGAACCCGTATGCGGGTGGGCAGAAGTCCGGCTGGCGTTCGGCGACAGGTGGCGATATCGGTACCATCGACAACAATGCGACTACCCAGGAAATGCGCCTGCTGGCGGTGCGTTACAAGGAAACCTCGAATTCCAACTACAAGAATACGTTCAAGTCGAGCTTCAATAAGGCGGTGAACTTTTTGCTCACGATGCAGCGCGCCTCGGGCGGACTTCCGCAGGTGTGGCCCAAGCGTAACGATTATTCGGACCATATTACGCTCAACGATAACGCAATGGTGCGTGCGATGGTGACGATGTGGGATATTGTAAACAAGACGAGTCCGTTTGACAGCGATATTGTGGATGATGCGACACGTGCCAAGTTGAATACGGCGTTAGGAAAGGCTGTCGACTATTTGCTCAAGGCCCAGATCGTGAATAACGGGAAACCGACGGTGTGGTGCGCCCAGCATGATACGGCGAATTATGCTCCGCGTCCGGCGCGTGCCTATGAACTGGAATCCAAGTCGGGTAGCGAATCGGTGGGCGCGGTGTGGTTCCTGATGAACTGGCCGGAACAGAGCGAAGCGATTCAGAAATCGATCAAGGGTGCCATTGACTGGTACAAGCGTACCAAGGTGACGGGGCTTTCGTTCAGTCAGAGTGCCGGGTTCCAGAAAAAGTCGGGGAGTGTTCTTTGGTACCGCTTTTATGAAGTCGATAACGACAACTATTTCTTCTGCGATCGTGGCGGCGCGAGCACCAAGACGCAGGACTTCAGTAAAATTAGCGCAGATCGCCGCACGGGTTACCAGTGGGCGGGTAATTACGGTTCGGATTTGCTGAGCACGGAAACGGCGTACTTGACCGCTATAGAAAAGTTGAATGGAACTTATGTGGAACCGCCTCCTCCGTCGGTGATGTGCGGTGCCGATTCTTGCAAGTCATTCATCGACGGCGTGAGCTTTGTAGATATCAAGGGCGTCAGGGAAACGACAAATTCGGGTTTTGTGGGCGAGGGTTATGCCAACGTGGATAACGAAAAGGGTAGCTTCGTAACTTACGGTGTAACGGCTGCGAAGGCGGGTAAGTACACGCTGTACATCAACTTTGCAAATGGAAAAACGGATGCTCGTGGCTACAGCATTAGCGTGGGTGACAAGGAACTTTTGACCGACGGTAGCATGGAATCGACCGGTGCCTGGACGTCCTGGAAAACGCAGTCGGTGAAAATCGATCTTGATACGGGCTACAGCGAACTTAAGTTTACAAGCCTCTCGAGTGATGGTATGGCGAACATCGATTACATCGGTTGGATGAGTGACGACCTTTATGCAGGCGAAAAGGACCTTAGCGAAATTGGTGGCACGGATGCCATTGGAACTATTATGGTGCGCCCTGCCGGAATGACGGACCGCTACTACGTAGACTTTGGCCGCGTGGGCGGTGCAAGCGCAGGCGTTTACCTGCAGCGTAAAAATGGCAGAATCTTCCGCATCAACGGAGCGAGGTGATATGTTGAATAAGGCTATTCTTTGTGCGACATTGGGCTTGGCTGTCTCCGTCTCCGCCGTCGAAAAACAGAAAATCAATTTCGTGCTTGGTGTCGATGGTGATTTTAAAGCCGCACTTGCGGCAGCAAAAAGTTCGGGTGCATCAGAAAGCAACCGCTTCGTCATCTTTGTTCCCGATGGCGAATACAACATTACAAAGGTCACGGGTGATGAACATGGCAAAAGCGTTTTTGACGCGTCGAATGTCTCTATCGTCGGACAATCGGTAGACAAGACGATTATTTGGAATACGACGGATGTAGAGGGCATCAGTACCACAGCAACGCTTTATTTCCCCAAAAACAATAATATGTACATGCAGGATATTACCCTGCAGAATAGGAGTTCGGTCAGTTCTTCCAATGCGGCGCGCCAGGTGGCTTTGCAGCAGAATGAAGGCGATAAGTTTGTCTTCAAGAATGTACGCCTTTTGAGTGGCCAGGATACCTACTACACCAAGAAGGGCCGCACCTATTGGGAAGGCGGCGAAATCAATGGAACAGTCGACTTTATCTGTGGTGGCGGCGATGTGTTCTTCGAAGGCACCAAGCTCGTGATGACGCGAAATGGCGGCTACATTACCGCTTCGCAAAATCCGGGAGACTGGGGCTACGTATTCAACAACACGACCATCACGGTGAGCAACAGCAGTTTCAATGGAACATTCTATTTGGGTCGTTCTTGGGGACGCGCGAAGACTGTGTTCTTGAATACCAAAATGATTGCGCAGCCCAAGGGTGAAGGCTGGGGACCCGACATGAATTCGGCGCCGGTGGTCTTTGGCGAATACAACAGCAAAGATGGCAATGGCAACGCGGTAAACACGAGCCAGCGCAAGACTTATTTTAACGGCGGCAAGGATGGTTCTACGGCGACTACGCTCAAGACGGTGTGGAATGCAAACGATGCCGCCAAGTACACGCTTTCAAATGTGCTCAAAGGTAGCGACAACTGGGATCCGACCAAGTTGACCGCCCAGGTGAATGCTCCGAGAATCGAACAGGAAGGTGCAGAAATCGTCTGGGCCGATGACGAAAATGCCCGTGCTTGGGTGGTTTTCGTGAACGGCAAGTACAAGGCGAACGTAGTCGATCCGAGCTTCTCGCTCGATGGCGTGGCGACGGGTTCGAAGGTGACGGTGCGCGCGGCCAATAGTATGGGTGGCCTCGGCGCGTATTCCAACGAAGTTGCAACAGTCGAAGCAAATGTGACTTACTACAAAGTAACGATTGGCGATGCAATCGGCGGCAAGGTGGAATCCTCGCTTTCGGGTAACAAGGTTGCAGAAGGTAAGACTGCTACATTTACGGCGAAACCCTTTGACGGCTGGACTTTTGCGGGCTGGAGCGGAAAGAGTGCTGCCGACATCGAAACAAGCGAATCTAAGGTGAGCATTATTGCGACAGGAGACATTGAACTCATTCCGAATTTTACGGCTAAGGGAACGACTGTATTCCAGGTGGAAGACGGAATCATTACGAATGCCGCTGCAGAAAGCAATAACGCTGGTTTTAACGGAAACGGTTTTGTGAATTTTGCGGCAGGCGATTTGAGTATGGTTCAGGTTCCGATTTATGCCGAAGTAGCGGGCGAATATAAAATCGTGGTACGTTATGCGAATGGAAGTGGCAAGGCCCGTAGTCTTGCTGCAGCTGGTCCTGGTGTCTGCGCCGCTGGAATTGATGGCTGCAAGGGAGCCGAGACGCTTGCTTTTGAAGCGACTGAAAATTGGACTACCTGGGATACGCTTTCGATAGGCGCGAAACTTTCTGCCGGAGCGGGGTACTTCACATTTGCGACGATTGGCGGTAACGACGGCCCTAATCTCGATCAGCTGGAATTGATTCTGGTCAAGGCCGATTCGACAACTTCTGTTCGTGGGCTTGCTACGCCGAGCCAACAGCTCACTCCGACAACTCGTGTACGCCTGTTTACCTTGACGGGGCAGTTGTTGCGCGAAAGTTCTTCTTTAGAAACGGAGAATCTGGCACCGGGTATGTACCTGTTGCAGCGCGGCGAAGGTTCCTTACTCCGACAGCAAATCATCCGCGTGAAGTAGCGGGAAGTGAGTAGTTATACGCTTCACACCTCACACCCCACACCCCACACTGTCTACTTGTACTCTCGCTACGCTCAAGTACCAAATGCTAACCTCGGTCATGCCAAAACAAGTTTTGTCGCGACGCTCAGTTTACGCATTTGTCCTACTATTATTTACTATATTGCTCCTCGTATGTTAGGTATTGAGCAGAAAAAAGGAAACGACGATAACCTGTGTGGGCGCATGATTGCCTACGCCAAGATTTTGCCGAACCCCGATGAACGGGATAGCGGCACTCCGTTCGATGACATGATCAAGAACGGGCTCTTGGCGTTGGAAGGTGATTTCCGCATGTTCTCGCCGCGTGTACCTAGCAAGAAGGCCCTTGACCGTGCTGTCGATGACAAAATCAACGACATGCTGGAATCCATGGAAGCCGATGGCGTGGAACTTCCTCCTGATATGGATGTGGAAAAAATGCGGGAACGCCTGCATGAACTTTCGAGCATGGAAGTCATTCCGATTCCGGCGAAAATCGGTAACTTTACTCGCGAAGAAGATATCCTTGCTGAAGATGCCGACATCTATTACATTGGCGAATTCATTGGCGCAGGACAGGCCCATTTTTGCCTCACGACGCTCCCGATTTATTACCAGGCGCGTTTTCGCGAGCAGGCCCGCAAAAAGGAAATGGATTTCTTGAACGAGGCTCTCACGCAGATTGAATCGGGTGAATTCCTGGATACCGAAGACCTGCAGAATGATTCCGAGGAATTGTTTCCGAAGGGTTTGACGCTGAATACTTTCGTGGGCGATTTGGGCAAACTTTTGAACGTGCGCGTGATTCCGTTTTTGCTGGCTCTAGAAACCGACGCCCAGTATGATGAGCAGATTAAGCTGTTTTATGACTTTATGAAGGGCTACCCGGCTCAGGCTGATGTCAAGTTGATTGATTTGGCTATTCGCGACTTGCGCAGTCAAAAGGACTCTGCGTTGGCTCGCCGGATTCTGGAACTGGGTTGCAAAAAAATCGATGCTATCTACAACGAAGATGTGCAGAAGGCAAACGAAATTGCGGAAGAAATTGTCAAGTTCGCAAAGGAACGAAATAGCGGAGAACATACGGCGTGATGAATTGGCTCAATAAAATTTCGTGGGGTGTAGCGCTGACCGTTGCATTGTTTACGCAGTCTTTTGCTCAGGTGAACTTGGTGGTTCACAAAGAAGTTTTGCCGAATGGCTTGACGGTGCTTTTGCATCCGAACAAGCAGGCTCCTACGGTGAGTTGCCGCCTGTTCTATGTGACGGGTTCTGTGCACGAAGTCCCGGGTAAGTCGGGCCTTGCTCACATTCTGGAACATGAACTTTTCAAGGGCACCAAGAAAGTCGGCATTTCTGACAGCATTGCCGATGTCAAGTTCATGGCTACCCAAGATAGCCTGCAGGCTTTGATTCGCCCGGCGATTCTCGCTGGTGATACGGCGAAGGTCCAGAAACTTACGGCAGAACACGATTCTGTGGTGAACGAACACCGCAAGATTTTTGTGAAGGATGAACTTTGGAGCGCTTATCAGGCCGCCGGCGGTACGGGCTTGAATGCCTTTACTAGTGACCTCATGACTGCATACATTGTGACGCTCCCCAAGAACAAGGTGGAATTGTTCATGTGGTTGGAAGCGGACCGCATGCAGAATGCCGTGCTGCGTGAATTTTATTCAGAACGCATGGTGGTTCGTGAAGAACGTCGCATGCGCTACGATGACAAACCTACGGGTCGTTTTTACGAAACGTTGAATTCCATGATTTACGAGGCCTTCCCGTATCGCGTGCCGACCATTGGCTGGCCCAGCGATATCATGAACTTGACTCGCGAAATGGCCGATGAGCATTACCGCAAGTATTACAAGCCGCGCAATGCGATTCTGGTGCTGGCTGGTGACATCGATACGACTGCCACTATGGAAATGGTGAAGAAGTATTTCGGCCCGATTCCCACGGGTGAAGCGTTCCCGCCGCTGACTATTCGAGATCCTGAACAGGCCGGTGAAAAGCGGCTGACCGTGAAGCGTCCTGATGCTCCGAATCTTTATACTCTAGTGTTTACGACTCCTGAAGTGGGTGACCAGATTCTATACCCGCTGGACATTGCCGAGGGTGTTTTGAATGGTCGTTCCGGCAGACTTTACAAGCGCCTGATTCAAGAAGAAAAACTCGCCGTAAGTGTGAAGGCTTCGAATTCGCCCAACAAGTACGTGTCTGAATTCGGCGTAACGGTGAACATGCGTCCGGATGCTGACCCTGCGAAAGTCGAAAAAATCGTATGGGAAGAACTGGATCGCCTGAAGACTGAAACCGTAACCGAAAGGGACTTCCAGAAGGTGAAGAACCATGCCTACGCAGGCTTGGTACGCAGCTTGACCGATATGGAAAATGTAGCTACCATGCTGGCTTGGTACGAAATGTACGGCGACTACCGCATCTTCTTGAACTGGGCCGATGAACTCAATAAGGTGACTGCCGCGGACGTGCAGGCCGCCGCCCAGAAGACCTTCGTGCGTGAAAAGAGCGTCGCGGGCTTCCTGCTGAAGAAGTGATTACGTCTTCGCGAGCCCCGTAGGGGCGAAGCAATTCATTAAACTTTCTTAGGATCGTACGGGTCGATGTGCACGAGCGCATCGACTACATTTTCGCCTGCGTCAATAATGCGGCGTTCTACTTCTTCGGCCAAATCGTGAGCGGCCAGAAGCGTCATGTCGGCGGGGACGACTACATGCAAATCGACATGCAGGTCGGAACCTACGTAACGGGTGCGGAATCCGTGAATGCTGATGACGTTCGGGCAGGCGAGTGCGATGTCCTTTAGCTTTTGTGCAACTTCGACGCTTGCGCCTTCGTCGGCGACCCGGTGAATGCCCGGCCAGGCAATCTCGAAGCCCGAATGCAAAATGAAAATCGAGACGATGATGGCTCCTACGGAGTCTGCAAACCATAGTTCCGGCATGATGATTCCGAAAAGTACGGCCACCAGTACTGGAATGGAACTGTAGGCGTCGCTTCGGTGGTGCCAGGCGTTCGCTTCTACAGCCTCGCTGCGAATCGCGCGACCCTTCGCCCGCGTGTAGCGGAAAAGAGCCTCTTTCACGATAATCGAAACTGCGGCCATAATCGCTGCAATCCATTCGGGGTGTGACTGCTCGCCGTTTTTAAGTGCTACGACGGCATTGTAGCCGAGCCCGATACCCACGGCGCAGACGGCAAGGCCGATTCCTACCGATATCAGAGTCTCGAAGCGGCGGTGCCCGTAAGGGTGGTCTGCATCAGGTGGTGCGTTCCAGAAACGGGCTCCTACAATAATGGCGATGTCGGTGGTAAAATCCGAGGCGCTGTGGATGGCATCTGCGATCAATGCCTGGGAACCGCCAAAATAACCGGCAAAAAATTTGCCTACGGACAAGGCGACGTTCCAGCCAAGACCCACCCACGTGACGCGGCGGACTTCGGAACTGTCATCTTTTTTCGCGATACGAGTCATTTTGTAAAAAATATAACAAAATGCCCGATTTTTTATTATATTTTACATATTAACTAATGGAGGAAACATGCATCTCAAGCATATTATTTCGATTCTTGCATCCGGCGCGTTCCTTGCTGCATGCGATAGCACTGTAACCAATATCAACGATGAATCCAAGGCTGAAGGTACTATCACCATCAGAGTTGTTGACAATCATTCTGGCGCCGCTTTGCCCAGCGTGACTGTTTATTCTGTCGTAGATGACGAGACTGTTGTTTCCGATGATCTCGGAAATTCGACTTGGGAAGAAAGTGCTCTCGGCGACCATGCATTCCAGATTTCTAAGGAAGGCTACGCCACGGTGCAGACCACGGTCACTCTCGCAGAACAGGGCCAGGGCGACGTTCCTCGCGTAGGCGATGTCGTTGCGGTCGTTCCCATGTACAAGGCTGGTGTCGTTGCTAAGGGTATCGTCCTTTACACCGACGACAAGGGCAAGGTGGGTGCAGCTAAGGGCGTTACCGTTTACGCTAAGCTCCCGAACTACTTTGTTCCGTCTGAAATCAGCGTCAAGACTTCCGATGAAGGTGAATATACTTTCGAAAGCCTGCCTGAAGGTACTGAAATTGCGGTCTATGTGGGTCAGGAATCCATCAATTCCCAGAAGTACATCGGTGCTGACGTAAGAGCCATCGGTGGTGAAACTTACAGGGCTGGCGACCAGATCAACGTTGCTACCATCAACCTTGAAAAGCTGTCTGCTTCTATCGTCAAGGTCTCTGACAACGCTGCAGAAATGTCTGCAACCTCCGACTTCTCCATGACGTTCGCTGCTGAACTCCTGAAGGATTCTGTCACGAAGGATCACTGGACTGTTACCAACGGTAGTGGCTCTGTGGTGCTTTCTACGGTGTCTCTGAGCAGCGACAAGCGCACCATTAAGATTACTCCGTACTCTGGCAAGTGGAATACCGAAACCAGCTACTCTGTGCGTGGTACGGTCTACTCTGTCGAAGGTGCAACCTCCACGGTTTCTACATCCTTCAGTGTTGGTGCAAAGTCCAGCGGCGACGCTCCTGCACAGGTCAAGAACCTGACTGTTGAACAGGATGAGGACTACACTTACATTGCAAACCTGTCTTGGACTGCTCCTAAGGGTGACATTGACGGTTACAACATCTACTACATGACAGACGAGAATCCGGACTTCGTGAAGTTTAGATCTGTTTCTTCGACAAGCACCAGCTATTCTTTCGATGTGGACGACTATCTCCCCAACTCTGTGAAGCAGGTCAGCTTCATCGTGTTGCCCTACAACGAAGACGGCGTCGAAGCTAACATCGAAGAAGCTCAGTCCGTTACCTACAAGATTCCTGCTACTACTACTGTAGATGACGAATAAGGCTTGATAGAATTGTAAAGCAAAAATCCTGGTTTTTCAACCAGGATTTTTTTTGTAAAAAGAAAACCGCCGGGCTAAGCCGGCGGGAATCTTTTTGTTTATTGAATAAGAAAATTAGATGTCGTCAACTTCAAACGAAGAAGAACTTTCTTCTTCCTCTTCACTGGAGCTGGACAATTCTTCTTCTTCAGAGGAAGAGCTTTCTTCTTCCTCTTCGCTAGAGCTGGACAATTCTTCTTCTTCAGAGGAAGAGCTTTCTTCTTCGTCCTCGCTGGAACTGGACAGATCTTCGTCTTCGGAGGAGGAGCTCAAATCTTCGTCTTCGCTGGAGCTGGACAGATCTTCATCTTCGGAAGAAGAACTCAGATCTTCCTCTTCGCTGGAGCTAGACAGTTCTTCGATGCTGGAACTGGAAGCAATAGAAGAAGAACTTTCCTCTTCTTCGTCGTCTATAGAGCTGGAACTTCTGGCAGACGAAGAAAGTTCTTCGTATATGGAACTGCTAGAGGGTGTCGGCAGGTCCTTCCACCAACCGTTATTGACCCATTCGCCGTCAGTGCACAGGAAATATGCTCCTTCGGCGATAACCTGAAGACTTTTTCCTTCGTGGGAACGGTCGCAGGTACCGAGATCGGCGGTAGTCCTGACAACGCCATCGGGCATTGCGGTAGAATCCGGAGAGGAAGTTGAATCACTGTCGCCACAGCCAGAAATGAAAGCTATGGGCAAAATGGAAAGCCCCCAAAACGCTTTTTTCATTTTTTTCCCTATTGTTATCTATAATAGATGGTTGGTTTAATTCCCTCTAAATATAAATAATTTTCAACAAATTCTGCAACTAAACCCTACTTTCGGGCACCTAAATATGCGAAAACATTGATAATTCTTTTTATTTTTGGGTCTGTCGTATGAAAAAATTGCTGAAATTCATCATTTTGCTCGCCGTTATTGCGGGCATCGCCCTTGGGGTGAAGACCTTCTTTTTCGACGTCAAGGCCGATACAGCGGCAGGTCCACTCGTAAGCACCAAGGTGGTGCAGACTACGATTTCGACCACCATTTCGGCAACAGGTACGCTTGAACCGGTAGACCAGGTAGAAGTGGGTACCCAGGTTTCGGGTGATATCGCCAAAATTAATGTGGATTTCAATTCCAAGGTCAAAAAGGGCCAGATTATCGCCGAACTCGACAAATCCAAGCTCAAGGCTACGCTCACGCAGGCCGAGATTGCCTTCCGCAGTGCCGAAACCGACTATAAGTATAAGGAATCGACCTACAATCGCGTCAAGAAACTTTCCGAAAGCAACTCCGCAAGCGCTGTGGAGCTGGAAACCGCCGAATACAACATGAATTCGGCAAAACTTTCCGTAGAACGCAGCCAGAACGAAGTCAACCAGGCCCGTCTTAACTTGAGCTATGCGACCATCAAGAGCCCTATCGACGGCGTGGTTCTGAAGCGTGCCGTAGAAGTCGGCCAGACGGTGGCTGCTTCCATGAGTACTCCTACTTTGTTTGTAATTGCCAAGGACTTGAGCCAGATGAAGGTGATGGCCGCTGTAGACGAAGCGGACATCGGTCAGGTGAAGCAAGGACAGCGTGTTACATTCACCGTAGACGCTTTCCAGAACGAAACTTTCAACGGCTCGGTACAAGAAGTCCGCTTGAATCCGACGACCACGAGCAACGTGGTGACATACACCGTCGTGATTACCGCCGAAAACCCGGAACAGAAACTGCTCCCCGGCATGACGGCGACCTGCACCATTGTGACCCAAGAAATCACTGATGCCATCGCGATCCCGGTGAAGGCTCTCAAGTTCACGCCTGCCGACGGCACCCCGATGGCAGAACCTCCCAAGGGTATGCGCCCGCCGCGCCCCGAATCCGGCGACAGCGCCTTTGCGGGCAACTTCCCGAAAGGCGACTTCAAGAAGGGTGATTTCCCACCCATGCCGCCCAAGTCCTTCAAAAAGCGTGCCGACGGCAAGAAGCCCAGTGGCAACCTCGTGTGGGTCAGCATCGATGGTAAGGCTGCTCCGCGCCCCGTCAAGACCGGCATCAGTGACGGCGTGAACATCCAGATTCTTAAGGGTCTTTCCGTGGGTGACTCCGTAGTGGTAAGCCAAGAAACTCTAGGCGCCACCAAGGAAAAGTCCGCTGCCTCTAGCCCCTTCATGCCCGGCCCCCCGGGCAAAAAGAAGAAGTAAACGCAAACTATAACCGGGAAAAACGTCAAACATTGACTTGTATTCCGGTTTTTACTAAATTTGGGCTACTTTGAGATTAGATATCGCACAAAAACTTGTTGATTCCGAAGACCGCCGGGTGGTCTGGTCCCGCTCCGATGCCCCCGAAATCTTCGACGAACTGCACCTCAAGGGCGACCTGGTAGCCGAGGTGTTGGTAAGCCCCGAAGGCGAAAGCAAGTGCCTTGTGACTGGTTCTATCTCCGGAGTGCAAACTCTGA
>JAEEGH010026023.1_pt1 | contig 11690 bp, 14 predicted proteins | sample 9134181 | NCBI WGS metagenome assembly JAEEGH01 (sample SAMN16246544, study PRJNA631951) | gut metagenome | biome: gut microbiome; feature: rumen; material: DP-attached | host: Bos | place: Iran: Karaj | collected 2018-10 | reverse complement strand
TTTCACTGATATGGTCAAATGTCCCATCCTTCTTCTGCTTGTTACGCAAGTGGATAATGAAGAGACGATTGACCTTCGCTTTCTTGTTCTGTAACTCGAAAAGATAAGCGTAGATAGATAACTGCCACTTAGCCTTTGCAAGCTTATCAGCAGTCATAACGCCATAGGTTTTAATATCACCTATATCAAAAGTGTCATCCGAAACACGGTACACTTTATCAATTCTCGAAGCCCAATCAGAACCGTCTGTAACGGTATATTCTGAGCATTCGTGAGTGAGATTGTTTTCCTTGCAAATCTGAATATAGTCTTGCACCTCAACAGTGCCGTCATTGATCCAGGCATGGTCAAAATCTTCGCAGGAGTGATGAACGTCAGTGCCATACTGAGCGGCCAAGTCAATCACATCCTTTGGTATTCCCTCAAATTCATTTGGGAAGAACTGACGTTGTAACATCCCTGTTATACCAGAGAGATACTTGTCACCAAGTAGATAGGTGTGGTTCTCTTCGTCGAACAACACACCACTATCCTTTAGTTTAACTCTTGCCATAGTGGTTTAAGCTGCTTGTCTGAGTTGTTGCTTTCGGGCAGTGAAAAGTGCCTTAATTTCAGGATTACCCTCGACCTCGTTCTGGTGCTGGAGGTAGAGGTCTAAGAGAGCATCGGTATTCTGAGTGCCGTTGATGGCATTTTTGATACCTGCGAAACGGTCAATCACAGGGGCTGGTTGTGGAGCTGCCACGGTTCTTGCCCGGCGTGTCGTAGTTTTCTTTGTGTCTGCTACATTGTCGGCAGCATCGTCAGAATTTTCACAGGGGATGTCCTCACCCTGATAGAGCTTCAAGCCCAATCCGAAAAGGGCGAGATTTTTAACGAGACAACGCATGATGCTCTTATTGAGATCAAATGCGTTAGCGGCCTCGCAGGTTTTTTCGATTTGGCGTTTGTTCTGCTTGTCATACACAGTATAGTTGTAAGCTTCCAGACGCATAGGCTTCATGGAAGAGTTGAGGACAGGCAGGAAACACTGCTGAGTCATGTCATCGGCAGTCACTTCGGTAAATACCATGATGCCAATCTGAGGGTCTACGAAATACGGCATTTTCGTATCAGGGTTAGTTACAACACGGAATGTTGCACTTGGATAAACCTCCTTAAAGGCTTTCCATGCTTCTGACCAGGTGAGATACGAAAGATTATCCTTCTTCTCAATTTTATCACCAAGATTCATGTTATAGAGAGCGTCAAAACAAAGACCCCTCTTCTCGTCGAGGGTTGCACCCTCTGGAATTTGAATTTTACACATAATTCTGTTGTTTTAAAAAGTTGTTGTCCGTTGAAAAGGAGAGCAGCCACAAACAATATGCAGCCACCCTCCAAGGAAGGCTAGTGCAAGCCAAAAAGGAAAGGGGAACGGTTAAGTCCCCCTCTTCGGGTGAACAGTGAGGTTTTCGGCCTCATAGTTCTATAGTCACTGTAGGAACCAAGCATACTGAGGATTGCTGCCCTCGATTGCTCTCTGGATTCCATACATAAAGTCCACACTTTCACGCTCACGATCAAGCCATTTGTCAATGTATGTTTGCTTGACAGCTTCTGTGAAGTATTGCAGCATCTGCCATAAGGTGATAGTTTCGCTTTCGTTCTCCTTCTTGAAGTTAGGATTCTCGACATAGCCTCTCACAACGGCATTAACTGCCTGATCGCCCAACGTAAGATTGGGTAATCCAAGCTCTGCTCTCGTTTGGTTTGATAGTGCCTGGTATAGTCTCAGGCGACCTATGATAGAGCAGAAAGTGTTTTCAGAGATACTGGTATTACCCAGTGCCTCCAGTGTTCTCAGGTTATCGTCCTTAACTGGGTCGAAACCGCTGAACAGTTCAAGTGCCTTCTCCTTGATGTCGGAAGTTGTCATGCACTCTAAGTTTCCTGCAAAGCCATCACAGGAAAGCATAAGATTCGAACAGACTCTCACCTGCCATGCCACGAATATCTTAAATTTCATTGGGCTTTGGCGGCCATAGAGTCGATCTTCATTATAGGCTCGAACACCGCCAATGGTGAGGTGAACGAGTTGGTTGTTGATAGTACGGGAAAGTCCGACAACGTGGCATACAAACGCCATACGCTGATAATAGACGGTCTTTTCCTCGTCCGTCAGTTCACTTGCTTTCTTCTGGAGAGCGGTTGGTACACGACCATTGATCTGGTGTGAAACACGAATCTCCACAGGGGTTAACTCCCCGAATACGGTTTGCCCGGCCTCGATGACACTCTGGATAAAGCTCTGGTGGCTCACTGTGAGTGTGTTGTCCGCAAAGGTCGGAACGATACTCTTCTCTGAGAGTTCATCCAGCGTGATAGCGGCGGTATTACTCTCGATAAAGTTTGGGTGGTTGTTGGGATCTATCTCTTCCTCCAGTACCACTGCTTCCTCAACGTCATCTGCTGGGATGACAAGGTTTGATGACACTGCTCCCATGATAGGCTCTACGGTCATCGTCTCTGTTTGTTTTCTTTCTTTTGCCATAATAGTTTTATTTTAATTAAGGGGGTTTTTTACTTGGCATGTCTGGACTGTATTTGTCCCATACGCCTTTTAATTTCTTGATGCCTTTAAGCAGGAAATGTTGCTCCTTCAAAAACGGCAATCATAAGTTCAATTAGGTCGGTGCTTTTATCTTTCATCATTTTACCTCCTTTCCTTATATAGAAGTGGCACTGCTGACCTCAGCCACTTTTTGAGGCTTCTGAATCTTCTTTTTGTAATAGTCCATTCCGAATTCTACGACCTGGACAAATGAGACAATTAAGCTCAGAATACTTACCGTCCCATTAACAACTCTAAATGTTTTGCTGTTAATCATAACACATTGATTGATTAAAAAGGGAGCCGTGGCCATAGCCAAAGTTCCCGTCAGGTTGTGAGGTGCGAAACGAAACTATACAGTCGTTTGTTCTTCTGCATCCTCATTGTTCTTGTTATTCTTCTTACAAATTTTTGCCTTGATGAATTTGTAAAGTACATAGCCATTGATGGCAATGTTGACAATCATCAGGCAGTCATTCACTGCGGCTAACTTAGGTCGTACCGCATTAATTAATTCTTTATTCATTGTTCTCTTGTTTTAAGTTATACATTAAATTCTTTATTCTCATTATATTATCATTATTTCAAAAATAAAGAAGCGGTTGCCAAACTCTCTTCGAGCAGGTTCCCACTTCTTAAAGGTTTACCCTCCCCTAAGAATTGAAGTATTTAATCATAAGTCAAATAATCAACTCTTGGATCATCGGGATGGTCAGGCTGTATCAATATCTCTTCGATTATTGTCATACCCAACCTTCATATATAGTCGGCCTATTTCTTTCTTTATCAATGCCCTTCTTTCAGGGCTTTTAGGCCGTTAATTATTCTGTCATATATAAGGCTTTGAATAGCTTTCTAGACGGAAGTTTTTTGACCCCTCTGAAACGCATTTTTTGCGTTTAAAACGCCGTTAAAACCTAACTGGTGATAGAAGGATATAAAAATTTTGAATTATGATTTACAATTTCCTTCAGGCCCTATTTGGCACTAATGCCAGGCCTGATTTACATGAAGAGAAACAGGTTATGGCTGCTCCTGTCGTTGAAGAAAGCAGCCCATCGACACCAAAATCAAAGACCTCGAAAAGAGTACCCGATGATTTCTCAGCCGATGTTGAAGCCATACAAGCAAAGTATGGAAAATTTACAACTGGACTCTGCATTGAAGCAAGGCTCCAGGATCTGCTGTTGATATGTCCCAGGAAGAGGCCTAGGATTGATGCTTATACCAAACTCATCAACCATATAGCAGCAGAGTATGACGTAACACTGGTAATTAAAAGTAGAAAAACGAAATGAATGATCATTGTGTATTAATGAAGTTTGATACCCCAGAAGAAGCTTTCCGATATATGGGTGGAATTTACCATACAGAAGAGTTCGGAGAATTTGGGATATTAGATGATGACAACTTTCCCGATTATATCATATTTAATGCGGTATATTATATTGGCAGATATTTAAAGGGTAGATTTACGAAGGAACGATTGGATATGGCCTTGGCAACTGATATAAACGGTGTAATGACAGTTGAACTGCTTGGTTATCCCTTCTTGCTCTACTCCAAGAAATTGGGTAGTTATTACGGGTTTCATTTTGATAGCGACCTAATGGATTTAACGGATGATGAATGCGGGAAATACTACTCGGAGCTGGTCGTAGCTTATGATTTCCCATCATTAGTTGAAACAGCAAAGAAAATGATTAAGTCGGACATGAAGACATTTCGGAAGAACCCAAGAAAAATTGATTTCCTACTCACGAAAATATCACCTTCTATTAGAGAATTGTAGTTTATGGAAAATGGAAGAATGATTTGGTTGATGGGCAAGGTGTATGACCTGTCTGAAACAGCAGTTGATGAAGTTGAAAAGGACGTAGAAACGAGAATTTTTGACTACACAAAGTGTAAGATGAGAGTGAAGATCGGCTTGTCTGATGACTATACGGTCATATCAATTAACAGACGAATTGATGCCAAAGTATCAAAGGGCATGATGCTTGAACAGGAAACTTGGCTCTTAACGGGCGAAGGATATAATGGTTTTATGCCTATTTATAGTGCCTATGGCTGTTTTGCTCACTTCCCTGGGATAAACTACTTTATCGAGGCCTATGAGTTTGCAAAGGCTTACAAAGAGAATTTTGAATACTATACAGGCCAGAAGATTAAGAAAGTGTATGCCAACAGTGGAGTGGAATCATTGACATTGAGGATCAAGTATTAACACGAAGCCCCGATTTCATTTTTAATGGATAATTCCTAATTATGATATTGGGGCTTCACTTTAAACACAACTAAGTGACTACTATGGTACATGATATGATTGTTGAAGAGAGATTCTTTTCAGAAGATATAAAGTCCCTGAAGGAATATGATGAAGGATTCGAAAATGCTTATGACAATGGAGAGGAGTATGAATTTTCCATTAAATTGAGTATTCTATTTGAGATTTGCCCAAGGAAATCTCAAAAGAAACAACTGTACAATAGATTGATTTCATTTCTGAATGAGAAAGGAATTGTACTATCAATAATTTCCAGAAAGAAGGAAAAACATCCCAATCAAAACAAATAACTGGTACTTGGAAAATATGAATATTTCCCAACTACCACTTACGAGAAACCCTCAATCGAATTTCAAATTGAAAGAAACCAATGAGATACTTGATTGGATTTTCTTCAATGAAGCGAAGCGGTTGAAGAAAAGAAAGGTTCCGGGGATGAAGCGAAGCGGAATGGCCGAGGGTCGGCGGAACCTTGATCTTATTATTAGATTCTTGAAGGCTGACTTTCGTTTACACTCAGTCAACCTTCCGAAACCAGAAAAACAAAAGGGGTCTTTTTTTAGAGAAAAAACATATTATATAGGCGATTCCGGGATTTACTCCAAAAAATGACCCCTTCAAAGACTTATCCTTGTACAGAAAATCGGATAAAAATTAAAAATGACACCATGATTTTTGAAAAACAGAATGTAGAAGTAGACAATGGAATAGAGTTCATTACTGATTGGAAAGACACAAATGGGAACTACAAATTTGACCAGTACCTATCTCAGAGGCGACTCATCGTAAACAAATCCGTGACAGGATGCGGTTTTACCACTTATAGCCTGTGTAATAACGAGCATACGATTCTTATCTCACCAAGGCTTTGGCTGATAAACAACAAGCTCGATGAGTTCAACAGACATGAGGAAGTGATATTCTATTTCGATAGAGAGAAGAAGATAAGAGACGGAAAGGAGAGGGAAGCAATGACTGTAGAAGAATTGCAACAAGGCCTTTTCCGCTATTGTGAGAAGTGTCGGCAGGAAGGTAAACCGATGAAGATCCTAGTCACTTATGATTCTTTCTCAAACCTAGTGGATATGCTTGAAGAGTTCTTATGGCTCGATGTGAATAGCATGTTCAGGATAGCAATAGACGAGGCTCACACCATTATAAAGGACGTGAAACTGAAGGAATACAATAACAGATGTGTCCTGTCATCTTTCTTGCAACGCCTATTCCAGTATGAGAAGCTATTGTTCATATCGGCCACCCCAATCATTGAATATCTCAAAGAGGTTCCTGAGTTCCAGGAGTACGAGGTGGACTATATCGAACTACAGTGGTCTAATGTGGAGCCTATAATTATCAAGCCAAACAGTTGCAAGAATGCGACAGATGCCTTTGATAAGATATATGCCAGGTATATGAGCCACGTTGATGACTATGGCCGACATTGTTTCGATGATATGTACCTAGGCGGTAGGAAGGCCTATTACAGTTATGAAGCCGTTATCTTCTTGAACAGCGTCCTCGACATAAGGCGTATCATCGAGAAGTATGTGAACAGGGAACACCTGATAGATGTTGCTGATGTAAGTGTCATGTGTGCCAAGACCAAGGAGAACTATGACAACCTACACAAGACTCATAAAGGCCTGACTATAATGAAGTCCATACCACAGGAGGGAGAAAGGCATACAACATGGACTTTCGTGACGAGAACGGCTTTTGAGGGTGTTGACTTCAAGAGTACGTGTGCCAGTTCTTTTGTTATTGCCAACTATAACGTTGCCTGTATGTCGATAGATATAGCATCAGACATACCCCAGATAATAGGTCGGCAGCGGTTAAAAAGCAATGTATTCAGGCATATCTTGAATATCTATTATACCAACAACCTGCATGAAGTCAACGATATTGATTTCTATGCTTACCAGCAGAACAAGCTAAAGGAAAGTAATGATCAAATCCTGCTTTGGGAAGATGCTAACCCTCAACGGAAGGAAATGGCATTAGAGAACCTAGGGATAATTGTAGACAATGACCCTAACAGGTATTATATCAAGACTGTCAACGGTATTCCAGAGATAAATAAGCTCCTAATCATATCCGAACGGTATTGCAGGGACGTATTGAAGAATCAGCAGAAATGGTATATCGTTTCCACTCCAGGAGCAAGGAAACATGAGTATAGTCCCTGTGTCAGCGAGATTCTTTCCAATCTTGGGAAACCTTATAGCGGTAAATCTGCCCAGTCCAGGATAAAGATAGCATTAGATGGGTTCTACAGTTATCCAGAGTATAGCGACGAGATATTTGAAATGCTTTGTAAGGAGGGATTTAACGATATTGCCTACTATTTCCACTGGCTTTCACTTGACAGGATAATTGCCAATGGTGCAGATCCTTGGAAGATGCAGAAGGAGATAGAGCTTGCGAGAAGTACAAACGACATTAGGACTGTTGTGGCTTCAAAATTCGAGAGTGGCCAGAGATACAGCAAGAAAGAGACAAAAGCTATGCTGCAAGAGGTATTCGACATAATGGGTATCAAAAAGACGGCAAAGGCAAGCGATCTACCAGTCTACATTGACTGTAAGCTTGCGAAGAAGGATGGGCTTAAAGCCTGGATGGTAACTTAAAAGGATTATTGATGGATAAAAGAATTGGTAAACGCCATTGGTTAGTGAAAAACCTAACATGGGTTGAAGATAAAGGATGGGAGGGCATTGTTTACGCTTATGTACTCGATGCCCCTAATGACAAGAAAAATGGCTGGATGTATATCGGATGTACGCCAGAAGAGAGAATCAGGCATCAGTCCTGGAGCAGAACTGGTAATAAGTATGCAGGAAAGAAGATTGCCGATGCGAGAAAGAAATATGGTACGGGAAGTTTCTCATTCATTGTATTAGAGAGACACCATGATCCCAATATAGACAAATTAGTTGAGAAGTTGGAAGAGAGGGAAACAGCTTATATTAATCGTTTTGACACTGTTAAGAATGGTTTCAATGCCTGTAGGGGAGGAACAGGCAGAAGAGGACAGAAGATTAGTCAAAATGAGATAGACCGCCGGAATAGGAGACGAAGGATCAATGGCTTCAAACAGTCAGACGAGGCGAAACGTAAGATAAGTCTGGCCAGTTCCAAACGAAAGAAGTCGCAGGCGGAAAAAGATAAAATATCCAAAGCCAACAAGGGTAAGAAACGTACCCCCGAAATGAGAAAGGCTCAAAGCGATAGAATGAAAGGTAAAGTTCCTACAGCTGCTACTGAGGCAGCAAAGGAATGGGTAAAACAGAACGGCGGCGGTTATTGGAAAGGCAAACAAATGCCCGAAGAAGCCAAAGCTAAATCTAAAGCTGCTCAACAAGCCAGAGGCACTGCGGTTCGTGTGTATTTCCCAGATGGGCATATTGAGGATTTCCCAACGATGCTTGATGCTTCAAAGAAAACTGGTGATGGAACTGGTTCTGTCAAGTATAGCGTTGAACATGGTAGCACCACGAAAAGAGGCTATAGATATGAAATGAGTCCAAAGCCATGAAATATCAAGGAAACAAAGCCCGAATAGTAAGTGAAAGCTTTCCTATCTTGCTAATGATAGTTCAATCGGTGAAGACTGTATTACCTCATTTTGGGGTGGTACAGTCTCTTTTTTTTATTACTACGTTATTATCACGTCTATTTATAACAGCTGTCGCTTGTTTATATGTCCCCACCAGGTCTTTGTGAGCTTTCTTTGATGTATTTTACTTCTATTTTTTGTTTTCCTGATGACAGATGGAATTCTATTTTAAGATTGTTTTTGGTTATGGTGTAATAATTGCCGTTTCTTATTCCTTCCGTTCCATAAAGCTCTATAAATTGCTGTATTGCAAATTCATTGAACTCCCTCCAAGAAGGACTATCATCCCAATGCCAATTGGGAGTGGTCGGATAAAAGGAAATTTCGACATCAAGTAGTCTACCTAACCCATCATCAGAAATGTCTATATCCGCAGTTGATCCCATGCATTCTTTTTCGTAATGCTTTTCGCTTATTCTTTTAACATTTACCCCTTTAGTCCGAAATGACGCAAGTAATTTGTTTGTGGTCGTTAATTCAGGTATATAAAAGTCATTCCTGAATTTCTTCTTCAAATTAGGAATGTTAAAGTAGGCAAGTTCAATATAGTAGCCAGCATCTTCTGCATTTACAGCGGCAATAAAGGTGGATTTTCCGTCAGTATAGGCTTTGTATGCATGTGTAACACCATCCTTAGAACGACTTGGAACATAATAATCCCCATACTTATTATCAGCTTGGCTGGTGATTTTATTATAGAGTGGACACCCAGGCGAACTAAGTGTTCTATTCTGGAATATTACCGCAGTTACTTTATACACTTGGTTTGTATTGCTATCGAAGTATACGGAAATAGGAATGTCCTTTTCTCCCATAAACTGACCAGACAACACTTTACATCCAGGTCTGCTTTTTTTCGGGACATTCCTAAAACCTTCTGACTGTAGTCTAGAAACGAAGTTTGATATATTACCGCCTATAGGTATGCCAACTATCGAAAAAACAAGTTGCTGCGACGTATTATTAACAACATTATTTCCTTCCCGGTCAGTCGCATACAAAGTCAGAGCACAGAATACTGACAACAATGATATTATTACAATCTTCTTCATACTGTTAAATTTTTAAATTCCCAAAATCCCGTACCTGTCTCAGGGTCGAACTTCCTATAAATAGCGCCGCCAATAGTAGGACGCAACTCAATCTCTGCTGTATAAAGGACGGTTGTCGCTTTCAGATGTCCTCCTGCCATTCCATGCTGACCATCTTTCTTAAATGAAAACAAAGCGTGAGTATGGTGGAAGAGTTGACCGTCATTGTCTCTTACAACGTTGCCGTTGATAGATACAAGTTCCAGCATCCCCTCTAACCGTTCATTCTCAAAACTGCCAGTTTCAGGGATGAACACTTGAAGGTCTGCACTCTGACAACCACCTATACCAGAGAAAACGGCAGATGATATGTTTTCCTTTTTACAGATTTCAAGGATGTTTCCTATGATTTCGTCCCCTCGATCCATACGAATATAGTAGTTATCGCCAATCTTCCTATAGTCCATAATCTCCTAAAGTTCTATAAATGATTGGACAAAATTAGCCATAATTGAGCAAAAATGGCTAACTTCGCCGAATCATTTAAGAGAATTTATAGAAAATGGCAGACGTTAGCGTTAATGGTTGGATAGCTGAAGGTGGTCATACTATCGTCAAGGGGAAGAAGAATAATATCATCCTCTTTGATGTGGTAGAGGACACCGTGCAGATAAACGGTATTGACGACGTATATAATAACAACCACGCTTGGTTTCATTGCAGTTTAGAAATCAACATAGAAAAGAAAAATGTAGCATCTTTCATCCCCCCAGGTTATACTCTCAATAGAATACAGTCTAATGGTTGGGCATGGGTGCTGAAGGAAGGGACAACCCACGAATGGACTCAGAATGACACATTCCTCTATGGCGAACAAGTTGCAGACTACATCCAAGAAGGCAAGAAAGTATGCGTTAAAGGCCGTGAGTATCTGCTGAAAGGCAGTGACGACAGAATATTGAGAGTGATAGATGTAACTGAAATATGGTTTGATCCATTGTGGATGCAGGAGAAACCCAAGCTCCTGAAAGTTCCATATCGATGCGGTTTGTATATTACAAAGAACTATCCAAAAGAGAAAGAGGCATGAACAGTAAGATGGATCCGATGGGCAGAGCCATTGCCGACTACTGGAAAACCAAGAAGGCAGACAGGCTCAGGGTATTCTCTCCGATGTTTGAGGAGGACGAGATACCTTTGACCACTCTTTTCCGAAAATACGAGGCTATGCCAGAGATCGAAAGGAAAGCCCTCGATATGGCAAAAGGAAAAGTACTTGACGTGGGTGCTGGCTCTGGCTGTCATTCACTTGTCTTGCAGGAAAATGGCATCGACGTGACAGCAATTGACATTTCCCCACTCTCCGTTGAGACGATGAAGGATCGTGGAGTCAAGAAGGTCATTGAACAGGATTTCTTCACATTAGAGGGGCAACAGTACGACACTATCTTAATGCTGATGAACGGTATAGGGATTGTCGGCACACTTGAACGTCTGCCTGAATTCTTCCAGGTACTCGATAAGGTACTAGCCCCCGGTGGTCAGGTGTTGTGTGATTCATCTGATATATCCTATGTGTTCGAAGATGAAACTGGCATGATTGACATTCCTGAAGATATGGGCTACTACGGAGAACATAGCTTCCAGATGCAGTACAAGGACTCCATTGGCGAACCCTTTGACTGGCTCTATATCGATGCAGACACTCTGAAAGAGAAAGCAGCGAAGAATGGCTATGTTGCAGAGGTGGTAGCCGAGGGAGATCATTACGATTATTTAGCGAGAATAACTAAAAAATGAGTTTCATAAATAACAACGATATGGAAACAATAAAGGATATTGAGGAAAAAGGAAGAAAAGTCGCAATAGACATCGTAAAGGCGAATATCTTTGCCGTAGCCATCATGGTGGTAGCAGCGATAGTGCTGTTGGAGCCGTTCTACCTTATTTGGGGAGGACGTAAGCCAATGATGGAGATACTTGGCAGCGGCACTCAATGGATTGTCGCTTTCGTGGCCATGATTATCGGCATTGTGATACATGAGCTGATTCACGGCATTACGTGGGCTTTTTACGCGCCAAGCGGATGGAAGAGCATCAGCTTCGGTTTTATGTGGAAGATTCTCACTCCCTATTGCCATTGCGACGAGCCGATGCACA
>JAEEGH010026022.1_pt1 | contig 11690 bp, 7 predicted proteins | sample 9134181 | NCBI WGS metagenome assembly JAEEGH01 (sample SAMN16246544, study PRJNA631951) | gut metagenome | biome: gut microbiome; feature: rumen; material: DP-attached | host: Bos | place: Iran: Karaj | collected 2018-10 | reverse complement strand
GGTAGGTGCTGAGATCGAGGTGATTGTGCTCGACATCGACAAGGAGAACCGTCGTCTGTCTCTCGGCCACAAGCAGCTCGAGGATAATCCTTGGGATGTATTCGAGGCTAAATACACCGTTGGTTCTATCCACGAGGGTAAGATCATCGAGCTCTTAGAGAAGGGTGCCGTTGTACAGCTCGACGAGGATGTTGAGGGCTTTGCCACTCCGAAGCACCTGCAGAAGGAGGATGGCTCACAGGCTCAGGCTGGTGAGACGCTCGAGTTCAAGGTGATCGAGTTCAATAAGGACAGCAAGCGCATTATCCTTTCTCACAGCCGTACCTTCGAGGATCCCGCTCGTGAGGAGAAGAAGGCAGCCGCTGCTAAGAAAGCTCCTCGTGCCAAGAAGGATGAGACTCCGAAGGTTGAGAACGTTGCAGCCAGCACCACACTCGGTGATCTCGACGTACTTGCACAGCTGAAGGCTCAGATGGAGAAGAAGGGTGAGTAATAATCCCTTCTTTCCACAATTTAATAAGAGGCCAGGATTGATTTCCTGGTCTCTTTTATTTCATCATCAAATATCGTATTTGCTTTTGCGTTTCTCAGCTTTCCGTGGCTGACTTGGATGGAATCCCATGTGAGGCGTCTTAACCCCCATATAGCCCTGATGCCGTTGTCGGATCTTGGCTACATAATCCACCGTTTCAGAACCGCGCATGTATCCGTGTTTGACAATCGGATCGTTATAATACTGGGGAGAAGCCAGTTTTAAGACGTATTCGGACACGTCGCGCCAAAGATGCGGATTCTTACCATCACGCTGAGCCAAAGCCATCGCATCACGAATATGATGAAGGCCTCCATTATAACTTGCCAGCACAAAATTAGTACGTTCCACACGGTTTTTGATATCTGAGAGTTTGCCTTCCAGTTGTCCTAAGTATTTGGCTGCTGCAGCGATGTTCTGCTCCGGATCGTACATCTTATCACGAGGTAATCCTAATAGATCAGCCGTCGCTGGCATAATCTGCATCAGGCCCTTGGCACCAGCAAAAGAAACTGCCTTGGGATCGAACGTCGACTCCTGATAGCATTGGGCTGCCATCAGACGCCAGTCCCATCGAATGAGCTGCGAATACTGCTGGAAATAATGGTCATAATGGGAGATAATACCACCATTCTTATCCAACATGGGCGAGAACACCCTACGTTTGACACGCTGAACGGACAGCTGGCGCGTCTCTTCCTGCTGTACCTCTGCCACCATCTCTGGCTTATACCATGCCTTTAATTCTTCCGCCAAGATAGGTTTAGTAGACTTCACCTCCAAATGGCCAGGTGTAGGCCATGCAACGATATCAATCTCATTCTCAGCCAATTGCTTGATGAGCTCTACAGAATCCCTGCACACTTCTACACGGACTTTCACACCCAGTTTATCAGCCAAGCGCTGTACAAGAAGAAACTGGGTTCCGAGGTGTTTGCCATGATAATCGTAGTATGTCTGTGGTCCGCTAACGGTAGCCAGAATCAACTCCCCACCCTGCTGTATCTCATGAAGATCGAAACCTTCTGCCACTTCAACAGAGTCAAGTACTTCGCCCCAAGGTGTAACAATATGCTCCTGCTTCTTTTCCGTGCAGGAGGCCAGCAGCAATGCTGCAAAAAAGGGAGTCAAACGAACTATTCTACGTTTCAAATCGCTGCAAAGGTACGAAATTAATGCATAATTTATACGAGCGGCAGCAAATTTTTCACTTTTCACTCTTCACTTTTCACTTATTTTTGTACCTTTGCACCCGAATTAAGAGTAATTAGACTTTAACGTAAGTATGTTAAGAATAGCAGTACAGTCAAAAGGCCGTCTTTTTGAAGATACGATGAATCTGCTCGCTGAAGCGGACATCAAAGTCAGTGCAAGCAAACGCACACTATTGATACAGTCGAATAATTTTCCTTTGGAAGTACTTTACCTCCGCGACGACGATATTCCCCAAAGCGTAGCTTCTGGTGTAGCAGATATCGGTATCGTGGGAGAAAACGAATTTATAGAACGTGGTGAGGATGCAGACATCATCTCTCGCTTAGGTTTTTCTAAGTGCCGTTTGTCGCTGGCTATCCCCAAGGAGATCGATTATCAGGGCCCCGAATGGTTCAATGGCAAGAAAATTGCCACCAGCTATCCGCATATCTTAAAGATGTTCCTCGACAAGAAGGGCATCAAATCAGAGATACACGTCATCACAGGAAGTGTGGAAATCAGTCCGGGCATTGGTCTGGCAGATGGTATCTTCGACATTGTCAGCAGTGGTTCTACCCTTGTCAGCAACAACCTGCGTGAGGTAGAGATTGTGATGCAGAGCGAAGCACTGCTTATCGGCAACAAGCAAATGTCACAGGAGAAACGTGAGATCCTGGATCAGATGCTCTTCCGCTTCAAGGCAGTGAAAGATGCTGAAGACAAGAAATATGTACGCATGAACGCACCTAAGGCCCGCCTACAGGAGATTATTGATGTGCTGCCGGGTTTGAAGAGTCCTACCATTATTCCTCTGGCTGACGATGAATGGTGCTCTGTTCACACAGTATTAGACCAGAAGCAGTTCTGGGATATCATTGGAAAACTGAAAGAGATGGGCGCACAGGGCATCCTTGTCACACCGATTGAAAAGATGATTCTCTAGAGATACTAGAAATACTGGATATGAACATTATACGTTATCCCAAAAGAAGCGAATGGCAGAAGATTGTGGAGCGTCCGCATTTAGATGTATCACAATTAAACGAGACCGTTGCCTCCGTATTAGCTGATGTCAAACTGCGTGGTGATGAAGCCGTAAAAGGCTATGAGCTGAAATTCGACCATGTAGACTTAGCCTCTCTTGAAGTAACGAAAGAAGAGATTGCTGAAGCAGAGAAGTTAGTGACAAAAGAATTGAAGGAGGCTATCCAACTGGCTCACGCCAATATCAAGACCTTCCATGAGTCACAGCGTTTTCGCTCCAAAAAAATTGAGACGCAGCCTGGTGTCACCTGCTGGCAAAAGAGTGTACCTATCGAAAAGGTCGGACTCTATATCCCAGGTGGTACTGCCCCACTCTTTTCCACCGTATTGATGTTGGCAACACCAGCCAAGATTGCCGGATGCAAGGAAATTGTGCTCTGTACCCCGCCGAATCGCGAAGGCAAGGTGAACCCTGCCATTCTGATGGCGGCTCAGATAGCCGGGGTGAGCAAGATATTCAAAGCCGGAGGTGTTCAGGCCATCGGCGCTATGGCATACGGCACGGAAAGCATTCCAAAAGTCTATAAGATATTCGGACCTGGCAACCAATATGTAATGGCAGCCAAGCAGCAGGTGAGCATTCACGACGTAGGTATCGACATGCCCGCTGGTCCTTCTGAGGTGTGTGTGATTGCAGATGATACTGCCAATGCAGAGTTTGTAGCAGCCGACCTATTGTCTCAGGCAGAACATGGTGCTGACTCTCAGGTATTCCTGATCACCACCTCAAACAAGTTTATTGATGAGGTACAGAAGGAACTTGACAAGCAGTTAGAGGCACTTCCCCGTAAGGAGATTGCACAGAAAGCGCTTGAAAACAGCATGTTAGTATTGGTGTCTGATATGCATGAGGCCATCGACCTGTCGAACACCTATGCTCCAGAGCATCTGGTCATACAGACAGAAGATTACGAAGATGTGGCTTCGAAAGTCATCAATGCCGGTAGCGTATTCTTGGGACAGTATGCTTGTGAGAGTGCCGGCGACTATGCCAGTGGCACCAACCACACACTACCCACTCATGGTTATGCAACCACTTATAACGGCGTCAACCTCGACAGCTATTGCAGGAAAGTGACCTTCCAGCACCTCACGGAAGAGGGAGTGCGTCAGATTGGTCATGTCGTAGAACTCATGGCAGAAGCCGAACAGCTCGATGCCCACAAGAACGCCATGTCGGTTAGAATCAAATCCTTAGGAAAGTCTAGGAAAGCCTAGATTATCCTAGAAAATCCTAGATAAACTCTATGAAGCCCTTAAAAGAACTTACCAGAAAGAACATCTGGAATTTGGCACCCTATAGTAGCGCCCGCAACGAATATGCGGGTCGCGAGGCTCACGTATTCCTGGATGCCAATGAGAATCCCTATAACGCGCCCTATAACCGCTATCCAGATCCGCTGCAACTCGAGCTGAAGGCTGCCCTCTCAAAGGTTAAGGGTGTGCCTGCTGAGAACATCTTTCTTGGTAATGGCAGTGACGAGGCCATCGACCTGCCCTACCGTTGTTTCTGCGAGCCCGGTATCGATAATGTTGTGGCAATCGAACCTACATACGGGATGTACAAAGTGTGCGCCGACATCAACGATGTCGAGTACCGTCCAGTGCTACTGGATGAACAGTATCAGATAACTGCCGAGAAATTGTTGGCAGCAACAGACCAACATACCAAACTCATCTGGCTCTGTTCACCAAACAATCCTACAGGCAACAATCTGCAGCGCGAGGAAATCATCAAGGTCATAGAATCCTTCGAAGGTCTCGTGATTGTCGACGAAGCCTATAGCGATTTCTCTTCCCAGAAGACTTTGCGCTCCGAATTGGCTAAGTACCCCAACCTTATCGTGCTCAATACGATGTCGAAGGCATGGGGATGTGCAGCTATCCGTCTAGGTATGGCCTTCGCATCAGAAGAAATCATCGCCATCTTCAATAAAGTGAAATATCCCTATAATGTCAATCAACTGACACAGGAACAGGCACTTGAGGCGCTGAAAGACCCATTTGAGGTTGATAAATGGGTGAAATTGCTTTTAGAGGAACGCTCACGCATGATAGACGCATTTAAACTGTTGCCCATCTGCGAGAGAGTCTTCCCCACGGATGCCAATTTCTTTCTTGCCCAGATGACAGATGCTGTCAGAATATACAATTATCTTGTAGATAAGGGCATCATCGTGCGCAACCGTCATCGAATACAACTCTGCCAGAATTGTCTTCGTATCACCATCGGTACGAAAACAGAAAACGGAGAACTGATAGCAGCCCTCCGTCAGTATCAATAACCTCTCCTTTCCAAGAGGGCATCAATACCCCAAAGGAATTCCCCTCCTTTCCAAGGAGGGGTTAAGGGTGGTTCTTACTTCGCTTTCTTTGCCAGTTTCTCTGCCTTCAGCTGTGCCTTGGCAGCTTTCTCTGCAGCGTTGTGAGCCTTAGCTTGCAACTTCAGGTCGCCAGGATTCTCTGCAGCCTTCTCTGCAGCCTTCTGGGCCTTTTCTTGAGCCTTTGCAGCTGCCTTGGAAGCATCTTGAGCCTTTTCCTTTGCATCCTCACGCTTCTTCCTTTCCTTTTCCTTTTTCTTAGCTTCCTTCGCTTTCTTCTCGACAGCCTTCTGCTGCTTCTTGGCTTCCTTCTCAGCAGCCTTCTGAGCCTTGATAGCTTCCTGCTGAGCCTTAACAGCTGCTGCTGGATCGGTAATCACATCTTGTGCCTGAGCGGTAAAAACGCTGGCGGTGATGGCCATAACCATCGTCAAAATGAACTTTTTCATAATCTGGTCTTTTTAGTGAAATAATAATGTTTATTTAACGTTTAATTTGATAATCTTTCCATTCTTCAACCTGATGATCTGAACACCCTTATAGGTGCTGTCAACACGATTGCCTTTCATATCGTAACGTGCAACGACCTCTGTCTCATCGATGATCAGCTGGTTGATTGCCGTTAATTCATTCTCAACTTCTGACTGAAGGCTGTTAGCCTGATTATACACAATATTAACGTTGTCAATAAGTATAGACATGTTATCTCTCACAACATTGTAAATGCCAACATATTGATTAAAGACATCAACGCCGTCAGATGATAATTCATTGAAAGCTAATGTGGCCAACCTCGTCATACTTTCCACATCATCGATGGCTGTGGCTGAAGCCAGAAGGGTAGGCAACTGATTACGTATATCAATAGCCTTCTTTATCAGCGAGTCATAAATCTGCATCGCGTCTTCCAGCTGTTCAATCTGACCAGAAATCAAATCTCTCTGGGATTCAAGTATAATGATATTACTATTAAGTGTCTCTAACTTTTTCTTGAGGTTCTCAATGATTTCCGAGTTGTCAGCTCTCGTGTCCGACTGCATGTCAATAAGTTCCTGAAGTTTCTTCTCAATCTCAGTATATTCAACTTTCATTTGAGAAATGGCATTATCTATTTCAGACAACTTCGCCTTCAGGATGTTTAACACATTCATACATTTCTCGTAATCAGCCTCCTGAGACTCAATGGTGCCCTCAAGAGTCTGGATAGCACTCTGACAGTCCTCTTTCGCCTTGGCCAGTTTCTCAGCCTCCTGCTTTTCTTTCTCTTCATCAGACTTGGCTGTGTCAATCAGATCTTGTATAACTTTCTGGAGTTCCGCTAAAGCAGTTGATGTATCTGATAGTGACAGTGTCTTCAACTGTTCAGCAAGTGCATCTAAATCCTTAGAAATAGAGGTTATATCAACGCCATCCAAATGACTCTTAATTACTTCTGTCTCAGGTTTCAATGCCTCCACATCATCTTTCTTTGTGGCAACGTCGACCTTAACAATCAGGTCAGCTATAGCCTTATTCATCTCTTCAAGTTTTGTTGCAAAAGAAGCATTTGACTTCTCTGCATCACCCAACTTTGAAGAAACGATTTCCAAGGATTCCTGATAATCTTCAAGTTCCTTTTCGTATATCATCACGAGTTTCAAAAGATTCTCTTTCTTCTGAGACTCAGAAATATACTTATCCTCAAGCAGTGTCTTAATTTCTGCAATCTTGTCAGAAACAGACTTGGCAGTCTCTAAGGCAGAAGCAATAGTTGTTTTCAGGGCATCAATAGACTTATTGTTCGCCTCTACCACATCCTCCTTATCTGATGCAGACTTGCTAATAACTTCGATAGTTTCCTTCATACCAGCCTTGGCAGCTTCCAGTTCTTTCCTTTCTTGTTCTTCCAAAGCAGCTGTTTCCGCATCAGCTATCGCCTTATCAACAGCCTTATCAAGATCAGACAATGCCGTTGTGATAGATTCTGTAGAAAGAGCTTTTTGTTTTGTCTCTATTGTTCCAAGACTGGTGGTTAATGTTGCAACATCAACACCATCGACAAGACTCTTGATCACATCCGCATTGGTATTTAGGGCCTCCACCTCAGATTTCTTTGTAGCTGCATCTATAGAAGCCGTCAATTCAGTTATCGAATTCTTAGCTTCATCAAGCTTTGTCTTCAGCAAAGTGTTCGATGATTCTACCTCAGAGAGTTGTGTTGTAAGCTCTGACAGGGATGCCTCGTAAGTCTTAAGCTCATTCTCCAGTTCATCAAGTTTTGACAGAAACTCTGACTTCTGTGCATCAGTCAGTAGCGTATTGCCTAACTTCGACTTAATAGCTGTAATCTTATCAGCGACAGTCTTGGCTGATTCCGAAGCAGTATTAATAGCAGCCTTCAAATCAGCAATGGTCTTGGTATTCGCCTCTACCGCAGCCACCTTATCTAAGGCAGACTTGCTGATACCCTCGACAGTTTCCTCCATACTGGCCTTGGCTGCTTCCAGTTCTTTCTTTTCCTGCTCTTCCAAAGCAGCTGCTTCCGCATCTACTATCGCCTTATCAACAGCCTTATCAAGATCAGACAAGCTTGTCTGCATATTGGTAAATGTGATACCGTTAAGACTATTGCCTACCCCTAAAATCTGAGTTGTTACCTCATTAACATCATATCCATTTCCCGTTGTTGTCAGCTGGGCAGCTAATGCCTTAGAAGCATTCAGTGCTTCTTTTGTAGTGATACCAGCGATAGAGCCCAACTGCTCAGAAATCCGTGATAGCAATTCATTAAGTTGGGTCTTTAATGATGCATTTGTAGATTCTAACGTAGTGAGTGTCGATTCTAATGCAGACAAATCATTCTTCAACTGAACCAACTGATTGTTCAGGGTTGTCAACTGCGTCAAGAAGTCATTCTTCTGTGACTCAGAAAGATAAGAATCATTTGTAAGTTTTGTATTGATTGAAGCGATAGATGCTTCAATAGTGGTAATTGATTGTTTCTTCTCATTTATGGCAGTCTTCAATGCTGTTATTGTAGCCTCATTTTCAGCAACCGCCACCTTCTTTGCTTCTACAGAACTCCTCAAAGAAGTATAAGTATTTGTTAGTTCTGAGCGGTCAGCATCTGACACCTCCGGCTCTGGTTCTGGGATAAATGTTGAGATATCAACAACCGTGAATGACATTGTGGAAGGCTCAACAACAATTTTCACAGCATGCTTATCCGCATCATCACACAACAACCAATCGGAGGTTCCGCTTTCACGGCTATATGCCTTTATATAATATGTTCCTTCAGATAGATTAGCACCAAAATTACTGGTTCCTGTAGCAGGAGTATAGGAATTGGTAAAATCTAAACTAATTGTACCACTAAAACTCTCAATCTTTCCCACTAAACTACCTTGTGAGTTAATAACACCATACCCTAAATCAAAAGTATATGGGTTTGCAAGATTACTTGTATAAGTAAAAGCCAACCCCAACGTTACTCTACCCCTTGAGTTACGTGTAGCTACATATTCATGCCCTGTTGGAATTACAAAATTACTAAAGTCGACATTTCCTACACCCGCATCAATAACAGTAGCCTTTACCGTTTCTGAGAATGATCCATCTTCCTTAGAAAGATTGATGACGGCTTCTTGACCATAATTGTAACCTCCACTTCCGCCCCCTGTTCCTTGTTCAGGGGGTGTAAGGTCACTCAGATAGAAATAATTATCCTGAAATCCTCCCCATCCCCAATTAATTGAATATCTTCCATCTCCATCATATCCATGAACGATAAAAGCATGACCTTCATCATTAGCCGTCTGACCCCCATAAATAACAGGGCGGCCTAAATAAATCTCATTGTATATTAAATCGTCCCATTCTGAATCAGAATAAACACTACGAGAGACATAACGGGTACCTCTGCTATAACCAAAATAAGACTTAAATGCATCAGGAATAGCAGAAACAGGTGCACTACTCCCTCTGATATTATATTTCATATTAACAGCGGTTCCACAATATAACATAAGGTTGGCTACCGCATCTTTCTGCTCCTGAGTGGTAGTCTGCGTCTCATAGTTATCTACCATATTATTCCATTCAAGAGCAGAGCCAGAAGGTATTTCCGACAAATATGCAGTTTTTTTCCCACTTGGCGGCTGCCAATAATAATAGTTCTTATATCCAGGTATTGTAGCCTGTGTGGCGTCGACGAAATGTTGATGATAAAGTACCTGAGCCATTGCCGTAGCTACGCATCCTGCCACACAATGTACGCCTTCATTCACATTGCTGTAATAACCTAACGGCGTCTTATTATTATAAGGTTCATTTTGAGCCCATTTCACCGTCATCAGATCCGGCAAATAATTGTGACTGGCACGGCGAGCCGCAACAGGAGCCCCATTCCGTATGGCTTCTATCTGAGCTGCATAATAATTCAAAAGGTCTGCCATAGCAGGCGGGATATTGTCCACATCGAAATGACCAGATGTCGAATAACCCAACACGGTCTCCACACGATCATCACCACTGACGATGACAAAGCCCTGATCCATGCCAGCATTAAATACATAATAACACTCGGGCTGTACTATGCCCTGTGCGCGACGACGCGACATCTGCGTTTCTGCAGACGTAAGCGAACCAGGTAAACCCTTTTGGCTAAGAAACATCTGTGCCTGACGAAGGGCCTGGTCACGTGTTACCTGTTTTGCCCAACCTATATTGGCAAAACAAACTAATGTTAGGATAAGTAGTAGTCGTTTCATATCATACAATTTCAATAAGATGCCACAAAGATACGAATAATATCTGTAAGTTCCAAAGAAATCAAGAAAAAAAAGCCCCGTCAAGTTGAGAGGGCACTGAAAAAGCCCTCCATTTGAAGAGGCAACCTTGATTATTCATTAAAAGCAGATTGCATATAACCGTTAGGTGCGGTTTTGCGATCTGCTTTTCATTTATCCATTATAGGGGCATAGGGGCCTTCAAAAGGCGTCTTATTTGACTTATAAGAGGCTTTTTGCAGGAACTACCCCTCTCTCAGATTAATTTGAGGATTCTCTTGATATTCGCGGCAAAGATTGTGATGGCTCCCTGCATCTGCATGGAGTACAGTCCGTATGATTCGGCCCTGTCGTAGCCATAAACGTGTTTCAGCTCAGCATTTTTGGCCTCTATCTTGTATCTCTGCCTTGCTTTGGCCTTAAACTCCGGTGTTTTCTGAAACTCCATCAGCCTTTCCTGCTCGCCGGTCTTTATAGAAACACTGTACGTCTTGGTCTTAGAGCCTTCTTTATAGCACCCCTCTCTATGAGAACATGCCTTGCACTTATCGGTGTCAAAGTAGTATGTCCACACTTGGTTACATCTTCCGTCTTTCTTCCCCTGCTTTGCCTTCCTTATTGCCATGTGTCCCGCAGGACAGACAAACATACCAGCATCCTTGTTGAAGTCAAACTTGTCCTCTTCCTTCCTATTCCCGTTACTGATGACAGGATTCAGCCTTGAAATCAGTTCAAAACCATTCTTCTCATCCTCTGCCAACCTCAGATTCTCAACACCAGAATAAGCAGTATCTCCAATAACGGTATCTACCTCCATTCTATTATTGCGGCTTTGCTCAACGAGGCTTTCCAATTGCGGGCCATCACCCTTCTCGCCAGAAGTGACTACAGCGGCAGTAATGATCCTCTCGTCACTCATGGCAATATGTGTCTTGTAGCCAAAGAAGGAACTGTCCTCACTCTTATGTCCTAAACGAGCATCCTCATCTTTTGAGGTCGTATAATGGTCTTCGATATCCTCCAGCGTTTCCTTTAACATGTTAATGCGTTGCTTGACAGCAGGAACCTCGGCAATACCTGCATTGCCTGATACGATGTCAATCAGCTCCTTGGTATAGTCTAGTTCCTTGACGAGGTCGTCGTCCTCATTCTTCTTAGGAAGAGTTTCCTTGATGTCCTCATCGGCATTGTATATGGCCTTTCTCAACTGCTTGGAGCGAAGGCGAAGTATCTCTATGGGACTATATGGATTAGACCTTGAACCAGTGTGCGTCGCATCAACAATGATCGTCCTTGACTTAATGACACCTTTCTCTATAGCTATGTCCACAGTCTTCTTAATAAGGAGATTAAGCAGGTCCATGTCCTTCAAACGCAATTTGCGGAACTTGGAAAGTGAACTCGGATTGATGACTTCTGCCTCTGGAGCCATACCAAGGAAGTACTTGAAAGACATGTCATAACGGGAACGATCCACCACATCCGCGTCAGAGATGTCATAGATGACCTTAAGGAGCAGGTACTTGAACATGCGGATGGGAGACTCTGCCATACGGCCATTGTCAGGACAGTATTTGTCTAACAGTTCTTGATAGACAAATGAGAAATCAACGAGGCCGTTGATACGCCTCAATAGATTGTCTTGTGGTACAACTATGTCGTACAAGGCACTATACTCACTCAATACTAACTTTTGTTGTTGCGACAGCATAAGCATACTCTTTTATGCTGTAAAGGTACAAAAAAATCTGCACATAGCCAAATATTTTACTGACTATGTGCAGACTATAATTGTTAAAAAGTGCCTAATGGGACTTTTTCAGTGCCCTC
>JAEEGH010026021.1_pt1 | contig 11691 bp, 11 predicted proteins | sample 9134181 | NCBI WGS metagenome assembly JAEEGH01 (sample SAMN16246544, study PRJNA631951) | gut metagenome | biome: gut microbiome; feature: rumen; material: DP-attached | host: Bos | place: Iran: Karaj | collected 2018-10 | reverse complement strand
AACGCCCGCGTCGTCACCCTGACGCGCCCGACCTACATCTATACGCTCGACCCCAAGCCCCTCGGCCAGCTCCGCGCCGGGGCCAGCGTCCAGGTCATCAAGATCCTCGACTCCGCCCACGCCCAGGTCCGCATCACCACCCCCGCCGGCCGCTCCATCGACGGCATCGCCAAGCTCTCCGACCTCGGAATCAAGCCATGAACCGTACCTCCCGCCCCTACGCCCGCCGCATCCCGACGGCCGCCGCCGCGCTGCTCCTCGCGGCGCTGCTCCTTTTCTGCGCCACCCCGGGAACAGCCCCCGCCGCCCCGCTCCCTGACAACGACCTCGCGCCCGCCATCGCCGACGCCTCGCTCTTCGAGCAGCCGCTTGCCAGAATCCCCGCCTTCCAGGGCGCCGGCTACACCTGGGTCGAGACCGGGACCATCCTCCGCTTCCCCGACCTGGACGCCACGTTTGCCGCCCAGCCCGTCGGCGAAGTCCTCGCGCGCATCGCCCCGAACACCTCCCCGCCCCACGCATCGGCCCTGAAGATATCCCTCTACAACCGCGGCGACGACGGCCCCATCTCCGCCACCGCATTCGGCTCCAAGCTCACCAACACCCTCATCGCCATCAGCCACGCATTCCTCGTCCGCCCCGCCAAGGCCGACCGCCGCATCCACCCCACCGACGCACGCCTGGTCATCGGCGGCTTCCGCTGGGCTCTTCCCCGCACCGAAGTGCTCCTCGAGTACTCCACCGAGCCCTACGCCAACACCTTCCGCCCCGTCCCCGAATACATCCGCCTTTCCGTCCGCCCCACCGTCGCCGTCGGCCCGGCCGCCACCCATCCCACGGCCCCAGGCGCGCCCGCCTTCCCCCGGCGCTCCGCCTTCGTGCCGCGCCCCAACGCCGCCACCAACGTCACCCACCCCACCCCGACCTCCCTCGTCATCACCAACATCCCGATGGTCGACCAGGGCGAAAAAGGCTACTGCGCCCCCGCCACCGTCGCCCGCGTCCTCGCCTACTACGGCCATTCGCACATCGACCAGCACCAGGTCGCCTCCTGGGCCGGCACCACCGCCGACGGCGGAACCAGCCTCAAGAACATGATCCCGGCCCTCCGCCGACGCCTCCCCCAGGAATGCGCCCTCAACGTCCAGCTCGCCTACGAGTTGGACACCAAGGAATTCCAGGACATCCTCCGCCGCTACAACCAGGTCGCGCGACGCAACAACCTCCTCCCCGCGCAAGCAATCCTGATCGGCCCCAACACCATCGGCATGAACAACACGCTCCAGGCCCTCGACACTGACACCCTCCGCGAGGTCCGCTGCCGCAACGCCGGCGCCGCGATTGCCTGGCTCGGCAACCTGCGCCGCCACCTCGACAAGGGTCAGCCCGTCATCTGGTGCATCGACTCCTCCCTCCTGCCGCCGCCCGATCCCCTCTCCCCCGACGCCCGATTCCCTCGCGGCTCCCACGAATGCCTCATCATCGGCTACGACGCCAATCCTTCAGACCCACGCCTCTTCTTCTCCGACTCCTGGGGTGCCGTCTCCTCCCTCCGCACCCTCTCCGTCCCCGACGCCATGCTCATCACCACGGCCCTCGTCACCATAACCCCGCGCTAAAGCCGATCCTATCGATTCTATCGATATTATCGATTATTTCGCCAAAAAACGCCACCCTGTCCCCGCCTTTTTTTGCGCAAAATTTCTGCTGTTTTACGGTTGTTCCCGCCTGTTTTCGCACTTTTCCCGCCCCCTGCCCCCCTCCCCCCCTTCCGCGCGTCAGCGCGCCCATTCAGCATTCATAATTCAGCATTCAGCATTCCCCAGCGCGCCGTCGGCGCGCTGGGGCAAATGGGAGCTTGCGGGAACGCCCCCCGGGCGGTAGGATGAGGCCGCTATGAAGAAGACTTTCGCATGGTTGGCGGCAATGGCGTTTCTGGTGCTCTGCGCGGCTTCGGCCGTGGCCCAGGACGAGAACGATTCGGTGCTCTGGGAGTGGTCCTCGCCCTCGGACATCCAGGTCTGGGCGGCCTACGAGCACATTCTCCGCCCGCTCGACATGGACCACGCCCGCAAGGGAGACCGAACCCTCAAGGGCAACCTCGGCGCGGCGGGCATCGAGTGGTCGCCGCTCGGCTGGTTCTCGCTCGGTGCGTTCGCGGGGACCGCACAGGCCCGCATCGACGAGTTCATGGCCGAATGCGCCTCCCTAGGGGCGGGCGGCGGCCTTTCGCTGGGGGCGAACTTCTGGCAGATCTCCGCCGAGCACCGCCGCGCCGCCTGGGACGTCACCGTCCGCGCCGAGGCCCGCGCCAGCTACTGGCACAGCGGCGACGACGGCGAAGGCTCCGTCGAATGGTTCGAAGGCTTCGGCGCCATCCCCGTCCGCTACCGCCTGCGCCTCACCTCCGGCATCCACAGCATCGCGCCGCAGGACTTCCATTCCATCGCCATCTGGGCCGGCCCCGCCGTCTCCTTCCTCGACGGCGACTGGAAGCGCAACAGCATGAAGGAGACCTTCAGCGAGGCCGACACGTTCGGGGCCGCCGGCGGCGCCGACCTCTGGCTCATCGACTCCCTCAAGATCAGCGCCCGCCTCGAATGGTTCGGCGACGTCGGCTTCTGGGTCGGCTGCACCTACGCATTCTAGCCCGATTTCGGAGACAACATGGCGACTTTCGGGGCAATTTCGGTAGGGGCCGACCGCCGGGCGGCCCGTCCTGCGCTGCCTGCGCCATCTTGTCCGACGGCCCGCCCGGCGGTCGGGCCCTACCAAGACCTGCCCCGTCCCGGCATCCCAACACACACTCTCACGAAAGGCGCCCTCCCATGACCGCACGAATCCTCGATGGCAAGGCGATCTCCCAGGCCGTACGCGCCGAAATCACGGCCCAGGCCGCCGACTTCGAACGCGACGCCGGCCGCAAGCCCGGACTCGGCGTCATCCTCGTCGGCGACAACCCCGCCTCCCGCTCCTACGTCACCGGCAAGGAAAAGGCCTGCGCCGAATGCGGAATTGCCTCCCGCGAGATCGCCCTCCCAGCCACCGCCCCCCTCGCCGACATCCTCGCCGCCGTCGCCGCCCTCAACGCCGACCCCGCCATCGACGGCATCCTCGTGCAGCTCCCCCTCCCCGACTCCCGCATGGAGCAAGCCGTCATCGAGGCCATCGACCCCGGCAAGGACGTCGACGGATTCCACCCCGTCAGCATGGGCCGCCTCCTCGCCGGACTCCCCACCTTCGTCCCCTGCACCCCCCTCGGCATCATGGAGATCCTCGCCCGCTCCGGCATCGAAACCCGCGGCGCCGAGGCCGTGATCGTCGGCCGCAGCCACATCGTCGGCCGCCCCCTCTCCATCCTTCTCTCCCGCAAGCCCGCCGACGCCACCGTCACCCTCTACCACACCGCCACCCGCGACCTCCCCGCCGTCACCCGGCGCGCCGACATCCTCGTCGCCGCCGTCGGCCGCCCCCTCACCATCACCGCCGACATGGTACGCCCCGGCGCCGTCGTCATCGACGTCGGCGTCAACCGCATCCCCGACCCCTCCCGCCCCCGCGGCTACCGCCTCGTCGGCGACACCGACTACCCCGCCCTCCTCCCCATCGCCTCCGCCATCACCCCCGTCCCCGGCGGCGTCGGCCCCATGACCATCACCATGCTCCTCCACAACACCCTCCTCGCCGCCCAGCGCCACGCCGCAACCCCACAATAACCGAGCACCCCATGAAAAAACTCCTTCCCATCCTTCTCGCCCTCGCCGCCCTCGCGCTACTCCCGGCCTGCTCCAAAGCCTCCTCCTCCGACCAAGCCGAAGAGGGATTCCTCTCCGCCACCGCCGCAAAGGCCAAACAGGCCGCCGCCCGCGCCGCCAACGCCACCAAGGACGTCGCCGCCAAGACCGGCCGTGCTGTCGGCGAACACGCCGGCAACTTCTTCTCCGGCGTCGGCGAAGGAATCGAGCGTGCCATCGTCGCCTACGACATCGACCTCTCAGACCCCTCCCTCGCCCCCATCGGCGCTTCCGTCAACATCGTCCGCCACATCTCGGAATACAATTCCGAAACCCACAAGGATGACGACTTCCTCCTTCTCTACTTCCTCAACAAATCACCCGCCGCAGGAACCCTACGCCTCGTCCTCTGCGCCGCCGACGCCCGTGAAATCGGCCGCTCCGAGCTTCCCATCGACCTCCCCGCCGACTCTGCCACCTACCTCCGCTTCCCCCTCTCCCGCGACCTCCCCACCGACCTCGTCCGCTCCATCGCCCTTTCCTTCATCCCCGCCGACGACACTTCCTCTACCAAAACCGCCGCCCAATGACCTCCGCCCCCCTTCATCCCCCCTTCCGCCTTCTCCGACTGCATTCGACTGCAATCGATTGCAATCGACTGCACTCATTCTCCTCCCCCTCTCCCCGCCCCCCGAAATCCGAATCCCGCAATCCGAAATCCGCCCCATGATGATCCGCGTCTTCAACCGTCATTTCCTCCTCGACTTCCTCAAGTCGTTCCTCCTCACGGCGGGCGTCCTCACGTTCGTCATGTACATCGGCAGCATCGTCAAGGCCATCGACTACCTCTCCCGCGGCGCCTCCGGCATGCTCATCATGAAGGTCTTCACCCTCAACATCCCCTTCACGCTCTCCTTCGTCATCCCGATGGCCGTCCTCACCACCGCCCTGCTCCAGTTCGGGCGCATGTCCGCCGACGGCGAGATCACCGCCATGAAGGCCTCCGGCGTCAGCCTCCTGCAGATCGCCGCCCCGTTCCTCGTCATCGGCTTCCTGCTCTCCGTCCTCTGCCTCTACCTCAACGCAGAGGTCGCCCCACGCTCCCACTTCGCCCGCCGCCAGATGCTCCGCGAGCTCTCCAAGGAAAACCCCCTCACCATCATCGAGGAGGCCACCTTCGTCGACGACTTCCCCGGCGTCCGCGTCTACGTCGGCCGCAAGGACGGCCAGCACCTCGAAGACATCATCCTCCTGCAGTTCGACGGCGACAAGCAGCGCGCCGAGGTCTTCGCCAAGAGCGGCGACGTCGACTTCAACCCCGACGACGGCATCATGACCATCCGCCTCGAGGACGTCCGCCTCACCGAGTTCGACAAGGACGACCCCTCCGACCAGAACAAGCAGCGCACCCTCTCCGCCAAGTCCTACCCCCTCACCTTCAACCTCTCCGACCTCCTCAAGAAGGGCAAGATCAACAAGAAGCCCTCCGACATGCCCCTTCCCGAGCTCCTCAGCTCCATCCGCAACGTCCGCACCGCCTTCCCTTCCACCCCCGAGGACGCCATCGGCCGCATGCGCACCAAGATGGCCGTCGAGTTCACCACCAGCCTCTCCCTGGCGCTCTCCTGCTTCTCCTTCATCATGATCGCGCTCCCGCTCGGCATGCGCCCCACCCGCCGCGAGTCCTCCAACGGCATCTGGCTCGCCCTCGTCCTCTTCCTGCTCTACTACCTCTTCATCATCATCGCCGACTCCCTCACCGCCTACCCCGAATACCGCCCCGAGCTCATCCCCCTCCTCCCCGTCATCCTCCTCCAGGCCATCGGCGCCTACCTCCTCTGGCGCAACCGCTGACCCGCCCCCCTCCCAAAACACGTTTCCATACAATGGAAACCTGTTTTCTCTCATCCCCCGCCCTCCCTGTCAACAGCTAGAGGGCCTGTCCCTCTTTCTTCCAGGCCATCGGCGCCTACCTCCTCTGGCGCAACCGCTGCCCCCCCCCCTTCCAAAAACACGTTTCCATACAATGGAAACCCGTTTCCTCTCACTCCCCACCCTCCCTGTCAACAGCTTGAGGGTCTGTCCCTCTTTCTTATCTTATTCTTGGGCCGCATCAATACGGGCAATCAAGCGCTCCGTCCAAGCAATGGCTTCTTCGAGATTCGGCAGCACGGACACCCCCTGTGCCTGTGCGGCATAAAGTGAGGCCCAATCGGCGGCAGGGGAGATTACTGGCGGCCACGGCTGGAGTCGGCGATAGTTGAATAGACGGACGCATATTGCCCGCGTCTTCGACCAATCCGGCTCGCCTTGGGCAAGAATCAGCTGAAGGTCGACCAGGTCGTGGACGCGATGGCTTCCAGGCGCTGTCGCCCCGTGGAGCTTCTGCGCAATTTGATAAGGAATCGGCATGAGCGGAACCGGGGCCGGAGCAGGAAACCCCAGCGCTGCGAACATGGCCGCGACGCCGGGGGACAAAATGCGTTCCGGTTCGTCGGCGTCGCCGATTTCGTCGTGCCCGACTTCAAGAGAGACCGTGCACCAAGGCTTGCCGTGATAGGCCAGGCGGACCTCGAACGGCCGCATGACATATTCGCGGGGGACTCCGCGCGGCCGGGCCGGACGCCCGGGAGCGACCGCGCCGGTGAAATCGCACCAGCCCGCCTTGAGGCGTTCGTCCAGAATCCGCTCGAACTCCTCGACGGAGCCACTGCGGGCGGCATCGAGGTCGCGGGTCGCCCTGAACCCGACAGGGCCGAACCGCAGTTTGAGCGCCGTGCCACCTTTGGCCACGCCCCCCGGCAGGAATTGCCCGACAACCGCGTTTGCAATAAGCGATCGGGCCTCGACGAACTTCGCTCCCGTTCCGTAAAGGCGCTCGATGGCCTTGTCGAGGTTGACGCGGCTGTTGGGAGGCTTGTTCATGACAGCACGGCCTTTTTCGCGGCGACGTACTCCCGTGCCGTCAGAAAGCCCCGTTCTCTCGCCTTTTTCGCCGCGCCAAGAAGGCGGTCGGGCATGACGCCCCCACGACATGCGCGGAGGGCATCGGCAACAGGTTGCGCACGAACCCCTTCGTATTCTGTCGCGACGGCATTCGCGGGAAGCGGATGCACCATGATGCCTTCGGGAACACGCCGCCGGAGCCGTCCCGGCAAGCCCACGTGGATGAGGGATGGATCGGAAGCCGTCAAAAGCCCAAGCATCGCCAAGACAGATTCGCCCCACAACACGGCATTCGCCCCAACCTGCTCCACGGCAAGCGCATACGCTGGAATATCCCCGGCAAACGGCAGGGAAACGGCCAGCCGGTAAACGCCTCGTCCGACGTGTTTCAAACGCCCCCGATGGGCCAGCAATGCGAGCGTGTTGGGCGCAAGCCCCAACTCCCTCGCCCTGGCGGTCGTTACGAGCCCGTGCCGATCAATGGAATCTTCGTAAATGATTTGGTAAGATGTCATTGCCGAAACACTATCAAAAATGATAGTGTTCCGTCAATCCTGTTTTGCATATATGACTGAAAAATCAGTCCTGTCCGTTATCCTCCTCCAGACCATCGGCACCTACCTCCTCTGGCGCAACCGCTGCCCCCCCCTTCCAGCAGAGGGGCACGGGGGCTCTCCCCCGGTCGTTGTCCGCCTCTTCCCCCCTTCAAAACATGTTTCCATTCAAGGGGACCCTGTTGTTCTCTCATTTCCGCCCCCCTCTGTCAACAGCTTGAGGGTCTGTCCCTCTTTCTTCTTTTTAATTGACGCAACGCGTGGCCGCCTATAGACTGGCATCCATTGAGCCAGTCTGCGCCACCTTTTCCCCCAACGAGACCCATGCCATGAAAAAGCCCGCTTTTCCCCTGGTTGTTTTTGTTTGCGTTTCCCTCGCGGCTGGCTCTTCTGCCTGGGCCCAAGTCCACGTGGGACCGGGGCGAAACGGGGCTTTCGAGTTTCGCGGCACCAACGCCACCGAGACCTTCGAGGCCGACCAGGGGCTCTACAAGTTCAGCTGGAAGCTCTCCGGGGCGCGCCCGACCGACGCAATCTTCATCTGCGAGGAGGAGCACCGCGAAGAAATCATGGCTGCGGTGGCGAATGGCCATTCCCCCTATTCCATGCCCTACGAGACCCGCCTTGCCGCCGGCGCGGAAGGCAATTCCCATTTTATCCTGACCCATCCCGGGCGCTACTTCTTCCGCGCCAACGTCGAACTGCCCAACTTGGCACACTGCGCGGTGCGCCTCAACTGCCCCATCTACTATCCGCGACATGAAATGCACGCCCCCATCGTGGGCTTCGGCGAGTCCTACATGGTGATTGACGCGCCGACCTCGAACCAGCCCATCGAAGGCAACGGGTTCATGTCGTCCCACGGCATCTTCATCAACGGCGCCATCCGGTACTGGAATCAGATCCATTGGATTTGCCCAGGCTGCGGTGGAACCGGACAGGACTATTCGCAGGTGAGGGATGGCCGCGAATGGCATCTCTGCCCCTTGTGCGCCAACAGCCTGGCGCATTGCGCCGTCTGCGGGAAACCGACCCGCGGCACCGGCGTTCCCTTGCCCGTTTGCCGGTTCTGCGAGCGTAACGCCATCAAGGACCCCAAGGAGCTGGAACAGCTCTGGGCGCAAGTGCAGCGCGAGGTGGTGTCGCTGTTCGGCGCCCCCGTCGATTGCAAGCCTCAATTGCGTCTGGCGACCGGGGCGGAGCTGAAGGAACATCTTGCTTCCGTGGACAAGCCCGCCGAGTTCGGGGCCTATCTGCCATCCGCCGCCGTTGGCGGGCAGCTGACGGGCGCCTCCTCCAGTTCCCCGTCCTCGCCGGCCGCCCAGGCGCGCCCCACGTGCACCATTCTCGTTCTCAAGGGCCTTCCGCGCGAATATGTTCGGGACACCCTCGCCCACGAACTGACCCACCACTGGATGGCGCACCACGGACGGCCCCTGACTCCGCGCGAGGAGGAGGGCCTCTGCGAATACGTGGCCGCCGTCCTCGACATTTTCCACAAGGCGCCTTGGCTGGCGAAGGAGAAGGCGGCCAATCCAAACCCTGACCATGCCGACGGCTTTCGCGACTGGGTATCGATGCTCGGGCCGCCCGAAAGATGCCGCACGCTTGCCTCCGTCCGCTTCTAGGCGGGGGAGGGGGACGGGCGATGGGGCTGGATTGATTGTGGGGCAAACCAGTTCGACATTTTTAGGCCAACACGGGGAAAGGGCTTGACGCTATGGGGCAGGATAGGGGAGGATTCGCGCCACGCAAAGGCGCCCCGGCATAGGCGTCAGGAAGGCTAGTCATGGAAGGCAGCTTGAGGGGCTGTCCCTCTTTCTTCCCTGTCGCCCTCCGCGCGTCAGCGCGCTCCTTCTTCCCTTTTTGTCCTTTTGTGCAAAAAACTCGTCCCCCTCTCGCCCCCAGCCTCTCGCCCCTTTCTCCGCGCGTCAGCGCCAATTCAGCATTCTGCATTCTGCATTCAGCCAATGGCCATTCATGGCCATTGATGCAGCCTCGTCGGGGCATAGCGGTCGTACTCGCTCCATACGCAGCCGCAATACTGCTGCCGGTAGAGCATCGCCGTCATCTTCCGGTTCTCGGGCTCCTCGCGCCAGTCGCGGCAGGCGAACGCCACCCCATGACGGGCCGACGCCGCCTCAGCCGCCGCCTTCAGCCGCGCATGATCCTGCTGCGGACTCGTCAGAAGCGTCGTTGAAAATGCGTCGAAGCCATCCGCCGCCGCCCGCCGCGCCGTCGCCTCCATCCGCAGCGCATAGCAGATGCCGCACCGCGCCGGCCGCTCCTCGTTTCCCCGGATCGCGCGGCAGAACGCCGTCAGGCCATAGCCCGAGTCGCCGCCCTCGCCATCCTCCACGAGCGCCAGGCCCTCCCGCTCCGCCAGCATCCGGACCGCCTTCAGGCGCCGACGCCACTCGATCAGCGGATGAATGTTCGGATTCATCCAAAACAACGTGATCAGGCCCCGCGCCCCCCGCCGACTCCGCCTCCCGCCGCAACGCCGTGATCGCCTTCGAGGCGCACAGCGCGCAGCACACGTGCAACAGCAGCCGCTGGCCGCCCATCACCGCATCGTCCCCTTCCACACGACCGTCGACGCCACCTTTTCCGCCGCCTCCCGCCCCACCAGCACCTCGATCAGCGCCAAACCGAACTCGATGGCCGTCCCGGCCCCCTGCGACGTCACCACCTTCCGCGCCGCGTCCACCACCACGGCCTCATTCCGCCAGTTCGCGCCGCCGTCGACCTCCCCCTCGCACCCCGGATAGCACGTGTACGGCCCCGGCCCCACCACGCCGGCCTTCGCCGGAACCCACGGTCCCGCGCAGATCGCCGCCACCCAGATGCCCGCCGCGTGCGCCTTCTTCAACGCCTCGCCGACGCTATCCTCCGCCAGCAGCCCCTTCACCCCGCGCATTCCGCCCGGCACCACGACCGCGTCATAGCCCGCAACCTCCCCGTCGAACGCCACATCCGCCCCGATCCCGATCCCATGCGACCCGTCCGCCGCCGTCCGGCCGCCCAGACCGACCCCCGCCAGCGTCACCTCCACCCCCGCCCGACGCAGCAGGTCCACCGGCGCCACCACCTCGATCTCCTCCGAGCCATCCGCCACCAGATACAACACTTTCTTCATCTCTTTTCTTCCTTTCCAGTTTTTCGTTTTCCCATTTCTCAAACCATCAAACGGTCGAAGGTCGAAAGTCTGTTGTCGAAGGTCAACTCTCGCACCATCCACCTCTCCATCCGCCGCACCACCTAACTACCAAACCACCTAACCACCTAACTGTCCAACGATCCAACGATTCAACGATCCAACCATCCAACCATCTAACCATCGTTCATCGGATGCGCCTTTCGATACTCCTCCTTGAGGTGCTCGATGCTCACATGCGTATAGATCTGCGTCGTCCCCAAATTCGCGTGGCCCAGCAGCTCCTGGACGCTCCGCAGGTCCGCCCCGCCGTCCAGCAGATGCGTCGCGTAGCTGTGGCGCAGCGTATGCGGCGTGATCTCCGGGTCCAGGCCCGCCGTCGCCAGGTGCTTCTTCAGCATCCGCTCCACCGACCGCGGCGTCAGACGCCCCCCCCCCCGGCTTACGAACAGCGGCGGCCGCCGCCTCACCCCATGCACATCCGGCTCCCCGAACCCCTCCCGCTCCCACCACGCATCCCGGGCCGCCATCCACTTCCGCATCGCGGTCACCGCCGGCTGCCCGATCGGCGCCAGCCGCTCCTTCCGCCCCTTGCCGCGCACCAGCGCGATCCCCTCGTTCAGATTCAGCCGCTCCTCCTCCATCCCGCACAGCTCCGCGATCCGCATCCCCGTGCTGTAGAACAGCTCCAGGATCGCCACGTCCCGCAGCACCGCCACCTCCGCGAACCGTTCCGCCGCCGGCCCCCGCACCAGCCCCGCCGCCACCTCCGCCCGACGCCCCTCCTCCGGCGCCGCCAGCAACCGCAGAATCTCCTCCTGCGTCAGGACCTTCGGCAGATGCGCATCCCCGCGCGGCTGATGCACCATCGAGAACGGATTCAGGTCCGCCCCCCCCTCCCGCAGCAGAAACCGATAAAACGAGCGCAGGCTCGACATCTTCCGCGCCGTCGACCGCGACGACAGCCCCGCCTGCTTCACCCCGGCCAGGAACCGACGCGCCGAGAGCCGTCCCACCTTCCGCCACGCCGGCGTCCCCCCCTTCCACATCATCTCCGCGAACTCCCCCACATCCCGCAGATACGCCTCCACCGTATACTCCGACGCATTCTTCTCCCCCCTCAGATGCCGCTCGAACGCCGCCATCCACTGATCTCTGACCATATCCCTCGTCTTCATACGCCGTGCCCCACTCTACCCCCCCCCCCCCCCCCCCCCCCCCCCCCCCCACCCCCCCCCCACCCCCCCCCCCCCCCCCCCCCCCCCCCCCCCCCCCCCCCCCCCCCCCCCCCCCCCCCCCC
>JAEEGH010026019.1_pt1 | contig 11691 bp, 9 predicted proteins | sample 9134181 | NCBI WGS metagenome assembly JAEEGH01 (sample SAMN16246544, study PRJNA631951) | gut metagenome | biome: gut microbiome; feature: rumen; material: DP-attached | host: Bos | place: Iran: Karaj | collected 2018-10 | reverse complement strand
GGGAGTGTAGCTGATAGTAAAATAACGGGCTTTTACCTGTTCTTCCCCATGCAATTCCATTTGCTCTTTAATCTTTCCTCGTAGTGTTTCCATTCGTTCCTCAATCTTTTTCTTGGCTTCAATAAGACGTATCATCTCTTGTTCGATGTCATTAAACCAATGGGGTTCTTCTGAAAGGGCTGGCTTTTCTGAAACAGAAGGTTTTTTTGTCGGAAACACTACCGTGGCCACCAGTTTATAATGAAACCCTTCAAACTCCAAGCCGAGTGAAAGTACCAAGTATATCCCTTTCAAATCGGTGTAACGATCGGGGGCTTTCTTGAACTGCTCCAAGAAGACGGGGTCGGTAATGGGGAAGTCATAGTTTGAGCCAAGATAGGTAAACTTCATACGATACTTTGAGTTTTCCCTTTCTTCGTCACAATAGGCGCAAGCATTTTCAGGATGAATCAGCATCAACGAATAGTCAAGCCGATCAATCATGGTAGTGGGAATAGACTTTCCCCTGAAATAAAAAACAGCTTGATGTTTTGTGTCGATGAGTTGGTCCAAGAATTCTTGGGTGGATGTTATTTCTGAATGACAGAACTCCATCCTTGAGCAATGCACGTCTTCGCTGTGGGCCTTGTCGGGACAGGCCTCCACGTCGGTCAGTTTGACCAGAGAAAAAATCTTAAAACTCTCGGCCAAATGGTTGGGTATCTCGCCATTGACTGACATTGACAGAGGTCGTAGCCATCGAGGTCGACCGTCATTATGGCGCACGATGACCAGGCTTCCGTCCGATTGCGGAACGACTTCGATGCCAGCGATGCATCGTCCCCCATGTTTGTAGGAATTGGCCAAACAAATGAAATGTTTTTCCATCGTCGTCACATTAAATGGACTATATTCACTTTCTCTTTACTGAACCTCTGCAGATACTCGGCCAATAGACGACGGTGGCATTGCTCGGGGGTGTCTTCGCTGCAAAGAAAACAAGCGCCGTCGAAAGGCTTGACGCCATATTTCTTTGCAATATCCCTGTCGTTCAGTATCCCGATATAGATTTCCACATATTCATCCCAGGTTACTTCTTGCTTGTGCCATTGGTCAAGGAGTTCCTTGGTGGGGGCGAAGTCGACGATGTGTTTGTACGGGATATGGCAAATCTCGTTGGTGAAAAACTCCAAGTCCTTGCCCTTGGCGAATCCAGCCAGTTGGCTGCTGTTGCTGATGCGGACATCTACAAGTTGTTTCACACCGTTTTCGCGCAGCAAGCCGAAGAAGTGTTCGGCGCTTTTTTTTGTAAAGCCTATAGTGTATAACGTAATCATGTCAGTAAGCTCCTTCTTCCAGTTGTAACGCGGGTTTATATCCTATTTCTTTGTTTTTCAGTCTATAGGCATCTCTGAGCTGGTCTTCGGCTGTGTAGGTGCCAAACAGCTCGTCGACCTCTGCAAGATGGTATTTCCGAGAGTGGAGAAACTCGTTCACCATTCTTTTCTCGACCTCGCTTTGCGAAGTCAATTCCGCATCCTTCAGAATATGAAAGACCTCGATTCCTTGATTATGAAAATACCTGGACACTAATGAAAAACGGTGACATTCCAAGGGGTCTGCCTCCGAACACATCAATGCGATGATGAAGCCTCTTTTCAAGCCATTCATCAACCTTTCTGCACCTTGTTGGAACAAAGGAGTCGTAACCGCCAACTCGAAATTCACCTGTCCGTCCTCGTCTAAGCAATCGGTTCGCCTTGCGCCAAATTCGTCGCCAAAAGGCAGGTATTTGATGCCATGCAACTTGAGGAAAACCTTTAAACTGTCCTCGTTGAACTGTGGCGCATATTTGCTTGCAGGCACACTTCTGACGTCTACAACACAATTGATTTCATGATGTTGTAGCAGCGAAAGAAACTCCTCCAGTGATTGGTTGGAATGGCCTACCGTATATAATCTTAGATTGTTCAAAGTGAATAAATAGTTGAATTAGATTGCAAAGATAGTAAATTATTTGGACTTTATGATTCCTTGAAGCTCCCTTCACGCTTCATTTCGGCCAAAACCATACTTATTTCTCCATATTTGTAGTCATCGCCTAAGACATCTCTAGCCGTTGTGATTTTTGGGTCGCCAGTCGCCTCGAAGTAATCGCGGATATCGGCTATCTTTTCACTTGAAACAAATTGCGACGCAGAGAAAACGCCTTGTTCCACCCAATAAATAAGGTGACTGAGGATGGTTGATACAGTCAGGCCTCTTGCTTTGGCGATGTCTTTTGGACTCATGCCTCGATCCGCCATTTCTTTTGTCAAGAAGTAGGTGGCACCATTGGTTTTCTTTGCAGGAACTTGAGTCTGATCACCGATGTCTGCAGTTCTAGGGTCTTTGCCGATGAATCGCAACACAATATCGAGGATCTCTGCACCGTAGTTTCTGATGCGCTTGGTTCCCATGCCTTCAATTTTCCGTAAGTCGGCAAGCGTGACAGGCTTCGCCTCTGCGATGGCTTTGAGGGTCTTGATGGGGGCGATGTTGGATGCTGGCACGTCGTCGGCATCGGCACGGGCAGCGCGCCATGACAACAAAATGGAATAAAGCCCGCCGTTTTTGCTCGGCTCAAACTTGATTTCGACCTTCTTCTTTCCGCCTTTTTCCTTCTCGATGGCACCGATGGACTTGGTCTTCTGGTAAGCCTGCACCGTGAAGCCGTCTTTGCAGGCCTCAAGGCAACCGGTTTTCATTGAGAGGTCCTCTTGGAGCAGTTTCAAGGCATCGGTAATCTGCTCGTTGACACTCTGGTTGTCGGTCTTGAAGGGCAGGTCGAACAAGCCGGCGGCGATGGCCTTCAGATGCTCTTCGAAGTATGCCACACCTTTTATCAGGCGTTCCTGCAGGGCGGGGTTCTGCTCACAGGTGAGCATCTGGTCGTGCAGTTTCCGAATCTGGCTCTCGAACTTGATGCCGACTTGGCACAGTTCCTCGTGGATGCGGTTGCGCCGCTGCGAGAGGTCTTGAATCAAAGAACTCTCAAAGAGGGTGTCGTTGTCGTAGATCACCTTCGTCAGCTTGCCGTAGTCTCTGTAGATTCCATCGAAATCGATGAGTTCGAGCATGGTCTCCAGCTCGTAGTCGTGGCGCAGCTGGTCGACTTTCTCTTGCGTGGGCTCCCTCTCGGGAAGATGCTCCACGAAGTGGTCGACGGAATCGTCGTTGACCAAGGCGTTGGAGGTGATGCGGGTCTTCAGCACGAGACCCTCCAACGAGGTGCAGCGGCTGAGAGCGACGTAGACCTGTCCGTGGGCGAAGGCCTGTCCCGCATCGACGATGACCTTGTCAAAGGTGAGGCCTTGGCTCTTGTGGATGGTGACGGCCCAGGCCAAACGCAGCGGCATCTGGGTGAAACTGCCGATCTCTTTCTCTTCTATGTCTTGGCTCTCTGTGTTGAGGGTGTACTCCATGTTCTGCCACTTGAGTGGGGTGACGACGATGTATTCCGAGCCACATTTCACGGTGACGGAGCCCTCTTCGTCGTCGTAGCCCACAAGCCGCCCGATCTTGCCGTTGAAGAAAGTTTTCTCGGGAGTCGGGTCGTTCTTCACGAACATCACCTGCGCCCCCACTTTCAGCACGAGTTCTTCCTTGGTGGGATAGGTGTTCTCGGGGAAGGTGCCGTGGACGGTGGCGTTGAAGACCAAAGGCTTTGCGTCGATGGCCTCCAGCTTTGACTCGTTGATCTGGTCGGCTTGGTAGTTGTGGGTGGTCAGGGTGATGTAACCCTCTTCGTCGTTGGGTTGGAAGTGGGGTTGGAAGCGGCTGTTGAGCACCCGGACGCAGTCGGCGTCCATGCGGTTGTCGCGCACCTTGTTTAATAAGGTGATGAAGTCCTCGTCGTGCTGACGGTAGATGTGTTCCAGCTCCACGCAGACGTAGGGCGTCTTCTGCAACACCTGGCTGCCGAAGAAATAGGGTGTGTCGTAATAAGGCGCCAGCACCTCCCATTCCTCGGGTTTGGCCACGGGTGCCAGCTGGTGCACGTCGCCGATCATCAGCAGTTGCAGGCCGCCGAAGGGTTTCTGCGAGCGGCGCACACGGCGCAACACGGCATCGATGGCATCCAACACATCGGCGCGCACCATGCTGATCTCGTCGATGATGAGCAGGTCGAGGCTACGGATGAGGTTGATCTTTTTCTTGTTGAGTTTTTGATAGCGGGCAGCCACTGTTTTTGCTTTGAACGAACCGCCTTGGGCGCTCTCGGGCAGCTGTGGTCCAAAGGGCAGCTGGAAAAACGAGTGGATGGTCTGTCCGCCCGCGTTGATGGCGGCTACGCCCGTGGGTGCCACCACGACCATGCGCTTGTAGGTCTTCAGTGGCAGGTTCTTCAGGAAGGTGGTCTTTCCTGTGCCCGCCCGTCCCGTGAGGAAGATATGTGAGTCGGTGAAGAGCACCAACTCCTCTACAAAGTCAAGTTTCTGGTTGACAAAAGTTTGCTGCGCCATGTTTTCTATCGTGTTCAATTGGCTAAAATAAGGAATATTTTTCATTTTTATGGTGGGGTTTTGGTTTTTGTTGTATTTTTGCAGCGGATATCAGTCAGGGATTAGGTATGACTTACCGAAAGTCCGCGCGGTGGCCTATCGTTTCAGTACGACTTACCTCCTGCATTCTGCGGCAAACATCATCGGACAGGAAATGCCGGATAGCAAGCCCCTTAGTAACTCCGATTAAAGGCACTCTGTACAAGCGATTGTTTATACAATGACGACTTTATTACAGAGTGCTTTTTTAGTGATGGAAGAAGGGAAATGCCGAATAGCAAGCCTTTTATTCCATCTTTTTTATGTTTGTATTACAGTAATACAATACTGAACTTTGTCTTTTGTTCGTCTTACAATACCCACCATTAGCTTGACTTCGCCAACACCTGGTAAGTTGTATTTCATCCATAAAAGTTTGTTGAATTGCTTTTGGTTCTTGTCCTTTGGTTTGGCTTTTACTATGCGATACTTTTTCGCCATGGTCAAAATGGAATCCAATTGGAGCGCTGCCAACGTGGAAAGATAGCTTTTTGCGGCTTGATGGCTAGTTTCGTCAATGGAGACAAACCTTATGTTGATGTAGTCTTTCAAGGCAAGGTTGTACCTTTTTAATGAGGGGTTTTTCGTTTTCCAATCCTGATAGAATTGTCTGATGATTTGTTTCCTAGTGTTGAAGTCTTCTTTGCTCTCTCCTGTGGGAATCTCAATGGTTTTGTTCTCTTGTGCATCCATAGTAATTTGAATTTGTTTTCCGCTGCAAAATTGCAAACCCTGTCAAGACAAAGCCGTTGATTAAACGTTTGTAGTCGACAGTAAGCGTTTGTTGTCGTTTGCTGTCGGATATATTGTTTAATTTCAGTATGATACAAACAAATGGAGGATGGGATGTTTTCCAATCAAACATTTTACTATTTTTGTAGGCTCAATTTGCAATCATCAATTAATCTGATACCTCATGAAAAAAGTTTTCACTGCAATCGTGGCCTTGGCCCTTGTTTTCTCCTTCGGGAAAGCCAACGCCTGCACCAATTTCCTCATCACCAAAGGCGCTTCGGCCGACGGATCCTGCATGATCAGCTATGCCGCCGACAGCCATGTGCTCTATGGCGAACTCTATCATTACCCCGCCGCTGACTATGCCCCGGGTACCATGCGCGACGTGTACGACTGGGACGGCGGCATGTTCCGCGGACAAATCCCCGAGGTTGCCCATACCTACAACGTGGTCGGCAATATGAACGAATACCAACTGGCTATCGGCGAGACGACCTACGGCGGCATCGAGAGCCTCTGGGAAGGTCCCGGCATCATCGACTACGGCAGCCTGATTTACATCACCTTGCAGCGCGCCAAGACCGCCCGCGAAGCCATCAAATGCATGGGCGAGTTGGTCTACAACTACGGCTATGTCAGCGAGGGTGAGTCGTTCTCCATCTGCGACACCGAAGAGTGCTGGATCCTTGAGATGATCGGCAAAGGCAAAGCCAATAAAGGCGCCGTGTGGGTGGCCCGCCGCATCCCCGATGGTTATGTGAGCGGTCACGCCAACCAGGCCCGCATCACCACTTTCCCCTTGGCCTCACGTAAGTGCAAGACCAGCATCACCTTCAAGAACATCGACAAGCTCTTGAAAGACCCGAATATCGACTGCGTCTATGCCGACGACGTCATCAGCTTCGCCAAGCAAGCCAAGCTGTATAACGGTCCCGACGATAAGTTCTCATTCTCCGACGTCTACAACCCCGTGACCTTCGACGGTGCCCGCTTCTGCGACCTCCGCGTGTGGGCCATGTTCAACAAGGTGACCGACAACATGAAAGACTATTGGGGCTATGCCACAGGCCGCGACATCAAGCGCGCCCAGCCCTACACTGCCAACATGTGCCAGACCCCCGACAACTTCCCGACCAACCGCATGCCTCTTTGGGTGAAGCCTAACAAGAAAGTCAGTGTGCTCGACATGATGGACTTCATGCGCGACCACCTCGAAGGCACCGACCTCGACATGTCGCAAGACGTGGGTGCAGGTCCGTTCCACTGCCCCTACCGCTGGCGTCCCATGGACTGGGAAGTCGACGGCGTGACCTACGTGCATGAGCGCACCACCGCTACCCAGCAGACGGGCTTCAGCTTCGTCGCCCAGAGCCGTGGCTACCTCGAATGGCCCATCGGCGGCATCATCTGGTTCGGCGTCGACGACACCGACAACTGCGTCTACTGCCCGATGTACACCAGCATGACCGAAATCCCCGAGTGCTTGCGCGAAGGCAACGGCTCGATGAGCCAATGGTCGGAGACCTCCGCCTTCTGGACCTTCAACCAGATGAGCAACTGGGCTTACACCAAATACGACTACATCCATCCCGAGATCCGTAAGGTGCAACGCACCATGGAGACGAAATGGGTTGAATCCGTGATCCCCGCCTTGGACAAACGCGTGGCCACCATCAAAGGCAGAGAGGCCCAACGTGCCGAACTCACCAAGTTCTCGTGCGATGCCGCCAACGACTTGACGGCCCTGTGGAAACGCTTCTACCACGAGCTCTTCATGAAGTATGTGGACGGCAACCTCAACACCGCCCAGCCCCTGCAGCCTGGTAGCAAATACACGCCCATCAAGAGCGAGCACCCCAAGTATAGCGACGAGTACTATCGCATCCTCATCGAGAAGACTGGCGACAAATATAAAGCTTACTAAAGTCTACAATTAAACAATCAACAATTAACGATTCAACAATCTATGACAAACCCGGAAGAAGAAAAAGTAACGGAAAAGAAGTCGCTCAATTTCATTGAAGCGAAAGTGGAAGAAGACCTCGCCAACGGCAAGAACGGTGGACGCGTACAGACGCGCTTTCCCCCAGAGCCGAACGGTTATCTCCACATCGGCCATGCCAAGGCCATCTGCCTCGACTTCGGCATCGCTGCCCAGCACGGCGGCGTGTGCAACCTGCGCTTCGACGACACCAACCCCACCAAGGAGAATATGGAGTATGTCGACGCCATCAAAGAGGATATTCAATGGCTTGGCTACCAGTGGGGTAACGAATACTACGCCTCCGATTACTTCCAGCAACTTTGGGATTTTGCCATCGAACTGATCAAACGCGGTAAGGCCTATATCGACGAGCAGAGCTCCGAGGATATCGCTGCGCAGAAGGGTACGCCTACGCAGCCTGGCATTGAGAGCCCCTATCGTAACCGTCCCATAGAGGAGTCGTTGGAGCTGTTCCACAAGATGAACAACGGCGAGATTGGCGAAGGCAAGATGGTGCTTCGTGCCAAGATCGACATGGCCAACCCCAACATGCACTTCCGTGATCCCATCATCTATCGCGTCGTCGACACGCCGCACCACCGCACCGGCACCAAGTGGCATGCCTACCCGATGTATGACTTTGCCCACGGACAGAGCGACTACTTCGAAGGCGTCACCCATTCCTTGTGCACGCTTGAGTTTGTGGTGCACCGCCCGCTTTACGACCTCTTCATCGACTGGTTGAAAGAGATCCGCGGTGAAGGCGACAACATGGACGACAACCGTCCGCGTCAGACCGAGTTCAACAAGCTGAACCTCAACTATATCCTGCTGAGCAAGCGTAACCTGCTCGTCCTCGTCAACGAGGGCCTGGTGAGCGGCTGGGATGACCCGCGTATGCCTACGATCTGCGGCTTCCGTCGTCGTGGCTACACCCCGAGCGGCATCCATAAGTTCATCGACAAGATCGGCTACACCACCTACGATGCCTTGAACGACTTCGCCTTGATGGAGAGCGCTATCCGCGAGGACCTCAACGCCACCGCCACCCGTGTGGCCGCCGTGGTCAACCCAGTGAAACTCGTCATCACCAACTATCCCGAGGGACAGGTGGAGGAGATGGAAGCCATCAACAATCCTGAAGACGAGACCGCGGGCAGCCACAAGATCGCTTTCAGCCGCGAGCTGTGGATTGAGAAGGAAGACTTCATGGAAGACGCGCCGAAGAAATACTTCCGCATGACGCCGGGCAACGAGGTGCGCTTGAAGAACGCCTACATCGTGAAATGCACGGGCTGCAAGAAAGACGAGAACGGCGAGGTCGTGGAGGTCTATGCCGAATACGACCCCGACACGAAGAGCGGCATGCCGGGCGCCAACCGCAAGGTGAAGGGCACCATCCACTGGGTGAGCTGCGAGCACTGTCTGCAAGCCGAGGTGCGTATGTACGACCGCCTCTGGAAGGTGGAGAACCCGCGCGACGAGCTGGCCCGCCTGCAAAACGAAGGCAAGACCCCGCTTGAAGCCATGAAGGAGATGATGAACCCCAACTCGCTCGAGGTGCGCCCCGAGTGCTATGTGGAGGAATACCTGGCCGACGCCAAGCCGCTCGATCACTTCCAGTTCCAGCGCATCGGCTACTTCACCGTCGACAAGGACAGCACCGAGGACCATCTGGTCTTCAACCGCACCGTGGCGCTGAAAGACACATGGGCTAAGACAATGTAATTTGTAATCATCTTGAATTCATTGTTTTGTGGAGACGGAGTGCACGCCGTCTCCACATCTTTTTTGCCCAATTCGGACAATAATCGTACATTTGCGCGTTATTTCATCACGATGAAAGCCAAAGTCCTGCTCATAGTATCCCTGTTTCTGTTGTTGTCACAAGTCGTTGTGGCACAGCAGCAGGACACCGTGCAGCGCAAGAAGACGCGCATCCACATCGAGCATTACGACAAGGCTGTCTACTCGAAGAGCATGGGCGACGTGCAGCGCCTTATCGGCCACGTGAAGATGCGTCACGACTCGGCGTATTTCTTTTGCGATAGCGCCTACTTCTACCAGAAGACCAATAGCTTCAACGCCTATCAGAATGTGCATATCATCGTCAACGACAGCGTGGAGATCTTCAGCGAATTGCTCGACTACGACGGCAACACCCGTTTCGCCGAGTTCTTCAACCACGTGAAACTGATCGACGACTCCACGACTTTGTACACCGAATACCTCACCTACGACCGTAACCTGCACCTCGCCAGCTATCCCGACAGTGCCACCACGGTGCGCGGCGACAAGACCCTGAAAAGCCATTATGGCTACTACCGCGACCGATTGAAAGAGTTCTCGTTTTTCGAGAATGTGGAGGTCTATAGCCCCAAGTATCAGATGTATACCGACACCTTGTATTATAACACAGGTATCGAGAAGATGTGGTTCGAGGGGCCGACGACCATCATCAATAAGGAAAACGTCTTGGAGGGTACACGTGGCTATTATCTCGTGAACGAGGATCATGTGCACCTTTATCGACGCCCCTACATGCACAATGAGACGCAGCGGATGTGGTCTGACTCCATCTTCTATGACCGCACCCGGGGACTGGCACAGGCTTACGACCAGGTGGAGATGATCGACACGTCCTATAAAGTCGTCATGCGTGGCGACTATGTGGAGATGTGGGAAAACAAGGGCTTCTCCTACGCCACCGATAGCGCCTACGCGGTGAGTTACGATGGTGGTGACTCACTCTACATCCACGGCGACACGCTCTTCATGTATTTCGACAAGAAACAGGAAGAAGCCAAGAAACTCATCGCCCGCCGCCATGTGCGTTTCTTCAAGAGCGACCTGCAGGGCAAATGCGATACTTTGACCTATCTGAAGGCCGACTCCACGATACAGATGCGCGTGGCGCCTATCTTGTGGGCAGAGGACAGCCAGCTGAGCGGCACCGACATTGACATCAAGCTCAAGGACCACAACGTGGATTGGGTGTTGCAGAAAGGCAACGCCTTCATCATCTCGCAAGACTCGATAGAGGGCTTCAACCAAATCAAGGGGCAGGACATCATCTCGCGTTTCAAGAACGGCGACATCCACCGCGTCAACGTGGACGGCGACCAGGCGCAGACCATCTACTGGATCCGCGACGACGACGGAGGTACTATCGGCATCGACGTGTCGAAGTCGGCCACCATGGTCATCGAGATGGAGAACAAGAGCGTGTCCATCATCAAGTCGTTCAAGGAGATTGACGAGACGATGTATCCCGAGGACGACCTAGGCGAGAGCAGCCGCTATCTTCCCGGCTTCAAGTGGCACGACGAGGCGCGACCCAAGGACAAAGACGACATCTTCCGTCGCGTTGAGGTGGAGATGCCGAAGGTGGAGGAGACGCCTAAGGAGACGCCAGCAGAGCAGGCCGAGGAGGAAATCCAAGAAGAACAACCGAAAAAGCATAGACCCAGAAAAGAAAACATCAACAATTAATACTTGATCAATATGAAAAAACTCATCCTCATCCGTCACGGAGAAAGTGAATGGAACAAATTGAACCTCTTCACGGGGTGGACCAACGTCGACCTCTCGGAAAAAGGCGTCCAAGAAGCCATTGAGGCAGGCAAAACATTGAAAAAAAATGGTTACAAACCTGAAATCTGCTTCACCTCTTATCTGAAGCGCGCCATCAAGACCTTGAACTTGGCTCTTGAAGCCATGGACATGGACTGGCTGCCAGTGTACAAATCATGGCGTCTCAACGAAAAGTCGTATGGCCAACTGCAAGGCCTCGACAAGAAGATGACCGCCGAGAAATATGGCGACGAGCAAGTGCGCCTGTGGCGCCGCGCCTTCGACGTGCGCCCGCCTGCGCTCGACATGAACGACCCCAAGAGTCCCCGCATGGATCCGCGCTATGCCGAGCTCACCGACGAGCAGATCCCGCTCACCGAAGCCCTCTGCGACACCATCGAGCGTGTGATGCCTTACTATGAGAACAACATCATGAAGGCCTTTGAGACTCACGACCAGGTGCTGGTGGTGGCCCACGGCAACAGCTTGCGCGGTGTGGTGAAGGTGCTGAAAGGCATGAGCAACGATGAGATCATCGCCTTCAACATTCCGACAGGCATCCCGTATGTCTTCGAGTTTGACGACAATATGAAGCTCCAAAAGGACTTCTTCCTCGGTGATCCCGAGAAGGTGGCTGCGCTGATGGCCGCTGTCGCCAACCAAGGTAAAGCGAAGTAAAAACTAAAGGGCTGCCATCCGGCAGCCCTTTAGTTTTTAGAATATATAATTAAACCCGATAAACGTCTTCAGTTTCTTGCCGTCACGTTTGTCGAGGGCTTTGCCCAAATCGACCGAGACGACAAGATTGCGGTTCATGATGAGTTTGAGGCCGCAGCC
>JAEEGH010026013.1_pt1 | contig 11692 bp, 10 predicted proteins | sample 9134181 | NCBI WGS metagenome assembly JAEEGH01 (sample SAMN16246544, study PRJNA631951) | gut metagenome | biome: gut microbiome; feature: rumen; material: DP-attached | host: Bos | place: Iran: Karaj | collected 2018-10 | reverse complement strand
ACCGCCCTGATCGTTCAGCTGGCGGAGGTGGGCATCATCCTTTCCGCCTCCCGGGAGATCGGGAACAAGTGAGGGCGGGGCTATGAATTTTCTCTTTGCCTGCGGCGGCACCGGGGGGCACATCAACCCCGCCGTGGCCGCAGCCCAGCGCATCCGCGCCCTGATGCCCGACGCCGGGATCCTTTTCGTGGGGGCGGAGGACAACATGGAAATGGAGCTGGTCCCCCGGGAGGGCTTTTCCATCCGGGGCATCCCCGTGGGGAACCTGCACCGCAGCCTGAAGCCGGGGGAGCTGGTCCACAATCTCCGCTCCGCCAGGCTTCTGGAAAAGGGCCTGCGGGAGTCCGGGCGCATCCTCCGGGAGTTCCGGCCCGGCGCGGTGCTGGGCACCGGGGGCTATGTCTGCTATCCCGTCCTACGGGCCGCCGCGGCCCTGGGCATCCCCACCCTTCTCCACGAGGCCAACGTCCAGCCCGGTCTCACGACCCGGATGCTGGAAAAGTACACGGACCGTATGATGGTGGCCTTCGAGGAGGGCCGCAGCGGATATAAGCGGCCTGACCGGATCCTCACCGTGGGCATGCCCGTCCGGGCCGGCTTCCGGGAGCTGACCCGGGAGGCGGCGCGCCGCCGCCTGGGCCTGGACGAGCGGCCCTTCCTCCTCTCCTTCGGGGGCAGCCTGGGGGCGGTGAAGCTGAACGCCGCCGTGGCGGAGCTCATCGCCGAAAACGAAAAGACCGGGGCCTTTCGCCTGCTTCACGCCGCAGGCGGCGGAGAAGCGGGCGTCCGGGCCATGGAGGAACGCCTGGCCGCGGCGGGAGCGCCGAAGCCGCAATTTACGGAGATCCGCCCTTATATCTACGACATGCCCGCCGCCATGGCGGCGGCGGACCTGATCCTCTGCCGGGCGGGGGCCTCCACCCTGGGAGAGCTCTGCGCCGTGGGCCGGGCCGCCGTGCTGGTGCCCTATCCCTACGCCACCGCCAACCACCAGGAGAAAAACGCCCGGCTGCTGGAGGCCGCTGGCGGCGCCCGCATCCTCCTGGACGAGGACCTGACGCCGGAGACCCTGGGCAGGCTCGTGAAGGAGCTGCTGGCAGACCCCGCCGCCCTGGAGGCCATGGGAAAAGCCCAGCGGCGCCTGGACCGGCCCGACGCCCTCGACGTCATCGTGGAGGAGATGCTCCGCCTCAGCGGGGAGAAAAAGCGAAACCCATAAACACATAACGCCCTCCTGCATAGGATGACATGAATTCATCTGGCGGAGGGACGGATATGAGCGTATTAAAGATCACCGGCGGCAGGACCCTCAGCGGCAGTCTGCGGGTGCAGGGCGCGAAAAACAGCGCGCTGCCGCTGCTGGCCGCCTCCGTGCTGACGGAGGGGCTGAGCGTTTTCCGCAACTGCCCCCGCCTGACGGACGTGACAGCCACGGTGGACATCCTGCGGCACGTGGGCTGCCGGGTCTATGAGGAGGGGGACGCCCTGTATGTGGATGCCTCCGGCCCCATCCGCCCGGAGGTGCCGGACGCGCTGATGCGCCGGATGCGCTCCAGCGTCATCTTTCTCGGCGCGCTGCTGAGCCGCTGCGGGGAGGTCACCCTCTCCCTTCCGGGGGGCTGCGAGCTGGGACCCCGGCCGGTGGACCTCCACCTGGCAGCCCTGCAGAACCTGGGGGCGGAGGTCACCCAGACTTCCGGCAGGATACGCTGCGCCGCCTCCCGCCTCCGGGGCGGGAACGTGGCCCTGAAGGCCGTCAGCGTGGGGGCGACGGAAAACGCCATGCTGGCCGCCGTCCGCGCCTCCGGCAGCACCGTCATTTCCGGCGCGGCGAGAGAGCCGGAGATCGTGGATCTGCAGGAGTATCTCCGCGCCTGCGGCGCACTCGTCACCGGGGCGGGCAGCAGCGTCATCCGCATCCGGGGCGTAGAGAAGCTCCGGGGCGGGGAAAAACGCATCCTGCCGGACCGGATCGCCGCCGCCACCTATCTGGCGGCCTGCGCCTCCGCAGGAGGCAGCATCCGGCTGTACGACGCTTCCCCCCGGGACATGGTCCCCATCCTCCGGGTCCTGGAACGCATGGGCTGCGCGGTAAAGACCGGGGAGAACCTGATCGTGCTGGAGCGGCAGGGGCCCCTCGTCAGCCCCGGACCCATCATCACCCGGCCCCACCCCGGCTTCCCCACCGACGCCCAGCCTCCCCTCATGGCGGCGGTCCTGAAGGCCAGGGGCAGCACCGTGATGATCGAAACCATTTTTGAAAACCGCTTCCGCCACGTGCCCGCCCTGCGAAGCATGGGGGCGGACATCCGCACGGCGGGAAGGACGGCGGTGATCCGGGGGGTGGATTCCCTCCGGGGCGCAAAGGTCCGCGCCGACGACCTGCGGGGCGGCGCGGCCCTGGCGGTGGCGGCCCTGGCTGCGGAGGGAGAAACGGAGATCCGGGGCATGGAGCACGTGCTGCGGGGCTACGAGGATATGGCGGGGGCTCTGACCGCCCTGGGGGCGGAAGCCCGACTGACGGAAAAAGCCGAGTAACGACGGAAGGAACGGTACCTATGGATAAGGCACTGGAACGGCGCACACGCATACGCCGAAGGAAAATGCAGAATGAAAGCAGGCTGCGGACCGTTCGCTATCTGCTGGCTGCTGCGGCGATTCTGCTTGCAGTGAACATTTTCTTTGAAATTTCCGATATACAGGTGGAGGGAAATGTGATATACTCCTCTCAGGAGATCACCGAAGCCTCCGGCCTGCATACCGGCGTCAGCGGACTGCTGCCCTTTCGCACCATCGCCTCCCGGCGCATCCGCTCCAGGCTGCCGGGCGTTTCCTCCGCCCGCATTTCCCTCGTCGTGCCGGATCGAATGGTGATCACTGTGAAAGAGACCTCCGCGGTGGCCGTGCTGCACACGGACAGCGGCATCCTGCTGCTGAGCCAGGACTGCAAGGCCGTCAGCGGCTTCCGGGGCGATGAAGGGGAGCTGCTGCAGGTCCGGGGCATCCGCCCGCTGGAAACCCAGGTGGGCGAGACCATGCGCGTCAGCGACGTGGAGAGCACGAAGCTCAGCTATCTGAAGGAGATGCTGGTGCTGCTCACCGAGGAGGGGATGCGGCAGGACGTGCAGGACCTGGATTTCAGCAACGTGAGCGACCTGCACTTCCGCTATCTCGACCGTTTCACCGTGCGCATGGGAAAGCAGGAAAACCTGGCCAAGAAGCTGGACCTGCTGAAACGGATCGTGGATAACCTGGGCGCGGGAGACCGGGGGACCCTGGATATGTCCACGCCGCAGGAGGGGCACTACTTCCCGGGCTGATGCGGATAGCGCGCGATCCGCCGTGACAGCCCGGCGGGATGGGGGAGCGAGATATGTCAGAGATCATCAACATGAAGGTCGTCGGCATCGGCGGCGCCGGCAACAGCGTGGTGAGCCGCATGAAGGCCGGCGGGATGACCGGCGTCACCTACTGCGCCGTCAACACGGACCGCGCCGCTCTGGGAAGCTGCAGCGCGGAGGAAAAGCTCGCCATCGGCGAACGCCTGACCAAGGGCCAGGGGGCCGGCAGCCGGCCCGAGCTGGGCCGCATGGCCGCCGAGGAAAGCAAGAACGCCATTCAGAAGCTGTTTGAAGGGGTGGACGCGGTCTTCCTCACCGCCGGCATGGGCGGCGGCACCGGCACCGGGGCGACCCCCGTGGTGGCGGAGGCGGCCCGCAGCGCCGGAGCCCTCACCGTGGGCGTGGTCTCCATGCCCTTCCGCTGGGAGGGAGCGCGGAAAATGCGCACGGCGGACCAGGGCGTCCAGGCCCTCATGGAGCAGGTGGACACGCTGTTCGTCATCCCCAACGACAATCTCCGCAAGGTGACCGATCAAAAGGTCAGCCTGGCCAACGCCTTCTCCGTCTCCGACGAAGTGCTGATCCGGGCCGTGGGCGGCATCGCCGACCTGCTGCGGAGCACCGGCTTCATCAACCTGGACTTTGCCGACCTGAAAACCGTGCTGCGCTCCAGCGGCCTGGCCCACCTGGGCATCGGCGAGGCCAGCGGCAAGAGCAAGGTGGAGGAAGCGGCCAATGCCGTCATTCACAGCGACCTGATGGACACGGACATCCAGGGAGCCCGCCGTCTCATCGTCAACATCATCAGCTCGCCGGACCTGCCCATGGACGATGTGACCGCCGTCATGGACCGCATCCACGAATGCGCCCACGAGGACGCCAACATCATCTTCGGCCTCGGCTTCGACGAAAAGCTGATGGACGCCCTGCGCCTCATCGTCATCGCCACGGACTTCGGGGACCGGCCGGAGGAGGCCGCGCCCTCCCGGCAGGAGGCCGCCGTGGTGGCCGAGAAGCAGAAGGCCGCGCCGCCTCCCCAGGAGAAGGGCGTGTCCGAAGAAGACGACTGGGACGCCGTCTGGAAGAAATTCTTCGACAAATAAGGGAAAATCCGCACCCGGCGGGCGAAAAAATGCCCGCCGGTTTTCTTTTTCCTATTGACCTGTGGAAATCTTTGATATAGAATCATTATTACTGATAAAGTAAAAACCAATTTGCAATATGTACGGGAGGAAAAGACCATGCCTTTTGATTTTGAGACAGGTCCCGACAATGTGGTGAATATAAAGGTCGTCGGCGTCGGCGGCGCAGGAAACAACGTCGTCAACCACATGGTGGAAGAAAATGTCCAGGGCGTCGAATTCATCGCCATCAACACGGACAAGCAGGTGCTGGGCGCCTCCCGCGCGGACGTGAAGCTGCAGATCGGCGAAAAGCTGACCCACGGTCAGGGCGCAGGCAGCGACCCGGAGGTGGGCAAGCGCAGCGCGGAGGAGGACCGCAACAACATCACCAAGGCCTTTGAGGATACGGATATGGTGTTCATCACCGCCGGCATGGGCGGCGGCACCGGCACCGGCGCGGCCCCCGTGGTGGCCGATATCGCCAAGGAGCAGGGCATCCTCACCGTGGGCGTGGTGACCAAGCCTTTCGGCTTCGAGGGGCGCAAGCGCATGCTCCAGGCCGAGGCGGGCATCAGCGAGCTCATCGGCAAGGTGGACTCCCTCCTCATCATCCCCAACGAGCGCCTGAAATATGCCTCCGATCAGAAGATCACCATGCTCAACGCCTTCCGCATCGCCGACCAGGTGCTGCTGGAGGCCGTCACCAGCATTTCCGACCTCATCAAGAACACCGGCTTCATCAACCTGGACTTTGCCGACGTGACCACCGTCATGAAGGACGCGGGCAAGGCCCATATGGGCGTGGGCAAGGCCTCCGGCAAGAACAAGGCCGAGGACGCGGCGAGAATGGCCGTTTCCAGCCCCCTCATGGAGACCTCCATCAACGGGGCCAAGGGCGTCCTGGTCAGCATCATCGGCTCCCCCGACATGGGCCTGGAGGAAGTGGACATCGCCGCCGGCCTGGTGGAAGCCGCCGCTCATCCCGACGCCAACATCATCTTCGGCGCTTCCTTCGACGAGACCCTGGAGGACGAGATCCGGGTCATCGTCATCGCCACCTGCTTCGACGGGGAAGGCGCGGGCCAGCTCCCCAAGGCGGAAAAGCCCGCCGAGCCCAAGCCCCAGGCTCCCGCCGCCGCGCCCGCCAAGCCCAAGGATGATTTCGACGACATCCTGAAAATCTTCAACTGAGCTTCACTTCCGCGCACGACCGCTTTGCCGGGCTGCGCGCTGAGAAAGGGTCTGCACTCCGCTCCCCATTCCGCGCGAAAAATGATGCCGAATCATTTCGCGCCTGCGAGCGCGAACTCTGCGAGGCTTTGTCTGCAATTTGAGGCGCCCTCGGTGAGGGCGCCTTTCTATTACTGGAGGTCGACCGCCTTTGGATTCCGGTTTTGTCTTTTCCACCGGGCTGGTCACGGCGCTGACGGTGCTTTTCGCCGTCTGCCTGCTGCTGCCCGCCCTGTATTACATGTGGTATGTCTACCGCAAGCGCTTCAACCATATCGCCCTGGTGGGGGGCCTGGCCGCTTTCTTCCTTTTCGGCTTCCTCATTTCGGAAAACCTGCTGCGCCTCCTGGCGCCGGCAGCCGGGGCGGACCGATGGTCCTATGCCCTCCTGCGGGCCCTCATCGCGGCCGCCTGCGACGTGGGCGGCTACACCCTGGGGCTCTGGTTTCTGAAGAAGCAGCATTCCACCATCCGGGTGCCCATCAGCTTCGGCCTGGGCTACCGGTTGTTTGAGCTGCTCTATCTCGGCGCCCTGAACACGGTGCTGCGCCTGAGCACGGCCATGACCGTCAACCGGGAGGGCCTGCAGGCCGTGCTGGATTCCGTGGCGGAGGAGCAGGTCCCCGCCATGGAGCTGCAGCTGCGCAATCTGGCGGAATCCGCGCCGGGAATGTTCTGGATGAGCACCGTGGACTTTATCTGCCGCTTCGCGCTGACCGTGGCCCTGGTGCGGCTGATGTGGTATGCCTTCGAGGGGGGACGGAAGCCGGCGGACAAGAAGCTGATCGCCGCCGCCTTCGGCGTCGACTTTCTCTGCGAGCTGATGCTGGCCCTCCACGCGGCAGGGGCCTCCTACCACCTCTGCGCCGCCGTCTACTATGTGCTGACGGCGGGGGCGGTGTGCCTCGCCTATACTGCATCGCGGCAGCGGGACGATCCCCAGCAGCTCGCCGCCGACCACCTGAAGGGGCGGACCGTCCGCCGGAGAAAATACTGATGGAGCTAAAGACCGTCGCCCGGGTCTTCTCCCCCTTCGGCTCCAAATTCGCAGTGCCCCGGCAGAGCGGACTGGTGCCGCAGCTGCGCGCACGGCTGGTGTTCGAGAAGGAATTCCGGGACAGGGAATGCCTGCGGGGCATCGAGGGCTTCAGCCATCTCTGGCTCCTGTGGGGCTTTTCCGAAAATGCGGACCGGGGCTGGAGTCCCACCGTGCGGCCGCCCCGCCTGGGGGGAAACGCGCGGGTGGGCGTCTTCGCCAGCCGCTCCCCCTTCCGGCCCAATCCCCTGGGCCTCAGCTGCGTACGGCTGCTGGCGGTGGAATGGGACAGCCCGGATGGGCCGGCCCTGCTGCTGGGGGGCGCGGACCTCACGGACGGCACCCCCGTCTATGACATCAAGCCCTATATCGCCTATGCCGACAGCATCCCGGAGGCTGCGGGGGGCTTCACCGCCGGGGAAAAGCCCGGCACGCTGCCCGTAACCTGCCCGGCGGAAGAACGCACGAAGCTCCCGGAGGAGACCTGGGCGGCCCTGGAGGGCGTCCTTGCCTGCGACCCCCGCCCCCATTATCACCGGGACCCGGCGCGGGTCTACGGGTTTCCCTTCGCCGGGCGGGAGGTCCGCTTCCGGGTCACGGCGGAGGGCGTGGAAGTTGTAAGCATTTCTGACCTGCAGAAAGGGGAAAAGGTATGAAAGTCAGTCTGATCGCGGATAAGGATTATCCCATCGGGGAAGTGTCGCCCCGGCTGTTCGGCTCCTTCATCGAGCATCTGGGCCGGGCCGTCTACGGCGGCGTCTATGAGCCGGGTCATCCCACGGCGGACGACCAGGGCTTCCGGCAGGACGTGCTGGCCCTGGTGAAGGAGCTGGGGGTGCCCATCGTGCGCTACCCCGGCGGCAACTTCGTCTCCGGCTACCGCTGGCAGGACGGCACCGGCCCCCGTTCCCTGCGGCCCCGGCGGCAGGAGCTGGCCTGGAACAGCATCGAGACCAACGAGGTGGGCATCGACGAATTCCAGGAATGGGCCAGGCGGGCGGGCAGCGAGGTCATGATGGCCGTGAACCTGGGCACCGGCACCGCCGAGGACGCCCGCGACCTGGTGGAATACTGCAATTTCCCCGGCGGCACCGCCCTCAGCGACCGGCGGCGCTCCAACGGCTTCGAGCAGCCCTTCGGCATCCGCACCTGGTGCCTGGGCAACGAGATGGACGGCCCCTGGCAGATGGGCCACCGCACCGCGGAGGAATACGGGCGCATCGCCTGCGAGGCCGCCAAGATGATGAAGATGGCGGACCCGGAGATCGAGCTCATCGCCTGCGGCAGTTCCTCCTCCTCCATGCCCACCTTCGGGGAGTGGGAGACCACGGTGCTGAAAAACTGCTATGACCAGGTGGATTACCTCTCCCTCCACAGCTACTACGGCAACCGCTCCGACAACAGCGCGGAATTCCTGGCCTGCAGCCGGGATATGGACAAATTCATCACGGACGTCAGCGCCATCTGCGACGCGGTGAAGGCCATCCGCCATTCTCCCAAGACCATGTACCTCAGCTTCGACGAATGGAACGTCTGGTTCCACTCCAACGAGCAGGACAAGAAGATCGAGAAGTGGACTGTGGCCCCGCCCCTGCTGGAGGATATCTACACCTTTGAGGACGCTCTGGTGGCGGGCTGCCTGCTCATCACCCTCATCCGGCACTGCGACCGGGTGAAGATCGCCTGCCTCGCCCAGCTGGTGAACGTCATCGCCCCCATCATGACGGAGACCGGGGGCCGTGCCTGGGCCCAGACCATCTTCCACCCCTTCCGGGACGCCAGCCGCTTTGCCCGGGGAACGGCCCTGGACTGCCGCCTCGACTGCCCCAGCTACGACGGCGGTGCCTACGGCGAGACGCCCGCGGTGGAAGCCGCGGCGGTGGTCAGCGGGAACGAGCTGACCGTGCTGGCGGTGAACCGCAGCCTCACGGAGGACGGGGAACTGACGCTGGACCTGCGGGGCTTCGGCACGCCGGAGCTCGTGGAGCACCGGCAGCTCTGGCATGAGGACCTGAAAGCCGTCAATACCGCCGATCAGCCGGAAAACGTGGCCCCCTCCGCCGGGGACGGGCACACCCTGCGCCGCCATTCCTGGAATGTGCTGCGCTACCGGCTGGCGTAACGGGGAGGAAGGACGATGTTTCTGGAAGGTTCGACCCTGGAGATCGGCCTGCACAGAGAGGAGCTGCGCCTGAGCCTCCTGGGGAAAAAGGGGGAACGGCTGCTCACGTCGGCGGCGGCCTGGGAGCCCCACGAGATCGACGGGGTGGAAACCTATACCCTGCTGATGATCTGGCCCGGCATCCGGGCCCTCTGGCGGGAGCTGAGCGAAAGCTACAAGGCGGAATTCGCTTCCCCCCTGGAGGAGACACAGCAGTTTCAGATCCGGGGCATGGGGGGCGGCTACATGCCCTTCGATCCCCGCCTCACCGCCCTCACCGCTTATCGGGGCGCCTGGGACCCCTGTCCGGAAGCGGCAGCGGCGCTCTCCGATGCCCTTGGCCGCCCCATCGACCCGGCGGGCGCGCTCGCCCATCTGTGGCAGGCTGCGCTGGCGGGAGAAGCCTATCTCCCCTATGTGGATTTCGTCACCACCCTGCCGGGCTACGTCCACTGGCGGCTCACCGGCGTCCGCTGCGTGGACGCCGCCGCCGCGGCGCGCATCTTCCCCCTGGATGAAACGGGGAATTACGATCCGGCGCTGCTGCGGAAATTCGACGCTCTGGCTGCCGGGAAGCTGCCCAAGCCCCTGCGGGAGCTGCTGCCCCTGCCCCTTCAGAAAAGCGCGGCGGCGGGAAAGCTCCGGCGGGAATCCCTGCGGATGCTGGACCCGGCCGGGGACGTGCGGGAGGGTATCCCCTTCCTGGCGCCGGCGGAGGATTGAACATGTATCCGGAATATGAAAACACGGAGCTGCTGCGGCAGCTGCTGGCCTATCAGAAGAAGGAAGCGCGCCATGCCCGCGTGACCGCATGGGTGAGCTTTCTGCTGGCGCTGGTGATCCTGGCCGCCCTGGTCCTGGCGGTCCCCAAGGCAGTCAAGCTGGTGAAAGGGGTGGAAACCACCCTGGCGAAGGTGGACGTCATGACAGACGCGGCGGAGGAGCTGGTCGCCAACGCCAACACCATGGTCCTGAAGAACACCGACGCCGTCACCGAGACCATACGGAAGCTGAACGAGCTGGATTTCGACAGTCTCAACAACGCCATCCGCAATCTGGACGACGCGGTCCGTCCCCTGGCGGAGCTGGCGCGGAAGCTGAGCTGATATGCGCATATCCCTGGACCCGGAGGTTGGATCGCAAAGGAGAGAAAACCATCGTTGAAGATCGGGATCGGAATCGACACCGGCGGCACCTATACGGACGCCGTGATCTATCAGTTTGAGACAAAGCAGGTGCTGTCCGCCGCCAAGTCGCTGACCACGAAAAACGATTTGTCCGTGGGCATCATGAACGCGCTGCGGAAGCTGGACCGCTCGCTGCTGCCCCAGGCGGAGGTGGCCGCCCTCAGCACCACCCTGGCAACCAACGCCTGCGTGGAGGGCAAGGGCGGCAGGGCAAAGCTCCTGTTTCTGGGGCTGGACAACGAGACCCTCCGCCGCGTGGGCGGCAAATACGGGCTGAACGGAGAAGGCGAAGTCCACGCCTATCCCGGCGCGGGCAGCTATGACGGGCAGGTGCTCCCCTCCCCCGACTGGGAGACGATCACCGCCGAAGCGAAGGAGTGGCTGGCCGACGCGGACGGCCTGGGCATCGTGGAGCTCTACGCCATGAACAACGGCGCCGTGGCGGAACGGGAGGCCAGGGACCGGCTGAAAGCCGTGCGGGACCTGCCCACGGTCCTTTCCAGCGAGCTGTTCAGCGGCCTCAACAGCGTACAGCGCGGCTCCGGCACCCTGCTCAACGCGAAGCTCGTGCCCATCATCCGGGAATTCATGGACGCTGTGGGGCGGGCGTTCCGGGAACTGGGCATCCGCGCCCCCATCGTGATCGTGCGCTCCGACGGCAGCCTCATGAGCGAGACCTTCAGCCGCCTGCGGCCCGTGGAGACCATTCTCTGCGGCCCCGCCGCCAGCGTGCTGGGGGGCATGGAGCTTGCGGGGAAGCCCAACAGCGTGATCGTGGACATGGGAGGCACCACCACAGACGTGTCCCTGGTGAAGGGAGGCCTCCCGGTGCGGGTGCGGGACGGCATCCATATCGGCGGCTGGAAAACCTTCGTAAAGGGCGTGCTCATCGACACCTTCGGTCTGGGGGGCGACAGCGCCGTGCGTCAGGAGAAGGGCCGCATCACCCTCTATACCGACCGGGTCCTGCCCATCTCCCTGCTGGCGAAGGAGCATCCCCGGGTGCTGGAGGAGCTCCGGGCCCTGGTGGAATCGAAAGACACCCACACCCGGCCCATCCACGAGTATTACACCCTGGTGCGGGACATCTCCGGCATGGAGGGCTGGACGGAGACGGAGCAGGCCTTCTGCGCCGCCCTGAAGGGCGGTCCCCTTTCCATCCGGGACGCCGCCGCGGCCATCGATACGGATATCTACAAGCTGCGGGTGGACCGGCTGGAACGGGAAGGGGTCGTCCTCCGCTCCGGCCTCACCCCCACGGACATCATGCACCTGAAGGGGGACTTCGACGCCTACGATCCCGAGGCTGCCCGGCTCACGGTGCTTTTCCTCCTGAACTGCATGGGGCGGAAGGCAAGCGACCTGGACCGCTTCTGCGACGAGGTCTACGACGCGGTGAAGAAAAAGCTCTACTGCAACCTGGTGCGCATCCTGCTCCAGGACCGGTATCCCAAGCTGAAGGACGGCCTGGGCACCACCCTAACGGAACTGGTGGCCAGCCGCTGGGAGGACATCCGGAACGGCAGGGACGACGGGTACTTCGACCCCGCCTTCCGTACGGAGGCCACCCTGGTGGGCATCGGCGCACCCATCCACATCTTCCTGCCGGACGT
>JAEEGH010026012.1_pt1 | contig 11693 bp, 8 predicted proteins | sample 9134181 | NCBI WGS metagenome assembly JAEEGH01 (sample SAMN16246544, study PRJNA631951) | gut metagenome | biome: gut microbiome; feature: rumen; material: DP-attached | host: Bos | place: Iran: Karaj | collected 2018-10 | reverse complement strand
TGTGCGGCGCCTGCTGTCTTTCATCACCGGATCTTGAAGATGAATCAATCGGTTACCCTCTGCCCGGTGTAGAAATAAGGCTTTATGACGAAGAAAGCGGCAGCTTCCTGCCGGCAGGTAAAAGACCTGCTGAAGGGGTAATGTACTTAACCGCTCCATTTACAGCCACCACAAGGATTGATGGAAAAGAGATTTTAAAGGCAGAGTATATAGATGATAAGCCGTATATATGCACCAACGATCTGGTGAAAATAGAAAAAGACGGGAAGGTTCATTTCCTGGGGAGAGCCAATCGCTACTTCATCAATGATGAGGGCAGAAAATATGAATCCGGCCGGGTGGAGACTGAGATTGCAAGACAGGAAGGCATAGGGGATTGCTGCGTAGTACCGATATATGTAAAGACAGCCCACGACAATATGCCGATGCTGTGTGTTCAGCCTGTTAAAGGTAAGGAAAAGCCCCGGGAAGTAGTTATAGATGCGCTGAAACAGGTCTTTATAACCGAAAAGACACTTCCTGTCGATTACATTCCTTTCAGGGTTATGATCTCAGAGAGCCTTCCCAGAAACGGCAATGGGAAAATTGATCTCTACAGGATCGGAAGAGGTGAAGTGGAAGGGGATGTTTTTACGGTTGAGACTGTAAAGATATTAAAACACGTCACCGACATTAAACTGAAGCCTTACAAAGAATGCAAGTCAGATATGATAAAAGAAGTTTTTGACGGTATTTCAAAAGAGATAAAGAGCAGTCTTCCATTTAATTGTGGTAATAACAGTGAAGAAAGGTGGGAAAACAATAATATGAACAAAGCATTTGAAAGCTTCAACAGCATGAACCGTATGGGGATGCAGATGATGAACAACATGATGGGAAAGATGAGCAATATGCCGGGATGTCAGAACATGATGCCAAACTTCCAGAACATGATGCCGAACTTCCAGAATATGATGTCTGGCTGCCAGAATATGATGCCGGATTTTAACGGAGCAATGCAGTGCTTCCAAAACCAGGCTCAGAACATGGGACCTATGATGCAGAATCAGACGGAACAGATGATGGAATATATGAACCAGATGAATCAGATCGCCCTTGAAGCCATGCAGAAAATGATGGAGCAGAACTTTAAGATGATGAACCAGTTCTTTGCCTCTATGCAGGAGATGACATCCGGCTTGACCATGGAAAATACAGAATGTAAAGAAGAAAATGCGCCTGAACAGGAAGCAGAGAATGAGTCTGAGCAGGAAGCTGAAGAGGAAAAGACTCAGGAGCCAGAAACCGAACAGGCTCCGGCTAAAGCAGCAGCTAAGAATACTCGCAGGAAGGCACCGGTTAAAAAAGCAGATAAAAAGTCGGAAAAGGCTCCCGAAAAAGAAAACACTGAAGAATGAAAAATAAAAAATATGAAAAAATCAATGAACGGATCAGAGACGGAAGCATAAATGAGCAGAGCATCTGGGGCTACATAGTAGAGAAAAACTCATGCGATCCACAGCAGCTTTCCAGGACCGCTGTAATTGACTGCTGGAGGGAGTATACATACAGGCAGATGTTCGCTGAATGGAAGCGATATGCGCAGGTGTTTTCCGCACTGGGAATCACTGAAGAAAACAACTCCCGCGTCGGTATAGCCGGTACAATATCGGCTGAGCCTCTGTTTGCTTTTTACGGACTGAACATGACAGGGGCCGAGGTATCCATGCTCTCATACCCGGACTTTCTGCCCTCCGGACAGTGGAAGAACATGGTGGAAAGAGAAAAGCTTACCGACCTTGTGCTTTCAGACATTATGATAACGCCCGGCATGTGGCCTGAGATAGAGGCAGTTAAAAAAGCGCTGGGTGTAAGGAATATCATATTGCTGCACTCAAAGCTGGGAGGACCATGTACAGGTCCTGCTGAGCTTGTTTATGATGAGATCAATTACCACTGGCTTAAGAGGACAAAAGGCACTGTTTTCATGGATGATCTTCTTCGAAAATATGCCATGTCTCCTATAAAATTCGGTTCGGGCAACCCCGATCATTTAGCCATTATTACGCATACCTCCGGCACTACAGGGGGAACAAGGAAGCCCCTTCCATATACCGAACGATCGGTCAATATCACCTCTTCCAATTTTGGAATGGGATTTCACCTGATGAGCGGCGACGAGCAGGGAAAAGAGCAGTACAGGCTGATTCCAAGCTTTGATTTTAGCTCTTACCTGTGCATGTGCGGAATCATAAACTCGACTTTTGCAGCTTCGGACTGTGTGGTCCTGACCTTTTTTGGCTTTATGCACCCCAAGTTTATCAGGGCTATTGAATACTATAAGGTCAACGTGATGTTTACTTCGGGGTTCATGATCGACAACTGGATCAGGCGCTCAGATATTGGTGAATCTGCACTTTCGTCGTTAAAATTATTCTCCTGTGGCGGCTCTTACCTCCCTATAGATAAGCTTAAGAAGTATTATGACTTTGTGAGAAAACACGGCTATAAAGGAGATATCAAAAGAGGCTACGGAATGTCCGAGACAGGCGGATCTCAGTTGATGGTGCCTGAGGGATGTATGGATGATATATTAGGATTTCCTACGCCTAAAGAAAACTACAGGATCCAGGATGCTGATGACGGAAAGTTCTACACAGTTGATGATGGTGTCAGGACCGGAATCATGTACATTGCATCTGATTCCCTGTGCATGAACGAGCTTGATGGACAGGTGCTGTTTGAGTTTACGAAGATAGACGGGAGAGACTTCCTGTGCTCAAATGATATGATTCGTGTCAATGAGAACGGCAGTTTTTCATATGCAGGCAGAGCAGACAGGTACTTTGTAAATAATGATGGAGTTCATTTCGATGCAGGAATAGTTGAGACAGCCATTTCAAGATATGAAGGCGTGGAAAAATGCGCAGTCGTTCCTCTCCTGGACAAGCGTATACATGATACTGTGCCGGCGCTCTATATCGTTGCGGATAAGAGCTGCAAAGATGGCCCACAACTTGTAAGACAGGCACTTATTCACACCTTTATAGATGAAGGTCTCGGCGATAAGAACGTACTGCCTACCCAGTTTATCCTTGTTGATGATATACCATGCAATGCCAACGGCAAGATCGACATCTACAGGATAACCAGGGAACGTCTGAAGGGAGATGCTTACGATATTGTCCCGGTGAAAAAAAGCGGCAGACTCATTGATATCGAAATAAAGTATGACGAGAAGACAGCCAGCATAACAGCCGGAACACTGCCTGAGGGCATGGAGGGAAGATCTGCGCTAAACCTCTATGACCTGTTTAATTCATGACAGAAAAAATGCAAATGTGAGGAGACAAGAATACATGTTTAACTTTTTTAATAATGACAATAATCCTTTCATGGACGCTATGAATTCTGCAGAAAATCCCAGCGTCATGAATATGGCTGATTCAATGAATATGGCTGATTCCATGAACATGGCAAACCCCATGAATATGGCAGGCCCCATGAACATGATGAGTCCTATGAATATGATGAACCCCATGAACATGATGAATCCCATGAATATGATGGTCCCCATGAACTTTATGATGCAGGCCTTTATGATGAAGATTCAGTTTATGCAGAATATGTCAATGATGCAGATGCAGTACATTCAGGGAATAATGAATATGATGAATATGAGTGTTGCTGCACAATCAGAAGAGGGTAAGGCTTTGGCAGCAGCATCTGAGGACTTCCAAGGGGGATTCAAACTGGGAAATATCAATGTTCCACCCGAGCTTTTGAAGATGCTGATGCAGATGGATATGTCGCCCGAAAACCTGGAGAAGCTTCAAAAAGTACTTGATTTCGTCCTGGGGTCCATACCTGCTCCGGCTGGTAATTGAGTAAACCTGGAGGGAATTATGATTATGCAAGATGGTATCGGAAGAACAATAAAGAGAGAAGCCATGCGGGCTCTGCTTGAACGAACTCAGAGCCTTAATCTGTCAAAGACAATGGCCATGTTCGGAGCAAAAGAGCAGGTTGTCTATGAGGATGTAAAAGAAACTCTCAATGTTGCCTATGTAAACAGAGATGAAGTTGCACTTGCCATGGACATTTTTGAACCGGAGGCTGAAAAGGGAGCGGAACTTCCCGTGATCTTAGCTATTCATGGCGGAGGTCTTTACATGGGAGACCGTGGACTCGAAAGGCCATACTGCCGCCTGCTTGCACATAAAGGGTACCTTGTCTTTTCACTGGAATACAGGCTTGCGCCCAAGGCTAATCTCTGCCAGCAGCTCGATGATGTATGCGCAGGACTCGATCATGTGGGCAGCATGCTTGTAAATTATGATGTGGACTTCAGTCGAATCTTTCTCGTGGCTGACAGTGCAGGGGCTTATCTTGCAGCGTATGTTTCTGCCATGCATGGATCGGAAAAACTTCAGAGTGCCATAGGGTATAAACCCTCAAGGATGGTTTACGCAGCTGTGGGATACATATGTGGAATGTTCTACACCAACAAGATTCTGCAGGAACAGATTTATGGTGATAAGAGACATGATGAGAGATTTCTCAAATATATGAATATAGAGAATCCGGAGATATTAAAAAATATGCCTCCGGCATTTCTCATAACGAGCTGCGGCGATACATTTAACAACTTCTCAATAAAATTCAACAAAGCACTTAAAGCTCACGGTAGAATTTCAAAGCTTGTCTATCTGGGAGATGAAGAGCTTTTACATATTTTCCCGATCACCAATCCGGAGCATCCAAGAAGCATAGAGGTGACAGACAGGATGTTGGCCTGGTTTGAGGAGCAGGCTGACGAAAAGAGAAAGGGATACAAAAAGGAATCCGGGATTTTTAAGAAACGTGAAGAAAACATTGAGCGCATCAAGGCCGGTGATTTTTGCGATATGAAGGTGTGGCGCAGCGTAAAGGAAAGACTTCTTTTCGATGACAGCATGCTCGGCAGGACTGCAATTACAGACTGTGCACGTGAGTATACATATGAGCAGATTTATGGAGAGTGGGAGCGTTATGCAAGAGTTTTTTCTGCCCTTAATATCTGTTCAGACAATGACTCACTGGTCGCATTGTGCGGTGTGATCTCTGCGGAAACCATTTTTTCACTGTTCGGACTTAATATGACCGGAGCAGAGGTATCAATTTTTTCGTATCAGGATTTTCTTCCGGATGGAATGTGGGAGGATATGCTTGAAAAAGAAAAGATCACGGATATTATTATTTCAGATATCATCGTTACGTCAGAAATCAGGGAAGAGATTGAAAAGGTTAAAGATGAATTCTGTATTCGCAATGTGATCTATATGCATTCCCTTATGGGTGGCCCCTCAGTGGGACCGGCTGAACTTGCCTTCAATGAAATCAATTACCATCAGTTAAGACTGACCCCGGGAACGGTCTTCCTTAATGAACTTTTGAATAAGTATGAAGACACTCCCGTAAAATATGACAAGTCTATGGGAGGAAGGCCGGCTTTTATCACGCATACATCCGAATCAGCAATGGGACTGAGACAGCCGCAGTCTTTTACAGATAAAGAGTTTAATGATACTTTGAGCATGTTCCCTAAAGGACCACGCTCATTTATGAAAAGCCGCGATGACGGCAAGCCGATCATGGTCCTGCAGTCTTTTGACTACAGTTCCATCATGACGCTCTCAGGTCAGCTGTGCAGCTCATTAGCCAACGGCGAGACTGTGATCACAACATACTTTGGCTTTATGCATCCCAAATTTATCAGGGCCATTGACTATTATGATGTGGATATACTTATGACATCAGGCTTTATACTGGATAAATGGCTTGAACGAAAAGATCTGAATGATATAGACCTGTCATCTCTGAAAGCGGTATTACTGTCAGAAGATTGGGTTGAACCTGAAAAGATGGCTGCATATTCAGAGTTTTTTGAAAAACACGCGTATAAGTATGGCATAACTGCACCGGACGATACTTTTGAGGTGGGGATGCATAATAATTCTGCCTATAGTCTGTTTGAACTGCTGAACACAGCCGGAGCATCGAAAGACGATGGAGCAGATATTTTTGATATGTTCATGCCCTGGAAGATGTTTATGCATCACAGGCGGGCGAAAGAGGCTTTCAGGATGCCTGAAATACCCGAAAATGTCAGGAAGACTGTCCTCAAATATGGGAACAGATTATCCGGACTGTCAAACGGCAGAAGGTGGATAGATCACGATTTTGAAGAGTGATTCAGTCGCCATCGATATCTGACTTTCTGTTTCGGATACCATCTCTGATCATCCAGATGGTATGGATGATGAAGACCACGGCCAGCATGAACAGGTGAGTGTAGAAGACTCCCACGATGAAGTAGTTTCGCTCCAGGAGAAAGCTCATCTTAAAGCCCAGAGTGGCAAGTGTGTAGGTGAGAATGATGGTCAGGAGCAGGTATGGACTGTTGAAGAACATGTTTTTCAGTGCCACCAGGAAGTCTTTAAATGAGGCATCGAAGTATATAAACCGACCTATCATCAGGCCGAAGTAGTACATCATTACCGGACTGTACTGACTCTCGTCACCTATTATATTGAGGTACATCAGGATTATAATTACATAAAACATGGCCATCATGCGAATGGTGGCCTTTTCTTCTTTTGTAATCTTCTTCAAAGGAATGATCAAAGAATCCAGCACAGTGTTGAAAACGCAGGACATAAGGATCAGAAGAAGAAGCACAAAGTCTTTGCCATCTGTCCACATTTGTATCATCATCTTTTCATAGTGATTCAGGTGCTTTGCAACGCCGGATTGCACCAGGGCATAGAGGTGATTGAGGATCACATAGGAGCAGGAAAAAGACATTACCGAGGTCCCTGCTATCAGCATCTCAAACAGGCGCTGTGACTTGTCCACAAAGGCGCCGCGCAGAGCCCTTACCTTGGCCCGCCCTGAAAGATCCCTGTCCAGAACCATCATTGAAACAATGTATATGAGCCCAAGGCTGATACCGATCGCCGCCGCCGTGATGACGAAGAATATCAGTTTTTTGTCCCACGTAAAGTCCGGGTTTATATAAGCTTTTATATTCATATTAAGTCTCCATTCTTGAACTGCCACCATCTGACAGATGGTGGCTTTTTCGTTGAACTATTATAATGGCGAGGGGAGTAATACCTGGTGTGGATATGCCTGTTTGCCCCTTGAGCCATAAATGTTAATGTTTAATATAAGTACAACTACAGAAGTATAAAGACATGAAAGTAAAAATTCAAGTCTAGCCGGTATGTGAATTTTTTTGTGTTCATTTAACTTAATTTAAGGTTTCTGTTTCATAATCTCTTTTGACAAACAAACATAAGCGCCTGAACATAATTAGGCCAGGAAGGGATTAGTATCAATTATGAAAAGAACTGAGTTAAAGAGAATCTTATCAATTGCAATAACAACAATCATGTGTGTCGCAGTTACCGCTTGCGGCCAGACAAGTACAGCCGCTGACAGTGAGAGTGAAATAACCGTAACAGAAGAGAGTGTAGCGACGGCCAGTGATATACCTGCCAATACGACAAATGGTGAAACGCCACCTGAGAAGCCTGATGGAGAAGCACCGGATGGATCAGCACCAAATGGAGCAGCCGGAGAAAAACCAGATGGCGAAGCGCCAAATGGAGCACCCGGAGAAAAACCTGAAGGCGAAGCACCGGATGGAGCTCCCGGAGAGAAGCCCGATGGAGAAGCACCCGGAAATCCGCCGGAAGGAGGCGGATTTGGCGGTGGAAGCAGCAGTGCTGACATAGATTATAAGGGAGCTGAAGAGATTACCGTAGCAGATAACCAGAGTGGAAAAACATATTCAAGTTCCACTGCAGATGAGAGCGCACTTCTTATCAGTACGTCAGATGACGTGACAGTTTCAGATGCAACAGTAACAAAGACCGGGGACTCAGATGGTGGTGATAACTGCAACTTCTACGGACTTAACGCAGCAGTTCTCGTAAAAGACGGATCCACAACGACAATTACCGGCGCTACAATAACATCAGATGCTGACGGGGCAAACGGAGTGTTTTCATATGGTGGAAACGGTGGTAAGAACGGTGCTGCAGGCGACGGAACAACAGTTGTCATTTCAGACAGCACGATCACTACTACCGGAGACGGTTCAGGCGGCATCATGACAACCGGCGGCGGTGTGACAAAAGCATCCAATCTTACCGTTGAAACCAGTGGAAGATCATCAGCTGCCATCAGGACTGACAGAGGCGGAGGAACAGTTAATGTAGATGGCGGAACCTATACAACGAATGGTCTCGGATCACCGGCTATCTATTCAACTGCAGATATCACTGTTTCTGATGCGACACTTGTTTCCAACCTTTCAGAAGGTGTTTGTATAGAGGGTATCAACTCCATCACGCTGAACAACTGTGATATGACTGCCAACAATACAGATACAAATGGAAATGCTACTTTTTATGATACTGTCATGATCTATCAGTCGATGTCAGGAGACGCTGACAGTGGAACATCGACCTTTAACATGAATGGTGGAACGCTTACCAGTAAGAACGGGCATGTTTTCCATGTGACGAACACTTCAGCAGTCATCAATCTCAACAACATTAAGATAGTAAATGAGGATTCAGATAATATCCTTCTTTCAGTATGTGCTGATGGTTGGAATGGCGATACCAATAAAGCAGAGGTTAATGCAAAAAATCAGACTCTGGAGGGAACAATCCTTGTTGGTAGCGATTCTGAGCTGACACTAAATCTGACAAACGGGTCTGACTTTACAGGTTCTATTGATGGAAACATTACCAACGCCAAGGGCGATACAGTATCTACAGAAGTTGGCACAGTGTCTGTATCCATTGATAAAGACAGCACATGGACACTTACAGCAGATACATATATTACATCTTTTGAAGGAGATGCTTCTTGTGTAAATACTAATGGATATACACTTTACGTTAATGGTGTTGCGCTGAAATAAGGCACTTTACTCTGATTTTGTTTTTTTGAATCCTGATAAATCACGACACAGTCGGAGTGAGCAGATATGCTTAATAATCAGAATTTTCAGGAAGTAGAAGAAAGAAAAAGTCAATTTGCATTTGATCTGTCACAGAAGAAGAAAACTGAGAATATTGCAAGAGTAAGTGAAAAGCCGCAGAACATCAATCAGGAAGAGAGGCAGAGCAGCATTATGTTCATTGAAATATAACATTTTGAGGTATATCCCGATACTTCAGGTAGTGGTAAAATTAATGCATGACTATGAATGTATAATTATTCGATGTAGGAGGGCACAAAATGGACAATTCTTTTCCTGAGATCAAAACTTTCTTTGGCTTTGGATGTATGAGACTTCCAATGATAGGTTCAGAGGTTGATATTGAGCAGTTCAAGGAAATGGTGGACTACTTTATTGACAATGGCTTCAATTACTTTGATACAGCTCACGGATATATTGACGGAAAATCTGAGAAGGCTATCAAGGTTGCTCTGGCAGACAGATATCCCAGGGAGAAATTTCTTTTGACAAATAAGCTGTCGGACTCTTACTTCCACAGCGAAGAGGAGATCAGACCTCTTTTCCAAAAGCAGCTTGATGCCTGCGGGGTGGAATATTTTGACTTCTATCTGATGCATGCCCAGAACGCCAGGAACTTCAAGCAGTACAAGGACTGCAGGGCATATGAGACTGCATTTAAGCTCAAGGAAGAAGGGCTTATCAAACACGTGGGCCTGTCTTTCCATGATAAGGCAGAGGTGCTTGATGAAATCCTGACCACATATCCTGATGTGGAGATTGTCCAGATTCAGTTCAACTACGTGGATTATGAGGACATTGCGATACAGAGCCGCAAGTGCTATGAAGTCTGCAGGAAACACGGAAAGCCCGTGATCGTAATGGAACCTGTCAAGGGTGGAAGCCTGGTAAAGCTCCCGGAGAAAGCCCAGCAGATTCTTGATGAACAGGGAAACGGCCTGTCCAACGCCAGCTACGCCATCAGATATGCAGCCAGCTTTGAAGGAATAAGAGTAGTTCTTTCCGGAATGAGTGATATGGCTCAGATGAAGGACAATGTTTCTTATATGAAGGATTTCAAGCCGCTTAGTGATGAGGAGATGGGTGTGCTCGCCAAAGTGACTGCAGTGTACAAGGGACTTTCCATGATACCATGTACATCCTGCCACTACTGTGTTGAGCAGAATCACTGTCCGATGAACATCATGATCCCGGAGATGTTCACCTGCCTGAACACCAGAAGAATATTTGATGACTGGAACCAGAGAAGGCACTATAAAGAGGTGTTGACTGCCGGTGACAACGGAGCTGCCAGCTCCTGCATCGAGTGCGGCGGATGTGAGGCGGTTTGCCCTCAGCATTTGGAGATAAGGTCGCTGCTTAAGGATGTGGCGAAGGAGTTTGAAGGGTAATCATCTGTATACGTAAGCCAATAAAGCTTTTTCCTTTCCTTTTGGGAAGGCGGTATAACAAAAAGGGTGATAGGTCAAGGAAATACACCGGTTAATAAACAGTGTGAATTCCTGGCCTATAACCCTTTTTTTGATGCCTCGTTCTGCGACAGTCAAGTGGCTTGAATGGAATATTCTCGCAGCACGCTTCGAGGTTATTGAAATCGAAACTGATATAAATCATAGTGGCCTGGACAATTGTGGGTTCATGTACCGAATAGACACGAAAAACGACCGAATAGACGAGAAACATTGTATTCGCGATTTTAATCTAATAAAATTACATTGGATGCACTAAGGATAGCATCTGAAGATCGTGTCAAATCAGCTATGAAAATTGACTGACCTAAGGAATCCATGACATGAGGAGTCCTCCCACGAATGGGGCCTTCCTCATGTCGTATTACCGGAAGCGCTGCCCCTTAGGTCGAAAGACAAGGAGGTTGAATTTATGAACATGAAGTCACATTCAATTATTCGCAAGGTAATCACATTACTGCTTGCACTCACAATCGTTCTTACACTAATTCCCCAGACTGCATATGCCGCAAGTAAGCCATATTCGACCAAAAACATGAATATGGCGAAAAACGGAAAAAGTTATACTGTTAAGATCAACTATCCTGTTGTAGGATATGTACCTGCCAAGGTTAAGATCAAGGCAGTAAAGGGCACCCCCTCCAAAAGCATTGTTGATGGCAAGTTGTATTATAAGCTGACGGTAACAGTAACATATGCTATTACCAAAGAGGGCAAGAATAAAATCAAGAAATCATCCGATAAAATTACTAAGTTGATGAAAAAGTCAAAATATGAAGACCTGTATCCCTTTGATGTCTTTGTCCTGAACAGCAAAACCGGAAAGGTGCAATACTCTACTGCTAAACATAATTACGGAGTTTTAGCAAGACCCAATTATCCAAAATATCAGAAATATAAAGACTTATATATAAGAACAAATGTAGAATATGTTTTCAGCCAGACGTATAAAACCACCGACAAGCCCGAATTCATTATCGGACTTGCCAGCCCCAATAAGGCATTTGGAGGCAAGAGAAATGACTTCGACTTTGAACACTCAGTAAGCAAAAGTCTCAAAGACGTAACAAAATTCTGGAATGGCAAGGTTGATTTTAAAAACTCAGTTTATTATAAGAAAAATACCAAGAGTTCAATCTGGCTTAAATATACGTCATGATTTTTCTGTAAGGCCATAAATGGCTGTAAACTTTCTTATTAAGAAG
>JAEEGH010026009.1_pt1 | contig 11695 bp, 15 predicted proteins | sample 9134181 | NCBI WGS metagenome assembly JAEEGH01 (sample SAMN16246544, study PRJNA631951) | gut metagenome | biome: gut microbiome; feature: rumen; material: DP-attached | host: Bos | place: Iran: Karaj | collected 2018-10 | reverse complement strand
TAATCTTTGCTTGTTATAAACTAACATAATTTAAGGTAGAGGGATCGGGCTTCCGGTCCCTTTACTTAAATAAGATGATTCCCTTCGGGGAAGAGCGGAGGAAGAAGATGTTAAAAGGAATTCCAACAGAGATATCTCCGGAATTACTTAAGGTTCTGGATGAAATGGGACACACAGATGAGATCACCATTGCAGACGGCAATTTTCCCGGTCACACAATGGGTAAGAGAGTAATAAGAGCAGACGGTCTCGGAGTACCTGAGCTTCTTGATGCTATTCTTAAAGTGTTCCCTCTTGATACATATCCCAATGCAAAGGGAGAGGTTGATCCTCCCTGCACACTTATGGCACTTGAGCCCGGAGATGTGGGCAAGGTTGCTACTCCTATATGGGATGAGTACAAGGCTATAGTCAAGAAATATGACGACAGAGGAGATGCTTGTTTTCAGGAGATCAACAAGTGGAAATTCTATGATCAGACCAGAGAAAAATCAACTGTCGTTGTAATGACTACAGAAACAGCAATTTATGCAAATATCATATTAAGAAAAGGTGTTGTTATTGAATAAGCGCCTCTTAAATGTAGATTAGGCCGGCTCTTACAGCCGGCCTAAATTAATAGTAAAAGACAGACAGGCGTCTGCGTTATGCGGGCGGAAGGGGGTCATTTTGGATAAGAAATATTTTCTGGCCATAGATATAGGCGCGTCCAGCGGACGCCATATTCTTGGTTCTTTGAATGAGGGTAAAATCGAACTTGAGGAAGTCTACAGATTCTGGAACGGAATGGATGATGTGGACGGAACTTTGTGCTGGGATCTGGACAGACTTTTTAACGAGATCATAAAGGGCATGAAAAAATGTAAAGAGATCGGTAAGATTCCGGAAAGTGTAGGTGTCGATACATGGGGAGTCGACTATGTGCTTTTGGATGAAAAGGATCAGATCATAGGTAAAGCTGTGGGTTACAGAGATCACAGAACCGACGGAATGGATGAAGAAGTATATAAGATAATATCGGAGGACGATCTGTATGCAAGAACAGGTATACAGAAAGCAATCTATAATACGATATATCAGTTGATGGCATTGAAAAAGACCCATCCCGAGCAGATGGAAGCTGCAAAAGCCATGCTCATGATTCCCGACTATTTTCATTTCAGATTATCGGGAAAAAAGGTGCAGGAATATTCGGAAGCTACAACCAGTCAGTTGCTGAATCCGGACAGCAGGGAATGGGATTATGAATTGATAGATATGCTCGGTTTCAAGAAAGAGATCTTCCAAAAGATATATATGCCGGGCACTTTTGTGGGTGAACTGACAAAAGAAGTAAGAGATATGGTTGGATATGACTGTAAGGTGGTTCTTCCGCCTACTCATGATACTGCCAGTGCGGTTATGGCCATACCCACCAATGAGGAGAATACCTGTTACATATCATCGGGTACCTGGTCTCTTATGGGTGTGGAGACGGATAAGCCCAATTGTTCGCCAAAGAGCAAAGAGGCAGACCTTACCAATGAGGGAGGCTACGGCGGTAAGATAACTTATCTTGCCAACATAATGGGACTGTGGATGATTCAGTCCGTTCGTAACAAACTTGCTCCGGATATGGGCTACGGTGAACTGTGCGACAGAGCATCCCGTGAGACCATAAAGAGCATAGTCGACTGTCAGGACTCTTCATTTTTATCTCCTGACGATATGGTTACAGCGGTACAGGATTATTGTAAAAAAACAGGCCAGCAGGTTCCCGAGACTCTCTACGAACTTGCAGCTGTCATATATAACAGCCTTGCAAAATGTTATGCCGACAAGCTTGCCACTATTGAGAGTATGACGGGAATAAAGTATAATAAGGTGAATATAATCGGTGGCGGTTCCAATGCAGCGTATCTTAACGAACTTACTGCTAAGAGCACAGGAGTCGACGTACATGCGGGTCCCGGTGAAGCCACTGCATTAGGAAATATACTTGCTCAGATGATAGAGAGCGGACTCTTTGCCGATCTGCGAGAAGCAAGAGAATGTGTCAGAAGATCATTTGAAGTAAAAGTATACAGTAATTAGCAGGTGAATATGAACACAAGGACGATTTGTTTTACCAACAACAAAGGAGGAAGCGGAAAGTCAACCACGTGTGCCAACCTGGCATATGAGCTTTCGGCGGCAGGAAAAAAAGTCCTTATGGTGGACGGAGACATGCAGCTTAACCTGTCCTTATCTTTTTTTGAAGAAGATGAAGTGCTGGCTATGGCTGAGAACAAGAAGAATCTCTATTATGCCATTAAGGACAAAGATGACCTGACTGACTACATCGTAAAAACGGAATATGACAATCTGGATCTGATCCCCTCATCTACTCTGATGAGCCAGATTGAATATGAACTGTTTACCATGATGCAGAGAGAACTGGTTCTGAAGAAATGCCTTAAGAAGATTAAGGACTCGGGCAGATACGACTACATCCTCATCGATGCACCGCCGACTCTGGGTACATGGGTGATCAATATCCTGTGTGCGTCCGATGATGTAATAGTCCCGGTAGAGGCTTCGCCCTGGGGGCTTTTCGGACTTGCGAATATGTTTGAATTCATAGCGAGTCTGGAAGAGATGACGGATGCCAAGGTTCTTGGAGTACTTATCACCAAAGTGGACGAACGTAAGAATTATTACAGGCAGACTATGGAAGTACTTGATTCTTATGAAAGCATCAATGTATTCAAGTCTGTTATTCATGTTGATTCAATGATTGAATGGGCACAGGACGCATCAAAACCGGTTGCTGTATTCAAGAAGAGCACAAGAAGTGCTCTTGAATTCAGGGAACTGGCAAAAGAACTGATGAGACTGTGAGATAGGAGAAAAAATGGCAGTAGGAAAAGGAAGTATGGACAGAGCAGCAAAGACAACAGCAGTAAAAAAAGCACCGGCAAAGAAGCCTGCTACGAAGAAAGCGGTATCAGCTGCTCCTAAAAAAGCAGTGATAGCAGCAACTCATCCTCAGGTTCTCGGAATGATAGAATATGAGAAGAGCAGTCAGATGATAGATCAGAATGCGGAAGTAAGACCTGATCTCAGAGTTGAGATAGGCGATGCTATGCCGGTATATTATTTCTGATATCTGCAAAAAAAGAAATGAAGGGGATTATTATGAGAAAAAGAGTAATAATTGCAACTGTAATTTCTGTATTAACATTTGCCACATTCGCTAACGGATGTGGCAAAAATGCTGATATGGACAAGCCGGGCACAGACGCTACAATGCCTGTAATGGCCGAGGTCGAGAATATTACTGAGAATGCCCCCGCGACTGCAGCCGATGCTGTGGGAGAATGGGAATTCGTATATATCAACGATCATTCGGAATACGGCGACGGAACAAGCTGGGATTATTTTACCATGGCTTCTGATGATGAAGGCATAGATATCGATCTGGCAATCAGGGAAAACGGTGACGGATATGCGCTGGATTTCCGTTGTGACAGATATGAGTCTTCCATCAAGATGTACGGCGCAACTCTTACCTATAAGGAAGAGGCGGCATATGAAAAAAGCGCAAACGATAAATGGTGTTTCGAAGTAATCGAACCCTTTACCGAAGATGACAAGAGCAGTCGTAAAATTACCCTTACAGACGACGGAATGCTGATCTTATATGAGTTCTATACTTATACGGATTCGGAAAATCCCGAATACAATTCTTTCTATGTCAGTGAATACAGATTTGTCAGAAAAGGTGACGAAAGACTTAACGATCTTGAGCAGTTCAGATATTTCGATACAGTTACTGTAAGCAATGTTGTGGAACTGGTTAATTCACTCAAGAGCAACAGCTGCATAGAAGTGGAAGCGGGAACATATGATTTCTCACGTGTCTCTTCGAGTCAGATAGACAATGCAAGAGTACAGCTTATGTACGAGGAACTTGTTGTTTCGGATGTGCATGATATTAAGATCAAAGCCAAAGACGGAGCAGACGTTCTTTTCTGTGTGGACTCTCCCACAGCGGCAGTGCTTTCATTTGAAAACGACCGCAAGCTTACCCTTGAAGGTATTACCGCGGGCCACAATGTTGAACCGGGCTTCTGCAGCGGAAGTGTTCTGAAGTTCAGCAACTGCAGCGGACTGAATATAGATAAGTGTAATCTCTACGGCAGCGGTACTTACGGTATTGATGCCACAAACAGTTATGATATCAATGTAACAGACTCCGAGATATACGAGTGCACCTACGGACTTCTCAATCTCTATGATATAGGAACTGCAAGATTCAGCAGATGTACCATGAGAGATTCGAAAGAATATTCCATGATCAATATCTACAGTGCTTATGATGTTACATTTGAAGACTGTATATTCGAGAATAATGAAGTGGCATATGACTACTGCTATTTTGTTGAGTTGGGAGATTATGATTCGGCCAATTTCCTGAACTGTACATTTAAAAACAACAAGTTCTATACCTTTGCCAACAAGGCAGTCAACATGGAAAAGTGTAAGGACGAGAACAACTCAGCCGGATTCAAGGATGCCATGAATGATTCCGGAGTGCTTGATGCAACTGCAATCAAAAAAGAGTATGACAATGCAGTGGAAAGGCAAAAGGAGATAGATACAGAGCTTAACGGATCCTTGATGGATCAGCAGAGCCTGAACGATCTGTCGTATGAGTCTTATACCATCTGGGACAATCTTCTTAACAAGCTCTGGTCATACCTGGGAAGCACACTTGATGAGGCGACCTTCTCAAAGCTGGGTGAGGAAGAACTTACCTGGATAAAGGAAAAAGAAGCCAAGATGAAGAGTGACGGCGAACAGGTCAGCAGCGGAAGCATTCAGCCTATGGTTGAATACGGCAGCGGTGCCACAATAACAAGAAGCAGAGTTGAAGAACTCATGAATAAATATATGTAGACTTAAAAAGCGGTTCTCTTCGGAGAATCGCTTTTTTGCGCCATTTTTCACAGAAAAACAACAAAAAACAAACACAAAACCCGACAGAATTTTTACTTTATTTTGCACAAAACTGTAGAAACAACAAAAAAACAACAAAAATGTGTGGGATTGTGTTGACTTCTATAAAAAACGGGCATATAATGGCATTACAAAGGTGAAAAGGATGCCTATATGCGCCTTTTCACCGATGTTTGCCAGCTGCTGTACATACATGAATCAATGGACGCATTGCTTTATGTATGTGCAGCAAATAAAAAACAATATAAAAAGGAGAAAAAATATGGCACCAAACGAGTACGAGATCAAAAAACAGATTTGCGAGATTGGTAGAAGAATCTACAACCGTAACATGGTAGCTGCCAATGACGGTAACATTTCAGTTAAGCTGAATGACAATGAATTCCTTTGTACACCCACAGGAGTATCAAAAGGATTTATGACACCCGAATACATCTGTAAAGTAGATGCACAGGGTAATACTATTCAGGCAAATAAAGGATTCAGACCTTCAAGTGAGATTAAGATGCACATGAGAGTCTACCAGAAGAGACCTGATGTCGGATCTGTAGTGCATGCACATCCTACATATGCAACAGCTTTTGCGATTGCAGGTATTCCTCTTTCACAGCCTATCATGCCCGAAGCGGTAATTGCTTTAGGATGCGTTCCCATCGCACCTTACGGAACACCTTCAACAACAGAGATTCCCGATGCGGTAGAACCTTATCTTGAATACTTCGATGCAGTACTTCTTGAGAACCACGGAGCACTGACATGGTCAGGAGATCTTCTTTCAGCTTACATGAAGATGGAATCCGTTGAGTTCTATGCAGAGCTTCTCTGGAAGGCTAAGCAGATCGGTGAGCCTCAGGAATTCAATGAAGCACAGATCCAGAGATTATATGAGATAAGAAGACAGATGGGATTACCCGGACGTCATCCCGCTAACCTCTGCGTTAACAAGGACAAGGCTAACTGCCACAACTGCGGACATTGTGATTCTGCTGCAGCTGCAGGCAACGATGCTGCACTTGTATCAGAGATTACAAAGAAAGTTCTTGCACAGTTAGGCAAGTAAGATAAGGAGGTAATTCAAATGTCTGTAGATGAAAGTTTGGTACATGACATAGTTCAGAAAGTCATGGCAAACATGCAGATAGCAGGTTCTCCTCAGGGCATGCACGGTGTGTTCTCAGATATGAACGATGCCATCAATGCATCGATCAAAGCACAGAAGATAGTAAGAGAGATGTCTCTCGATCAGAGAGAAAAAATAATCGCAGCTATCAGAAAAAAGACACATGAGAATGCTGAGCTTATCGCAAACATGGGTGTTAACGAAACAGGAATGGGTAATGTGGGAGACAAGATCTTAAAGCATCACCTTACAGCTGAGAAGACACCCGGAACAGAAGCTCTTGAGACAGTGGCATGGTCAGGAGATAAGGGACTTACACTTGTTGAGATGGGACCTTTTGGTGTAATAGGTGCAATAACACCTGCAACCAACCCTTCCGAAACAGTTATATGTAATTCAATCGGCATGCTTGCCGGCGGCAATACAGTGGTATTCAATCCACATCCCAATGCCAAGAAAACAACTATATTTACGATCAATATGATCAATGAGGCTTCCCTGGAAGCCGGTGGTCCCGACAATATAGCAACAACAGTGGAAGTTCCCACAATGGAGACCAGCGATATCATGATGAAGCATCCGAGCATCCCTTTGCTTGTTGCAACAGGCGGTCCCGGAGTTGTTACAGCAGTTCTTTCTTCAGGAAAGAGAGCAATCGGTGCCGGAGCAGGTAATCCCCCTGCACTTGTTGATGAGACGGCAGATGTAAGGAAAGCGGCAAGAGACATCGTTAACGGATGTACTTTTGATAACAACCTTCCATGTATAGCGGAAAAAGAGGTTGTTGCGGTTGACAGCATAGCAGATGAACTTATGAACTATATGATAAGCGAGAACGGATGTTATCTCGCAAGCAAGGAAGTTCAGGATAAGCTGGCTGCAACAGTTATCACTCCAAAGGGCGCACTTAACCGTAAGTGTGTCGGAAGAGATGCAAGAACACTTCTTTCCATGGTAGGTGTTGAGGTTGGACCTGAGATACGTTGTATCGTATTCGAAGGACCCAAGGAACATCCTCTCATATCTACAGAGCTTATGATGCCGATCCTCGGTGTTGTAAGAGTAAAAGATTTTGAAGAAGGTGTTGAGACAGCTGTATGGCTGGAGCATGGCAACAGACATTCGGCTCACATTCATTCAAAGAATGTGGACAATATAACAAAATATGCCAAGGCAATCGACACAGCAATTCTTGTTAAGAACGGCCCGAGTTATGCAGCACTTGGATACGGCGGTGAAGGATACTGTACCTTTACAATCGCATCAAGAACAGGCGAAGGACTCACCAATGCGGCATCATTCACAAAGAGAAGACGCTGTACGATGACCGACAGCTTATGTATAAGATAATAAGGAGGAGAGACAATGGCAGTAAACGAACAGGACGTTGAACAGATCGTCAGACAGATACTGAGTACCATGGGCGCTGCTCCAAGTACATCGGCATCAGCTGCAGGTCAGGGAGCAATTCCTAAGACAGCCCACGTTGCGGTGCTTACATCACTTAAGCACTTCGACATCAAGGAATATCCTATCCCGGAAGTCGGAGATGATGATATACTTGTTAAGGTTGAGGGCTGCGGTGTGTGCGGAACGGATGCACACGAGTACAAAAACGACCCATTCAGTCTTATTCCGGTTGCACTCGGACACGAGGGAACAGGAGAGATTGTCAAGCTGGGTAAGAATGTTAAGAAAGACAGTGCCGGCAAGGAAGTCAAGGTAGGCGACAAGATCGTTACCTGTATGATCTTCAAGGACAATCCGGACATCACAATGTTCGATCTTAACAAGCAGAATGTAGGAGGCGCAGATGTATACGGACTCCTTCCCGATGATGATGTTCATCTGAACGGATGGTTTTCGGATTATATCCTCATCAGAGGAGCGCTGGGTTCCACATTCTTCAATGTAAGTGATCTTGATCTTGATTCAAGAATTCTCATTGAGCCTTGTGCGGTTCTTATCCACGCAGTGGAAAGAGCCAAGACAACAGGTATATTAAGATTCAACAGCAGAGTGGCTGTTCAGGGATGCGGTCCCATCGGTCTTATCTGCATAGCAATCTTAAGAACCATGGGTATTGAGAACATCACAGCGGTTGACGGTAACGAACAGAGACTTGCATTCGCTAAGAGACTTGGAGCAAACAAGACAGTCAACTTCATGGAACATAAAGGAATAGAAGCTCTTACGGCTGCTGTCGAGGCATCATTCGACGGACATCTTGCAGACTTCGCTTTCCAGTGTACAGGTAACCCGGGTGCACATTCCAACGTATATAAGTTCATCCGCAACGGCGGCGGCTTATGTGAGCTTGGATTCTTCATTAACGGTGGAGATGCAACCATCAATCCACATTTTGATCTGTGTTCAAAAGAGATCACACTTGTTGGTTCTTGGGTATACACATTGAGAGATTACGCTACAACATTTGACTTCTTAAGAAGAGCAAAAGGAATCGGACTTCCTTTATCAGAGCTGATCACTCACAGATTCCCGCTTGAACAGATCAACGAAGCGCTTGAAACAAACCTTGCTATGAAAGGCTTGAAGATAGCTATAGTAAATAAGTAATTCTGATACTAACGGAGATAAGAAATGGAAGACATGACAAACCTCAACGAAGGTGAAGCAGTAGGACTGTTGGAAGTGTTCGGTCTTGTATGTGCATTCCTGGCTGCGGATGCCGGATGCAAAGCGGCGGACGTAAGACTGGAAGTGTTTGACAAGAACAAACCTGCCAATGCGGATTCACTGCCGGTACCTTTGCTGGTAACAGTAAAATTCAGAGGCAGCGTAGCTGATGTAAAGGAAGCCATGAGGGCTGCGGAGGCAGTTGCCCTTGCCAATACGGGTATCGTGTCAAAACACATTATTCCGCGACCAACGTCAGATACAGAAAAAATGCTGAAGATCAGCGCGTTAGACAAAGATTGAAAAACTATCAGACAAGAGATTAAGGAGGAGGCATAAGATGTCACAGGAAGCATTAGGAATGGTAGAAACAAGAGGACTTACAGCAGCAATTGAGGCAGCAGATGCTATGACAAAGGCAGCTGAAGTTACATTGGTAGGAACAGAGAAGATCGGTTCCGGACTCGTTACAGTTATGGTACGTGGTGATGTAGGAGCAGTTAAGGCTTCAGTTGAGGCCGGCACATCTGCAGCAAGCAGACTCGGCGAACTGGTTGCAACACATGTAATTCCTCGTCCACACAACGATGTTGAGAAGATTCTTCCTAAGTTCAAGGCGTAAGGAACATCAAAACGTCCAGAAAAGATTCGGGAGAATAACATGATCGGTGCATATGGATTTATAGAAATTACCGGTGTTGTTGCAGCGATGGATGCACTGGATATTATGTGCAAAGCGGCTGACATTAAACTGTCAACATGGGAGAGAAAGCTGGGAGGCAGACTTGTAACCATGGTTATTGAAGGGGAGGTGGCAGCTGTCAAAGTTGCTATCGAAGCCGGAAGGACTCAGGCAATCAAGAAGCCTGCCAATTACGGAGTGATTTCCAACCCTCATCCTGAGATAATCAGGATGGTTGAATTGTCGGCAAGCCGGTTCAGGGGTAAAGAAGAACCATCATCTGATTCAAAGATGCTTGGTCAGGACCCGCCGGATTTTGTACCAAAAGACAAATAAGTTTTATTAGAACAGATAACTTTCAAACACAAGAAAACAGGAGGAAATGATTATGTCAATGGAAGCATTAGGAATGGTTGAGACAAGAGGTCTTGTAGCAGCAATCGAGGCAGCAGATGCAATGTGCAAGGCTGCTAACGTTACACTTGTAGGAACAGAGAAGATCGGTTCCGGACTTGTAACAGTTATGGTACGTGGTGATGTAGGAGCAGTTAAGTCTTCAGTTGAGGCAGGTGCTAACAGCGCAGGAAGCCTTGGTGAGCTTATCGCTACACATGTAATTCCTCGTCCACACAACGATGTTGAGCTTATCCTTCCCAAGGTAAAGTAATTAAAGCTAACAAAGGTGGTGTGAATATTGGATAACAACAGTATTGAGCAGATCACCAGAATGGTCATAGAAGCTCTCGGCGAATCCGGAAAGGATGATGTGAAGATGCGAGTACCCGTGGGGGTATCGGCAAGACATATTCATCTGACTCAGGAGGATGTCGAGAAGCTCTTCGGACCAGGCTATCAGCTCACTAAGAAAAAGGATCTTATGGGTGGTCAGTTTGCTTCAAATGAGCAATGTACCATAGTGGGCCTTAAGCTTCGTGCTATAGAGAATGTCAGAATACTCGGACCTGTAAGAAAAAAGACTCAGGTTGAGATATCTCAGACAGATGCCCGCACACTGGGAATCAACGCCCCCGTAAGGCAGTCCGGTGATACAGCCGGATCGGCGCCGATAGCTATTGTGGGACCCAAAGGTGCCATATATGTTAATGAAGGCTGCATAGTTGCGGCAAGACATATTCATATGTCAACAACAGATGCTATCAAAGGCGGATATAAGGACGGCGACTTTGTATCAGTCAAGGTTGAAAATGACAGAGGAGCTGTTTTGGACAATGTGAAGATCAGAGTTGATGATTCTTTTACATTAGAGATGCACATCGATACAGATGAAGCAAATGCCTGCCAGATAAAGCAGGGAGATACAGTAGCAATATTAGCAAAATAACAGTGACCAACAGTAAGGTGGATTGATTATGATTATAGGAAAAGTAGTGGGAAGCGTTTTTTCAACAAGAAAAAGCGACAAATTGGTAGGTAATAAATTCATGATAGTTGAGCCTGTTGAGTCTATGACTCAGAGCGGCTCAAAGTTGGTTGCAATCGATATCATCGGAGCCGGAATCGGAGAATATGTACTGGTGGCACAGGGATCAGCTGCCAGAATAGGATGCGATGTGGCAGATGCTCCAGTTGATGCTGCAATTGTCGGAATTATCGATGAAGGACAGGAATGGAGCTAAAACATGCTTATTGATGAGTTAAAAAGTATTGCAAGAGAAAATGGCATAGTGGGAGCCGGTGGAGCCGGTTTCCCTGCATATGCCAAGATGACGGAAAAGGCAGATACGGTAATCCTCAACTGCGTGGAATGCGAACCCCTGCTTAAGCTTCACAGACAGCTTCTGGCCACTCATACAAAAGAGATCATCACAATGCTGGATGAGATCAGAGAGGCCTTCGGAGCAAAGGAAGCCGTAGTGGGCATCAAGAACGAGTACAAAGCTACCATTGATGCGCTCAATGAGATATTACCTGATTTTCCGAAGGTAAGGATATGCGGTCTCAGAGCGGCATACCCAATGGGAGACGAAGTTGTTATTATATACGAGGCAACAGGCAGAGTTATAAGAGCGGGCGGACTTCCCATAGAAGAAAATGTAGTGGTCTACAATGTGGAGACCATGTACAACCTTTACAGAGCGGTACATCTTAATATACCGGTAACAAACAAACTGGTGTCCATAGTGGGAGAGATAGACAGACCTCTTACAGTCAGAGTTCCTCTGGGAACGACAGTGAGAGAGGCAATAGCTCTTGCGGGACAGGTAAGTTGTAAAGATCCTGCTTACCTCATGGGAGGCCCCATGATGGGAAGACTG
>JAEEGH010026008.1_pt1 | contig 11695 bp, 8 predicted proteins | sample 9134181 | NCBI WGS metagenome assembly JAEEGH01 (sample SAMN16246544, study PRJNA631951) | gut metagenome | biome: gut microbiome; feature: rumen; material: DP-attached | host: Bos | place: Iran: Karaj | collected 2018-10 | reverse complement strand
GGGGGGGGGATTTGAACCCCCACGGGATTGCTCCCACTGCGACCTGAACGCAGCGCGTCTGCCAATTCCGCCACTCCGGCGTGTCGATGTCAATACATTACATCCGTATTTTCAAAAAACAAATCAATCCAGATGATTTTTTTCATGGAGAGTGGAAAAAAAGTGCGTTGCGGCGTGGAATCCAGCCGTGGATTTTGCCGTTTGTTATTTGAATGCAATCATTTATGCTGTCTTCTCCAGTGATTCGCACGGGAATGCCTTCGCCTATTACACACAGGCTGACGGCTGGGGAGGCGGCGTCGGAGGGGATGGGGACGATTTGCGTCTCGATGGTGATGATGGCCGTCCGCCGTAATTGAAGCCGCGGACGGATCGCGGCGACGAATAAAACGATGGTGATGACCGCTGCAACTACAAGCAGAATACGTTTGGAACCATGTTGGAAGAATGCCGCGCAGAGTAACGCAACTGCCAGCGGGAGAATGAGTTCTGGAGCGTAGGGGAAACGATATTTTCCGCCATAGCCGTTGGCTTCTCTTTGAATTTGGCAGTGGTGGCCCCAAATGGCGGCGTCATGGGGCGCGTTGAGGCGGGTATGGAGGATGGCGATGTTGTGTGACAACTGCCATGAGCTGTGCGTTTCCGATAATTCAGTGAAGATGTCCAACGACTCCTGAAGCCGTCCTTCCTGCGCAAGTTTGGCGGCTTCCTCCCATTTCGACGAAAACTGTTTCGAACAGGCGGACAGGCAGAGAAGCATGGCGATCATCAAGGCGTTCCGAAGGCATTTCCGAAGAGCGGAAATCGTTTGTTCTGTTGTTCTTGCGGAAGAAAAACGTTCGTGTTCAAATTGGCGGAGGGAGTTTGCCAATCCAGGATGTTTTGACTGGACAGCGTCCGCCAATTGCAGGAGATTTGCACTGTCTGGCTGGCCGAAGGCCTGTTGGAGACGGGTGGTGAGATCAGACGGAAGGCCGTCTGGATTGGAACGGAGCCATTGGCGTAGATATTTTCGGGCGAGCCGTCGCGTCCGCCTCGACGGCTCCTGATACCACGCATGGAAGCGGAAGGTAGCGCAAGTAGCTGTTATAAAGAGAATTGTAGCGACGGCTTGCCATGAGAAAACGTCTAAATAGAGGATGTGTTGACGTGGGCAGGGGAGGATGGCGGGCGGCGGCAGATTGGTCGTCGAAGATAGCTGAATCTGTGCTGTAACGGCCTTTGTATCTTCTTCATCATCAGGAAGTTGTTGCCAAAATCCATCTGTCCAGGCCTGCCGTGGCGGCATGGCTTCCTGCGCGGCCAGTGGCATAACCGCCGCCAGAAGCAGAAAAGCTAGTATTTGGACGATGATATGGCGCATAAATGAAGAAAAATCCGTGGAAGTCTTTTGAACTTTTATTAAAATAAGGTATAATGTCTATTTTGTCTAATGGAATGAAAAACTCGATTGACATAGTGAACAACTAAAAAAGGAAAGACATGAACAGACGTGATTTTCTGCGAAACAGCGCGATGGCGGCGGCTGGAGCCGCCGTCCTGCCGAATCTTGTGAACGGCGCGGAAGCGTGGGATGTGAAGGCGACGGAGAAGACGCATGCTCCGATTCGCATGGGTGTCATCGGCATCGGCATCCAGTGCATCGGCCATATCCGCCATCTCATGCATCGTAGCGATGCGCGCATCATGGCGTTGTGCGATGTGGAGAGCATCCGCCTGAACCGTGCGAAGGACATCGTGGATGAAGCTTACAAGCAGCGTTTCGGCAAAGAGGCGCGTCCCGTCGATACGTATGAAGACTTCCGTGAAATGATAAAACGCACGGACATAGACGCCGTGTTGATTGCAACGCCGACGCATTGGCATGCCTGCATGAGCATTATGGCGGCCCGCACGGGAAAGGACATCTATTGCGAGAAGCCGATGACGCTGTCCATTCACGAAGGTCGTGCGATGGTCGATGCCATGAAACGCTACAACGTCATCTTCCAGAACGGCAGCCAGCAGCGGTCGGACGCGAAATTCCGTCTGGCCTGCGAATTGGTTCGTAACGGCCGTATTGGCAAGGTGAAAGAGATTTTCATCAACAACGTGGCAGATCCGTCGGGCCCGTGCTATCTGCCGTCGGAACCTATTCCGCCGACCATCAATTGGGACTTGTGGCTCGGCCCCGCCCCGTGGCGCGGCTACAACAAGATCCTCTGCCCGTTCGACAATTGGGCGACCTTCCCGAACTGGCGCCGCTATTCCGATTACGACGGCGGTGGCATGACGGATTGGGGCGCGCATCATTTCGACATCGCGCAGTGGGCGCTCGGCATGGATGATTCCGGCCCTGTGACGATTATTCCGCCGCGTGAATCTGAATACAACCGCCTGACCTACGTCTATGCGAACGGAGCGAAGATGATCCGCGGCGGCGCGAAGCCTGGCGAGGCAGGATTGGAAATCATCGGTGAAAAAGGTCGCGTCTGCGTGAATCGCGGCTATCTGATGACCGAGCCCGACGATCTGATCCGCACGAAGTGGGGTGCGGATGATATCCATCTCTATGAAAGCAACAACCATTGGAACAACTTCTTCGATTGCGTGCGTGAACGCCGTCAGTGCATCTGCAATCCGGAAGTCGGCCACCGCAGTTCGACCGTCTGCCATCTGGGCATCATCTGCTACCGTCTGGACCGCACGTTGAATTGGGATCCCGTCAACGAACATTTCGTCAACGATCCGGAAGCGGATCGTCTGATGACGAAGCCGTCCAGAGCGCCGTGGATCGTTTAAATTAATGATTAATGATTAATGATTAATGATTAATGACTTAAAAAGGAATAAACTGATGAAAAAGTTCATGATAGCGTCGTTGATGGTTTTCGCGCTGCTTGGGCATGCGCAGGACAACAAGCCGCAACCGAGCGAGGCGGAAATCGCCCGCATGAAGAGCGCCAGCCCGAAGGTTGCGACGGTGAAGCCCGCGAAGCCGCGCAAAGTGTTGGTGTTCATGGATACGAAAGGCTTCTACCATACGTCCATCCCGTTTGCCACGAAGGCTTTGCAGATTATCGGCGAAACGACTGGCGCCTTCACGGTGACGGAAGTGACGGATGACACGAGCGCCTTCGAGCCCGAACATCTGAAAGAGTTCGATGTCATCTTTTTGAACAATAACACGAGCCGTCTGCCGATCGGCGGCGTCGATTTCGCGAAAATGCCCGCCGGCAAAGAGCGCGATGCGGCGGAAGCCCGTGAAATGCGCCTTCGCAACGGCCTCTTGGATTTCGTCCGCAAGGAAGGAAAGGGCGTTTTCGGTATCCATGCGGCCATCGATGCGTTCTACACATGGCCGGAATACGGCGAGATGATGGGCGGTTATTTCAACCTGCATCCGTGGAGCGAAACCGTTGGTGTCGAACTGGTTGACGCAGGCCATCCGCTGATGCGCGGTTGGCGTGGCATTCCGTTCTCCATCAATGAAGAAATCTACCAGGTGAAGGAACCGTACAGCCGTGATAAACAGCGTATTTTCATGCGCTTGGATGTCAAACGCACGAACATGAACAAAGGCGACCAGATCCGCCGCAAAGATGGTGATTTCGCGTTGGCGTGGCTTAAAAACTACGGAAAAGGACGCGTTGTCTACATCGGTTTCGGTCATCGCCACGAGACCTTCTGGAATCCGGGCATGATGCAGATGATGTTGGATGCCATGCAGTATTGCGCAGGCGATCTGAAGTGCGATGAACGTCCGAGCAATGTGGTTGACGATGCCTACAACGCGATGACGGCGGAGATTGGTTTTGCACGCGGCTTGCAGGACATCATCCCCAAATTGGCGCAGTATCAGTATTCGATTGACGATACGGAAGCGCGTCAGATTGAATATCTTGTGAATGATGCCGAAGCTCCTGGCAAGGGAAATCGCGCGAAGCAGCTGGCCACCGCGTTAGCAGGGTTGCTTAAGCCTGAAAGCACGATTGATGCTCGTAATTTCGCCCTGCGGCAGTTGTCCCGCATCGGCGGTGCGGCGGAAATTCCCGCGATTGAATCGCAGTTTGCCGACGAGAAGACGGCCGTGATGGCCCTCTACGCGTTGCAGCGCATTCCGGATGCCGCCGCCGAACAGGCGATGATCCGTTCGTTGGACGCCGTTCCGCGCGAACGCGCCGCAACGGCGATCGCTCTTGGCCGCAAGAAATGCGCGGCGGCCGTCGCGCCGTTGGCTAAACTGTTGAATGACGACAACTACGGCCCCGCGGCCGCGTTGGGCATCGGCATGATCGGTACGAAGGAAGCCGCGCAGACGTTGGCCGCCGCGTTGCCGACGGTGAAACAAGCCTTGCGCCGCGACATCATGATCGGCCTCTGCGATGCCATTGGCGCTTTGCCTGCAACGGATTGTGCAGACGCCTGCCAGGCGTTGCTGGCGGCGGACGACTGCCTGCCGAACGCGAAGGCCGCCGCACAGGCGAAGGCCTTCATCGCGGCTGGCGAGAAGGCCGATGTCGAACAGATTTTGAATAAGTTGAAGAGCGGCGACGTTCTGATGAAGGCGGCTGTCGCGCATGCACTGCCGGAAATCAACGGCGCGTTGCCGAAGGTCGTGGCGGTTATCGACACGCTCCCTGCGGACGCGGCTTGCTTTGTGATGGATTCCATTGCAGAATCGAAGAACAAGGCATTTGAGGCGGATGCCATCCGCTTGTTGGCCAGCAAGAATGATCAAATCGCCATGACGGCGGCCCGCACGTTGGAAACGATCGGCGGCGCGGCGGCTGTTCTGCCGTTGGCCAAGCTGTCTGCCGACGGCGAAGGTGCCCGCAAGAATCAGGCCCGCCATGCGTTGTATCGCATGGTTGGCGACGATGTTGACGCGAAGATCCGTTCGGAAGCCGTCAGCGCCGCGAACGATGCCGCGTTCCGCGCGGAATTGATCCGCGCGTTGGGCGGTCGTTTGGACAAAGGCTCCGTTAAGTTGCTTGCTGACAACGCGTTGTCGGATGACAAGGAAATCCGCAAAGAAGCGACCGCCGCCTTGGCGCTCGTCGCCGGCGAAAAAGATCTGCCGACCATCATCAATCTGTTGACGAAAGTTAGTGGCTCTGCGGAACGCACGCAACTGAAGAACATGGTCATCAACATCGGCAAGCGGGCGGAAGACCAGATGGCCGCGTCTGCGGCCATTATCGCCGCGTTGAATGGCGACATCGCGTCGTCGTCGCGTGTCGCCCTGCTGGAAGCTTTGGGCAAATTGGCCAACAACAACGCGCTGCCCGTTCTGACGGCGGCTTGCAAGAGCGACGACGCGGCCGTGAAGCGTATCGCCATTCTCGCTCTCGGCGAATGGCCGACGCCCGAACCGCTCGACACGTTGCGCGCCATCAGCCTTGACGATGCGGCATCGCTTGCGCATAAAGTGTTGGCGTTGCGTGGTTACGCTCGTATGCTTGCGTTGCCGAGCCCGCGTCCCGTTAAAGAGACGTTGGATCTTTACAAAGAGGCTTTGGCTTTGGCGAAGAACCCGCAGGAAAAAGGCTCTTTGATCAATGGTCTAGGCTATCTGCTCCATCCGGAAGCGTTGAAGCTCGCGAAGAGCTATCTGGATGTGCCCGAACTGGCGAATGAAGCCGTCCTTTCTGCGACGCGCATCATGAATGGTCTGAACGGCGCGGCCATGAAACTGACGTCCTCCCACGGCGGCAGTCAACGCAACGCCATCGACGGCAACACTGCCACCCGTTGGACAAGCGGTAAGGCGCAGGCCGGTGATGAATGGTTCCAAATCGACATGGGTTATTCGTCGGAAATCAGTGAAATCAAACTGTTTGCAGGCGAGACTGGTAACGACTTCCCAGTCGAATACAAAGTCTATGTCACGGAAGATACGGCCAATTGGGGCAAGCCTGTTCTGGAAGGAAAGGGCAGTGACCGCAATATGTTGTTGAAGCCCAACGTCTACGGTCGCTATATCAAAATCGTCCAGACGGGCCGTGGCACCATGTATTGGTCCATCTGTGAAATGCAGATCAACGGCGTGCCCGCAGACGCAGGCAGCCGTCTTGACAATGCCACGCTGAAGCTTTCCGCCAGCAAAAACGCGGAAAATGTGAAGAACGCCGTTGACGGCAACGCGAATACGCGTTGGGACACGAACGCCATGCAGGCCGTCGGTGATTGGTTCATGATCGAACTGCCGAAAGTCATGACCGTCAAGAAGATCGTGATGGACGCCACGAAATCCGCCAACGACTTCCCCAAAGGCTATCGCATCGATGTCTCCATGGACGGAAAGGACTGGAAAGGCCCCGTCGGCATGGGCAACGGCACGGGTGCGATCACGACCGCCATGCTGCTGGACTATCCCGCGAAATTCGTGAAGATCACGTTGACGGAAGCGACGGATAAGTGGTTCTGGTCCATCCATGGTCTGAGCGTGTTCGCGGAATAAAAAGTAACGAGGGCGTCTCGCCCTTGTTATAAAACGAGAGGGATTGGTTTTAGAAGGTTAAGTCATGGGATTGAGTCCTTTAGAGCAATGGGAGTTGTCGCTGAAAACAGCGTTGGATTCGATAGACGCCCTGCTGGAAAACAAATACGGGCCGCTTCTGGTGAGAAAAGCCAGCCGCCCGCCAGCCGGCAAGGCGTCGAATCCAAAATACGACGGTGTGTTCGGCATCGACTCTAAATTTACATTAGGTTATGCGAGCGGCAGCGGTCCGGGCTACATCATCGAGCTGTTGACTGGTTGCGTGCCGCCTGTGCCGTCCGTCATGAAGTCGGAGATACTGGATGATTTGGAGGCGATGCTGCCGGAAGTGCTGGCTACTTCTTTTCCGGGCAAGACGTTTAAGATTGAACGGATCGGCGAGCGTTTCAGACTGACGGGCGATTTGGGTTTCTGAACAAGTGAGGCGTGGATGTCAGAAAATCAACAGCAGGTGAAGGTATCGAAGGTCGGGCGGAAATTCGCAATTGGCTACCAGATCGGCGGCGAGATGACGTCGGATGATTTAATAGATATCATTTCGCGTTATCGTGAGTCGATCTTGGAGGTTTATTTCGCGATGCCAGGCGACATGAGTGGCCGCGCTCCTGCGGGCATGACGCTTGAACAGATGAAGCTTGATGAGTTGATGGAGGCTTTCAAGCATGATTTGGATCGCTTGAAAGCACTTGACGTCCGTGGTGTCATGCTGTTCAATTCCGCCTGTTACGGCAAGCTCAATCAGTCCAAAAAGCTATTCGACCATGTGGCTGAGAGCATTGAAACCGTAATGAAACATATTGATTTGAAGGCGATTACGACACTTCATCCAGGTATCGCGGAATTTGTCAAAAGCCATTATCCAGATTTGAAAATCCGTTCATCCGTCACCATGCAGATCGGTACGATCCAGCAGATGGAGGCTGTGGCGGAGCAGTTTGACGGATTTTATCTGCATCGTGATTTTAACCGTGATTTGGAGCATATCAAAACCGTGCGCAAATGGTGTGACGCGCATGGCAAAACATTGCATCTTCTGGCTAATAGTGGTTGTCTGTACGAATGTCCGTTCCATATGATCCACATGAGTCATACGGCTCATTATGAAGAGACTACCAGAATGTCGACGATTTATGAGAACAACCGGCCATCGCCGTGTTGCGACGTCTATGTGAATCCGGATAATCTGCCTGTGTTGTTGCAGAATACATGGATTCGGCCGGAAGATTTGCCGAAGGTTTCCGGATATTTTGAGACGATCAAACTGGCGAGCCGTATCAGCCCCAACATCAAGGATATCGTTAAAGGCTATTGCGAAGGCGAATGGCATGGCAACTTGCTGAAACTGTGTGAGATGGACTATTCCATCATGCCTTTTGTCCCAAAGATTATGAACGACAAGTTCCCAGATGGATGGTTTGAACAAACCATGCACTGTGGACATCATTGCGATAGCTGCGGTTATTGCAAAAAAATACTTGCGCAAGTGTCTGAAAAGCCGGATGTCACGGAAAAAAAGGAGGGTTGACGAATGCTTGGACTTATTGATAAAATATTGAGTCTGTTCGACAACCGCAAGTTGGCCTGTGAAGTTGGCTACCAGATGGACAATCCAGGCATGATGTCTGTCTTGCAACAATTCAAAGGACATGTGACGGATGTGTATTTCACTCTTCCCGGCGATCCTACCTACTACGGCGCATGGGGCATGAAGGGCGGAATGGAGTGGAAGGCGCTCTACATGCGATTCGTGAAGGATTTGGATAAATTCACCCGCATGGGGCTTTCCGCCATCGTCTGCGCGGACGCGTCCTGTTACGGCGCGAATTTCTCTTCGGAGGAAATGATGAAGCATATTGCAGAGATGTTACGCAACATTTCTGAACATATCCGCATTCGGGCGGTCACGACGAGTTCCTTCCCAATCGCCGAATGCCTGCATCACATGAACAGCAGCCTCAAGATTCGTGCGTCGGAAGGAATGCATCTGATGAGCGTCCGCCAACTGATCTTGACGCGGCATTTGTTCAATGGCTATTATATTGGCTATGAAGGTGTTCGCGATTTGGATGAAATCGAACGGATGCGGAAATGGTGCGACGATAACGGCAAATCGCTGCATATCGTGCCGAACAATTCCTGCCTGTATTGCTGTCCATACTATATTTATCATGGCAATGTGCAGTCCCATCTGCAGGATATCGTTCTCGCGCAGGAAGATCCCAATACGCCAGTGGACAGGACCGCTCCATGCGAACAGCTTCTGGCGAAGCCTGAAAACAAAGTTAAGATCTTGCAGGGCATGTGGATACGACCAGAAGACATGCGCCATGTGTCGTATTATTTCGATTCCATGCGGCTGGCGACCCGCACGAACAAGAATCTGCCTGATATCGTCAAGGCTTATTGCGAAGGTCATTGGGACGGAAATCTTTGCGACATTCTGGAAGCGATGCACGATCATTCTGCCTTGTTCCCTGTGCTCCACAACGACCGCTTCCCGAAGGACTGGTTCAAGAAGACGTCCCGTTGTGGCCATCACTGCGAAACATGCCATTATTGCGAAGACGTCTTGAAGAAAGTGTCGGATTAAGCCAAAACAGCCCCCGATTTTGTCATGATATTGGACAAAACTGGGGGCTGTTTTGGCTTGTATTGAAAAAAAAGGCCTTCACATTATAATATTTCCATCAAAGATCATATAAGTATGCAAACATGCCGAGCGGTACGCGTTTCATACGGTGCCGTCCGACGGCGTTTCATTTTGTTAATTAGGAGTATATAAGATGTTGTTCAAGAGGATGTTTGTTTTGATGTTGACGGTGGGACTGACAGCGACAATGTTTGCGCAACCCGCTGAAAAACAATATTTTCTGGTCGATTATCGGACACAGATGCCTGTCTTGGGCTATCCTGTGCAACCGAATTGGCTAGCAGGCGGCAAGACGAACTGGACGACGGAACCCGCCACGCCCGTCAATTGGCATGTTTGGACGATGTCGCCTGACCAGCAGGTCAAAATCATCTTTTCGTCGCTGACCGTGCTTCCAGGCAATGGACAGATTCGGCAGATTCCGTTTTTGCAGAATCCGAATATTCTGCCCAACATGTTGCTGCAAGGCGTTCAGAAAGACCATAATCTGACGAATGTGCGGTTGGTTGAAGCGCATTTCAATCAGCATGAGGCACCGAAGGATTTGATCGAATCACGCATGCGGCAGGCCCAGCAGAATGGCATCCGCCCGACCAATTTCCTGTTTACGGAGCTATTCTTCCATTACGAAGGCTATCGCGGCGACAAAAAGTACACGGTGGTCTTCTCCTTGCCGATGTTGGCGACGGAAAACCGTCCGGGCATCGGTTTCACGACCGTTGTCGAACTGCTGATGCCGATGTCGTTCAGTTGCCCGCCTGAATTGGAAAAGGACACGCAGAAACGGTTGGAGAACATGGTGAAGAAAGTCCAGATGAACCCGCACTTTACGGCGGTTGTCAATCAAATCGCCAAACAGCGGACGATGAATTGGCTCCGTCTGCAGAATGAAATCCACGACAAGCAGATGGAAGCCGCCGCCAACGCGTCGAAAACGCAGGACAAAGTGCGCGACATGTGGTCGGAATATATTCGCGACGTGGATACGGTTTCCAATCCGAACACGGGCGAGAAGATGTTCGTCGATAGCCGCTACGACCATGCATGGATCAACAGCGACAACGAGATCATCTACCACAACAATGGTTTCAACACGCCTAACGCGAACACGGCGACCTTCGATCCGAACAGCAATTCTTTGTTCAACAAGACCAATTGGAGCAAGCTGAAGTAATTGACTTCTAGAATTCTAGGCTTCTAGACTTCTAGAATTCTAGGCTTCTAGACCTCTAGATAGTTTATTGTTACTGCTTTTTCAATTCGATGACGCGGTTGGCCTGTTTGGCGAGATTCAAATCATGGGTGACCATGATGAGCGTCTTGGCCTTGCCCGTACGAACGTGCTGCAGGATGTCGATGATGCCCTGCGCGGCTTTGGCGTCAAGATTGCCAGTCGGTTCGTCCGCAAGGATGATGTCCGGATTGTTGATGAGGGAACGCGCGATGGCTACACGCTGCTGTTCGCCGCCGGACAATTCGCGCGGGCGGTGGTTCAGACGTGATGCAAGACCGAATGTTTCAAGCCATTTTTTTGCGTTTTCATAGACTTGGTTGCGGTTGACGCCCCATTGCAGGGCGGGCAGGGCGGCGTTTTCCAAAGCGGACAGCTCTGGAAAGAGCATGTAGGATTGGAAGACGAAGCCAATGCGCTGTTTACGTAGTTTCGTCAACGCGGAGGAGGACATTTTCGCGATGTTCTGCCCGTCTAGAAGGATGTCGCCGGATGTCGGTCGATCAAGCCCTGCAAGTATATGGAGGAGAGTGGTTTTGCCGCAACCAGAGGGGCCTGTGAGAGCGAGCCATTCGCCTTTTGGCAGGTCGAGGCTGAGATTTTTGATGACTTCGATCGTTCCTCCCGCCAGCGAAAATGACTTGTAGAGATTTTTGATTTGGAAAAGTGGTTCCATTGTGTCGTGTTATCTGTGTTGGGAGGTTGTCAGTTATTGTCCTGCAACGACTTGGCGGGTGGCAGGGCGGAGGCGAATATGGCGGGTATGAGGGCCGCTAGGATGCAGACGGTCATGGAGAGGATGGAGACGGTGACAAGATCGCTGCCTGTCCAAAGGGCGGGCAGATGGTTGAGGTGGTAGAGCTCCGGCGGGAAGACGTCATGCCCCAAAATCTTGCTGAGGATGGCGGCGATGGCGTTACGGTAGTGGATGACCAGCAGGCCGAGCGTGATGCCGAACGTCGTGCCAAAAACGCCGATGGCGGCACCTTGGAACATGAAGATTCGTGCAACCGTCCAGCTGGAGACGCCGACGGCCTTCAACGTGCCGATTTCACGCGTCTTTTGGACGACGACTGTAATGAGCGTCGCCGCGATGCTGAAGGAGGCGACCAGCAGGATGAACGTCATGAGAAACGCCATGAGTTTCTTTTCGACTTGCAATGTGTTGAACAGCATTTGGTTGCGTTCCTTCCACGTGACAATTTTGAAACGACGGAGGCGGTTCGGCTCGTTGATGTAGTCGTTCAGTTCCTTTACCAGTTTGTCCATCTGCATGGGATCGGGCACTTTGCCCTGTACGGAAGTCGCTGTGCCCCAATCAAATCCAAATAGA